>JGI24712J26585_10003524_pt1 | contig 12289 bp, 8 predicted proteins | sample BioPla3DNA2_FD_26585 | JGI IMG/M metagenome (IMG submission 26585)
GGCCGTTTGGCAAACCCCCGCGGTGTTTTTCATGATTGTTTTTGACTATAAATATTCTAAAACAAAACACCCGGGCGTTGCACTTCTAAGTTGAACTTAGGTAGCGGTAGATTTACATAGATTCAAGTATTAACGATAATTGTGTACCTTTGTTCTTAGGGTAAAGGTTTCTACGGTTTCTTACGATTATTTAATCTCTATGTTTCCACGTGTTATGTATCGAGTGGTGTAAATGCATTTACCATCTCTCTTCAGGGAGGAGCACCCGGTTGTGGTTGGGGGTACATGAATTTTTCGATTAACCAGGAGATCCCGTTTCGTTTCATGGGTGAAGTCGACGACACGGTTGTTTATAATATGTTTAAACATGTGTCAACACCCGGCTATCAAATTGATGTTGAAAATATGAGAACGCCTTAGCTCATCATCACCTATCCCAATGGCGGTAACATCTTTAATGTAGGCGAAAATATAACACAGAATAGCCTGTTTAAAAAATCAGCTGAAAATGAAAAGTCGAACTCTTATTATCGCTCTCATATTATTGGCTTATAGTTTGTTGGGGTTCGCCCAGGTATATTACCCACAACCAGACTCGAGGGGTGGCTGGAGAACATTGGTCGATTCGGTTGAAATCATGGAAAAAACCGGTATTGACATTCAAAAGCTAAACGAAGCTTTTGAATACATTAAAGGTAGCACGAAAAATGGGGGATTACTGGTTGTGCGCAATGGTTGGCTGGTTTACGAGAACTATTTTGGCTTGGGTCATCGTGAGGCCACTCCAAACCTGGCATCTTGTGGAAAATCATTCACCAGCGTCGCTGTTGGCATGTTAATAGAACAGTATCCCGAATTATTTCCGGAACGATTGGATCAAAAGATATTTAATCCACGTTATTTCCCAGACGATGNTTTTCCATTATCAGATCCNATGATGGAAGAGATTAAACTNGGTCAACTCTTGTCGTTCTCAGCAGGAATACGGGGGAACAACCCGGTTTTCATCCATCATAATCCCCATACTATAGATCCTGTTGGACCCGATGGGTGGCAAGCTATGGTAGACGAATATGCGCTGGGAAAAAAAGATGTTGTTGTTAACGGGAAAGTTCGGTATTCAGCAAAAACGTTATGGTGTGAACCCGGTGGAGGATATTCGTATGCTACAGCATCCATTCACATAGCCTCGATTATGCTTCGTTTCATTGCTGGAGTGGAGCTACAGGAATACCTCGATAAACATTTAGCGAGTGAGTTAGGCTGGGGTCAATGGAATTTCGCCTATCGGGATCAACCTATGATCAAGCACACCCCTGGCGGTGGCGGCATCGCGTTAAGAGCTACTGACATGCTCCGTTTTGGTTACCTGATGTTGAATAACGGTAGGTGGAACGATAAGCAAGTCATTCCCGAGTGGTACGTTACACATTGCTCACGGATGTCACCATACAATATGCATTATCCATACAGTTTACAATTCGATGTCAACTCTAATGGATACTGGCCTGAGATACCACGTGATGCCTATTGGAAATCGGGTTCCGGAAATCACTGTATCTACATCGTCCCGTCACTTCATCTGGTAGTATGGAAACTGGGGGGCCGCGACGGTCAATATGACTCAGCGAATACAGGAATTCCGGTTCATCCACAAGCTCCGAGAACAAACGATGACCGAAAAGGCTGGAAAGCGACAGTTGATCAGGAGGAGGCTATAATACAGACGCTAAAAATGGTGGTCGATGCTATAATATACAAGTAACAGTAGAACTCACAAGAACGTTTTTCAAGAAGAAAATATGGACAGACCATTTGTAAATTGAGGAAAATGGTGTATCTTTGCATCCGCAAATAAGGGCTCCGTAGCTCAACTGAATAGAGCATCTGACTACGGATCAGAAGGTTACAGGTTTGAATCCTGTCGGAGTCACACTGAAGCAGAGGCGCTTGCGAAAAGATTTCGCGAGCGTTTTTTTATGCTGCTCCTGAAAATCCTCCCATGGTAATAAAAAACCCTTTCGCCTATCTCCTAATCAGATTTGCCCTCCCACGCCTTTATATTTCTCGATAAACGAAACTATCTTTTGATAAACTGTTTTCTTCTTAGTTAAATACTGGGGATTAAGCGGGCTCATTTTAGGCAGAATAGCGTTAAGGTCTGTCCCGGTCTCACTCGCATATTCGCGTTTTAAAGAGAAAGCTATATAGCGTTTAGCCTCCTGCTCGTTTAAGTTTTCTTCAGCGATTAATCTGCGAGCTTCCTCTTTTTGTCTTATCTGTGCATATTGGAAAAACTCCTCGATAATGCTTGCTTTGTCTTTAATTTTATCAAGGTTGGTTTCATTGATAAAATCGACAATTAAACTCTCTTTTGCCCTATGTCCCACGCTTGAGCGAATTACTCTGCGGATATCCTCAACTAACGCGTCTTTATGCTTGTGTTTTTTGTTGTTTTCAAAGATTAGCTCCAAGATGTAGTCAAGGTTTATCTCCTGCGATTTGAGCAAGTCGATTTCAAACACCACATCATTCCAATCAATTCCGCTCTCTTCCGGCTCTTTGCCCATTCTTTCGCACCTATACCAATCACGAATATCATTGTAGGTAGAGCGATAATCTTGTGCAGCACGTTCACTAAGCAACTCTACTTTCAGCATACTTGATATATCATCATCGGTTAAAAAGTAGGTCTCCTTAAACTTATCGATTGCGACCGCATCGTCTGCGTCTATTGTTTGCAACTCTTTAAGGTGAGTAAACTCGTCGTAGTTTTGCAGTATATTTTCAATCTTCAAGTACTCCCCAAACAGTTTTACGAACTCCTTTTTCTCTTTTTCTGTAGTTATCTCATCCGGGTTGGGAAACTTTTCATTCAACTCCTTAACCACTTCAATGTATCCTCTGCGAGCTTGTCCGGTAACAATATCGATAAATCCCTCCAAATACTCTTTGTAACTTCTTTCAAGAACTACATTTTTCGTGTTTTTATCGCCAAAAAGCGTAATGGCATCTATGGTTGCCTGCTCCAAATCTCGGAAAGTAACAATATTGCCGAAAGTTTTGGTTGAATCGTAAATGCGGTTTGTGCGTGAAAATGCCTGCATTAATCCATGATAACGCAAGTTTTTATCCACAAAGAGCGTATTAAGCAATGGCGCATCAAAACCGGTAAGGAACATACCTACAACGATAAACAGATCTATCTCCTGTTTTTTTACACGATTAGAGAGGTCGCGATAGTAATTCTGAAACTCGTTGCCATCCACGCTGTAGTTTGTTTTGAACATAGCGTTATAATCGTTGATGGCTCTTGTCAAAAACTCTTTTGAGCTGAGATCCATTGCCGAAGGTTCAAAACCTTCATCAAGAATTTCGCCGATGGCACTTTGCGCCTGATTTGGAGCATAAGAGAAGATTGTTGCAATCTTTAGCGGTTTTTCGCTCTCTTCTTGCAAGCGGTTAAGTTCCTCGTAATAACACTTGGCGGCATCTACGCTACTCACGGCAAACATGGCATTAAATCCTCTGCTTCCGCTATGTGTCCTGTGGGTTTTTATCCTGTAATTCCGTAAAATATAGTTCGAAATCTCTTTTATCCGTTCCGGATGTAACAAAGCCTCTTTGTTTTCTGCTCGGGTTAGAATCTCTTCATCTTGTTCGGTTTCGATGTGTTTAAATTTTGGGCGAACATCGTTGTAATCCACCTTGAATTTCAATACTTTTTCATCTCGTATCGCGTCAGTTATCACGTACGAGTGCAACTCACGTCCGAAAACACTTGCCGTGGTTTCTGCTCCCAACGCGTTTTCAGGGAAAATGGGTGTTCCGGTAAAACCAAATTGGTAGTATTTCTTAAATTTCCTCCGCAAATTCTTTTGGGCTTCGCCAAATTGCGAGCGATGAGCTTCGTCAAAGATAAAAACGACCTGTTTCTGATAGATAGGCAGGTCATTTTCGCTTTTCATCAAATTATTCAGTTTCTGAATAGTGGTAACGATTATCTTGTTGTCATCTTTCTCGATATTTCTCTTTAAGCCTGCCGTACTGTCCGAACCGTTTACACTGTCGGGCGAAAAACGCTGATATTCTTTCATGGTTTGATAGTCCAAATCTTTTCGGTCCACCACGAAGAAAACTTTGTCGATAAATTCCAGTTCGGTAGCCAGTCGGGCAGCCTTAAAACTTGTAAGCGTTTTGCCCGACCCGGTGGTATGCCAAACATATCCGCCACCTTCGGGTTTTGACCATTTCTTACCCTCGTATGAGCTTTTGATTTTCCACAATATCCTTTCCGTGGCGGCTATTTGGTAAGGCCGCATAATCAGCAGCGTGTTGTTTACATCAAACACCGAATAGGTAAGCAAGATTTGCAGCAGGGTGTTTTTTTGAAAAAAGGTAGCCGTGAAATCCTTCAAATCCTTTATTGGCGTGTTGTCGGCTCTTGCCCAGTTCATGGTAAAGTTAAAACCGCTTTTGTTTCGCTCCACCGTATTGGCAAAGTAGCGGGTATCAGTACCGTTTGATATTACAAAAATCTGCACATATTTGTAGAGCGAGCTTTCGGCATTGAAACTCTCTTTCGAGTAGCGATGAATTTGATTAAACGCTTCACGAATGGCTACACCTCTCTTTTTAAGTTCCACATGCACCAAAGGCAATCCATTAACCAATATCGTTACATCGTAGCGGTTAGCGTGTTTGCCTGTTTGTTCAAACTGAGAGATAACCTGCACTTTGTTACGTGCGATATTCTTTTTATCAACCAAGTAAATATTTTGAATACGCCCGGTATCAAAAACAAAGTCATAGATATAATCGTCGTGAATTTTTCGGGTTTTTTCTACCAAATTATCGCTCGCTTTATCCAGATATTCTTCTACAAAACGCTGCCACTCGTTGTCCGAAAAATGAACATCGTTAAGTAACTGAAGTTGCACCCTTACATTGGCAAGCATGGCTTCCGGTGTAGTCAAGCCAGAGCGTTTTTCATATCCTTGACTTACCAAGTCTTGAATAAACTCACGTTCCAGTGCCGCTTCGCTTTGATAAACAGGTGAAGTCTCTTGCACTTCCGATAGCTTTGTATAGCTATCGAGAACGATAAAATTGTTGGTTTCTGCTATGGGTTTATACATCTCTTGTGATTTGGATTTGCAGGGTTATTATAACTCAAAATATCGCTTAAATAAACGATTATTTCCAATATCATTGATTTGTGTGATACAATTATTCATTTTTATTTTTAATACTACCAAATGCCAATAACTTATCCCTATAATATTCATACTGCTTTTGGCGTAGCTCAATCTCTTTTGGCAAACCTTCACTTATAGATCTTGTAAGCGTCTCGAATTTATCAAGAATATTTACAATGCGTTCTTGTTCTTCGGGCGAAGGAATAGGAATTTTTATTTTAGCTAAATTGTCAGGGTGAACACGTCTAACTTTTGCACCTGTAATAAAAGGTCTTTTTTGCTTGTCAAATTGTTCTGTTTGGAAAAAGTAAGTAACATATTTCGGATGCAAATTGTGAGTGTAAAAGCAAGCATCACTGCTAACGGCAATTTCTTCTTCGCCTAACCATGCTACTGCTTTACACACATCTTTATCATCTTCACTTGTTGTTGCTATTATTAAATCGCCATACTTGGCTTTTCGTGAATTTTTAGCGGTTTTTTGCGAAACAAATGTTGTTGTTTCGTTAGTGTGAGAACCATAGTGCGTATGAATTTGGCCATAATGGATGCAGCCTACTCCGGTTTCCGTGAAATCTTTTTTCTGTATTCCCAAACCTCTAGTGAACTTACCAATTTCTCCCAACGCTTTCCATTCCACTTTACCTTGTGGCTGCCAAACAGAATTGTTTGTGTGTAAATCCAATTCGGATTGTGGTTGTGATGAATGGTCGTTTTCTTCAATGGAAGAGAGTAATTGTTCACGATAATAGTCGTATTGGGATTTTCTCGCTTGCAGCTCCGCTTGCAGTTCCGCTGTAAGCGTCGAAAATTTATCTAATATCTCCACAATTTCCTCTTGAACTGATAGTGGGGGAATGGGGATAGGAAACTTTTCCAGCATGGGCTTTCTAATAGAACTAGCAGTAGCACCAACACTTTTGGAAATAATATAATCCTTAAAGTAACCTTGCATAAAATAATATAGGAACTTAGTAGATACTTTTTTATCAACTATATGAACTCTATATGCTCTTTGATGAAGTGCATATTTACCATTCGCGTAATGAAATATATCGCCGATTCCTCCTTCTCCGGGTATTATTATAGCCACTTCATCAAACTGATAAGTAGAGGAACGCAATACATTTTTTGACCGTACATAGAAAGGATATTCACCGTTTTCAACTTCATCTTTTCTGTTAGAATTGCCAGTACCTATTTCAGCTACTTTCTCCAATGGTTTCCATTCCACCTCTGCACCTTGTAATAATTGTTTTATACTACTCATCTGCTCCACCTTTTGATAATGCTTTAAGTCCCTTTTCAAAATCGGAGATTATCTTTTGTGTTTTGTTAAACTCATCGTACTCCGCTTTGGCTTTTGCCTCTGCTTGCTTTTTACTGATTTTTCCTTTTCCCTCTAAAATATCGTACTTTCTGAAAGCCAAAAACTCATTGATACTTGTAGCGAAATCTTCCATTGTGAAAATATTTTCTCGCTCAATCAAATCTTCTATATAATCGAAATAACCTGTAACAGTACGTTCTAGCTGTCTAATCTGCTTTTCGTTCAAATAGTTTTTGGCAATTGTTACATCGCTTTTTAAGATTCTGCCATCGGGGGCATTTTTCCACGTGGTCAGCCCCATATGCTCTTTGGTTCTGTCTGCGGTAGAGCTGATGATCTCTGCAGCAGTTTTACCCGCAATAGCGTAGTGAAACTTATTCTGAATCATTGCGTAGAAATTTTGAGTTATCTCCGCGTTTTTATCGTAGTCGATGCTACATTCGGCAAAAATATCGGTAATTTGCAACCATATTCTTCGTTCGCTGGCACGAATAGAGCGCACACGTTCCAGCAACTCTCGGAAATAGTCTTTGCCAAATACGGTTTTGCCCTGTTTCAAACGTTCGTCGTCCATAGCAAAGCCTTTGGTCATATACTCTTTCAGAACGCCTGTTGCCCAAATCCTAAAGTTGGTTGCCTTGCGTGAATTGACCCGATAACCTACTGAAATAATAGCATCCAGGTTGTAAAACTGAGTTAAGTAGTTTTTACCATCACTTGCAGTTGCCGAGATTTTCTCGGTAACTGAATTTTTGTCGAGTTCTCCCTCGTTAAAAATATTTTTCAAGTGCAGGGAAATGTTGTCTGTGGAGCAGCCAAAAAGCTCTGCCATCGCCTTTTGCGTGAGCCAAATCGTGTCATCCCTGACAACTACGCTTACCGACACATCCTCTTCGGGTGTGCTGTATATCAAATAATTCAACTCCTTATTCATCGTCTATCCCTCCAATTCTTCTATAATTGCATCAATATCGGCACGTAGAGAGTTGATTTTCTCCACTGTCGTAGCTATTGCGGCATTAAGCTCTTTAATATCAATCTTTTCACGTGTGTCTTTTATCTCTACGTAGGAACTTACAGAAAGGTTGTAGTCGTTTTCGGCAATCTCACGGTTGTCTATCGATTTGGCTATATACTTCACATCCTCTTTGTTGTCGAAAATCTCCATAACTCGTGCAATATGGTGGTCTTCGAGCACATTGTTATTGGTCACTTTGGTGTAAAACTCTTCACCACTTGCATCAATAAACTGAGTTTTGGTATCGCTTTTATGCTTGGAAAGTACCAGGATGTTGACGGCTATGGAAGTGCCGTAGAACAGATTGGGCGGCAGAGCGATAACGGTTTCCACAAAGTTATTATCCACCAAGTATTTTCTGATTTTCTTCTCCGCACCGCCACGGTAAAAGATACCGGGGAAACAGACAATGGCAGCTCTTCCTTTGCTTGATAAGTAGTTGAGTGAATGGAGTACAAAGGCAAAATCGGCTTTTGATTTGGGTGCCAACACCCCGGCAGGTGCAAATCGCTCATCGTTTATCAGTGTCGGATCGTCCGTACCTTTCCACCTGATAGAGTAGGGTGGATTAGAAACAATCGCATCGAAAGGTCTTTCATCGCCAAACTTGGGGTCTAACAGCGTATTGCCAAGTGCGATATGGAACTTGTCGTAGTTGATATTGTGCAAAAACATATTCATGCGAGCCAGGTTGTAAGTCGTGTGATTTATCTCCTGCCCGTAAAACCCCTCTTCGATAATATGATTGTCAAAATGTTTTTTGGCTTGTAAAAGCAACGAACCCGAACCTGCCGCGGGATCGTAGATTTTATTGACTGTGGTTTGCTTGTGCATGGCAAGCCGAGCAATAAGTTTAGAAACATTCTGCGGTGTGAAAAATTCGCCTCCCGATTTGCCCGCATTGGCGGCATAGTTGGAAATAAGAAATTCGTAAGCATCGCCAAAAAGGTCAATCTGATTATTTTCAAAACTGCCAAAGTCAAGGCTCTCCACGCCTTTTATAACGGCAGCCAAACGGCTGTTTTTTTCTTCAACCGTGTTGCCCAGTCGTCTGCTAGTGGTGTCAAAGTCGGCAAACAGTCCTTTTATATCTCCTTCGGAGGGGTAGCCGTTGGCAGAATTTTCAATAGCGTCAAAAATAGCTCTCAGGTCGGTGTTCAAATTGGGATTGGTGTTTGCCGTCTTGGCAATTTTCATAAACAACTGACTCGGGTAGATAAAGTAGCCTTTGGTTTTTACCGCGTCGTCTTTTAGTTCGGGTGTAATTATATCGTCCGACAGACTAGCGTAATCAATGCTGTCATCTCCCGCTTCGACGTAGTTGGTGAAATTTTCACTGATAAATCGGTAGAAAAGAGTGCCCAACACAAACTGTTTGAAATCCCATCCATCTACCGAGCCGCGTACTTCGTTGGCAATTTTCCATATTTCATTTTGCAACTTCTTTCTTTGCTCAATACTTGTCATTATATTGGGTTTTAAATCTTATGTTTAGTTATTCGGCATATTTACTGCTCTACAAAAATAGACATTTTTTTATCAGGCAAATTGGAGCTTTTATTCTTTATCCATTCAATTCTCCATGCAACTAATAAATTGGCTTTCACTTAATGATGTGCATAACCCTTCGTAAGTAAGCGAAGCAAGGGGGGCTTTACCACCAGCAAAGCTACAATACGAAACAAGCTTATCCCAGGTAACGGAACAGAAGTGAGCAGGCGCTTCACACTTTATCAGGCAAGAGGGGCTTTGAAAGGGTTCACCCCCTGAAGTTAACCCTACCTCTCTTGGCGTGGGGGTATTGGCAAAACGTTCCGGAATCAGGATAATCTGTTCTGGAGACAAAATTGTACGTAGTTGGGCATACACATTCCGGGCAGCGACAAGCTGGTCTTGTGAAACCATTAGGTTAACACCGGGCTTAATAGCGGTATCTTGCAACATTTTAATCTGCCGCGCAACGCGTTCCACTTCTGACACAATATGGGGGTAATGAATGCTAAGGTGTATTTTATCGGGATTTGCCTCAATCAGTTTTCTAAGAACCTCGCCCTCTTCCAGGGGTAATCCGTTGGAGGTGATGGTTAAATAGCAGGCCTTGCTAAGGGCGGAAATAATCTCGAAGACACCCTCATACTCTAATGGCTCTCCCCCGCCAAGAGAGATGGCCTGAACGCCATGAGCCACGCAATCCATCCCAAAGTCAATCACCTCCCGCGGCTTCCATAGTGAACTCCCTTGTTTGTTGCTCCCGTTATAACAAAAATGACACTGCTTTGAGCAGAAATTGCTGATATCTATGGATATGATCTCTATCATTCTTTCTTGTCAAGTATCATCGGGTCTTTTGAACCTCGGTATGACTTTGTAGCTAAAGCAATTATTTCCTCCTTGCGTTGAACCACCTCTCCGCTGGTAAAGATGGGATACTCCTCGTCATCAAGTATCAGTTTTTTATCGATGATACTAAAATGGTTTTCAAGACTGCTCAATGCTCCGCCCATCACAATTAACAGGTAGGGGCGATAATATTTGAGAAGTTCCTTTAGGTACTCACTTCTATTCAAGTAATTAAGTTCAAAAGCATGCTTTAGAACATAGCCGGGTAATTTTTCCAGGATATAACTGTCATCCTTTTTAATAATTGCAATGGTAGGCTCAAAAGTAAAGGTAGAGCTATAATCATCCCTATAAATATGGGTAGGAATTGCTAATTCCGCGGTGCGTACGAAAGGGGTTTTATTCTCTTCTATTTTCAGTGTAGTATATCGAGCATCCGATGGACTTAAATCTTCTCCCGACATCCAAAATGATGGGTAGTAGAATGGAATCTGAAACTGTTCGGTATCTCTAAATGAGAAGGGTAGGTGGAGTGCTCTCTCCTTATTATCCTCTGTAAGTTGACTGGCTTTTAGAGAGCAACTAGGCGAGTGAGTTCGTTGTAATGCAGGGTCCCAATATTCCTGTGCATAGATAAACATAGGAACTTTTCATAACCTTTTGCCAACTTTACTTTTTAAGATTTATCTTCCTTAACGCAAACCAGCTTGTTGACATCGAGTGTGTGGCGGGATACTCTTTCTCTTTTATCATAGTTGCTTGGTAATATTATTGAATTCTTTGCAAATAAGCTCAAATCGCACAGCAAAACAAGCAATATTCCAAAATATTGCTCAACAAGATGTGCGTTTTAGAAATTTAAGGAGCAAATTGTATCAGCGAAATCACATCGTCTTCCAGGGCCAACTCCCCAGTATCAACGAGGAAACGGATGACATCGATGATCTTCTCGGCCTCCTTGTTGCCGGTTACCTCTTTTGAAATGGAGTCAGGTTCACTAACCTCAACTCTCACAGCAACACCCTTTTCACCATTCACAGTACTAACCTTTTCGCCAACCTCATCATCAGTTACTTCAGCGACCTTGTCGGTAATCTCTAAGCAGACGATAAGCTCATGAAGGCGAAGGGGCCCCTTCTCACACAGCACCTTTTTCACTGCCCGCTTAATTTGGCCAAATTCGAAATTCGAGAGGCCCGTTTCGTTTTTGGCGAGGCAGACATCGCAGCTGCCGCAATCGCTCGCACCCTCCTCATCGAAGTAGATCAGCAGCATCCGCGAGCGGCAAACATCGTTCCGCTCGGCGTAATCGATCATCGCGTGAATGCGTTTCTCGAACCGTTGCTTCCGCTCCTCGTACACGGACCGGGGGATTGAGACAAAGCGGGTATCCTCGCGGGAGGTGGTAAAGACAATATAGGGGGTTTTCTTTTGGGGAATGTACCGTATATACCGTGCCCGGGACAGAGAGATCAATATCTCGCACACCTCCTGGCGCTCTTTCCCTACCCGGGATGCCAGCATGGACTCGTCGATGTAAACGTCGTCCGTGAACAGGCCGGTGTAAGTCCGAAGGAGCGCGTGCAGCAGTTCCTCCGTCTCGCTGTTCATGTGAAGGGAGTAGAGTTCATCCCGGTAAACCAGCATCCTCACGCGCGAGCGGGTATCGATCTCCTCGGTATACTCGATGTAGCCGGCCAGCTCCAGTATCTTAAGCGCGTGGTGTGTCTGCAGCATTGGCAAACGGTAAGGCATGCAGAAATCATAAAGGTTAAAATCGTACACGTCGTTATACCCGGCCCCCACCGCCACCTGGTAGTAGTTGCCCAGCGCCTCGTACACCCGGATGATAAAATCGCGCTTGGGAAAGGAGTCGGTGATACGCTTCTTTAGCTTACCACTGTCTGCCTTGGCATAAAGGAGGACAGCGTAAGAGCGTTCACCATCCCTGCCTGCACGACCAGCCTCCTGGAAGTACTCCTCCAGCGAATTGGGGAGATCCAGGTGGAGAACAACGCGAACATCCGGTTTATCGATGCCCATCCCGAACGCGTTGGTCGCCACCATCACCCGCCGCTCGTTAAAGCGCCACGCGTTCTGCTTAAACACCTTCTCCTCCCGCGAAAGCCCCGCGTGGAAGAAGTCGGCCGAGATACCCGCTCTGTTTAGCCCGCGGGCCACCTCCCTGGTCTCGCGACGGCTGCGCACGTAAACGATGGCCGAACCGGGGACCGATTGAAGGATGTGGATTAGCTCGCCCATCTTGTTTTCCACCTGCCGCACCACGTACGAGAGGTTATCGCGGGCAAAGCTCATCCGAAACACGTTTCGCTCCTTGAAGAGCAGTTTCTCCTGGATATCCTCCACCACGCCGGCCGTCGCGGTGGCCGTGAGGGCCAACAG
>JGI24712J26585_10003526_pt1 | contig 12287 bp, 8 predicted proteins | sample BioPla3DNA2_FD_26585 | JGI IMG/M metagenome (IMG submission 26585)
AATCGATGTTGAAGACCACAATATGATTATGATGCAACTGGACAACGGAACTCAGGCTTGCTATTTACAGTGTCATTATACTCCGGATTCAGAACGCAATTATACTTTTATTGGGACTAAAGGCCGTATTGAGAATATTGGCGATTCAAGAGAATGTGAAATTCATGTCTGGACCCAACGCGGGCCGCGCAAAACTCCGGATGCGATTTTCAAACTCAAAGAGACCAGCGGCAGCCATGGCGGTTCAGATCCCTTGATTATCAAAAGTTTCCTTGACTTTATACAGTATGGAAAGAAAACTAACGTTTCTCCTGTTGCAGCACGTAATTCAGTTGCAACCGGCGTTATGGGACACCAATCGATGCGCAACGGTTGTGATCATCGCGACATACCGACACTTCCGCAGAATGTCATAGATTATTTTGAAGGCGGACAGATCAAGAAATAGTGGTATAAAATTCGCGCGCGCATAATGCGCGCGCGAATTTAAACTAAAAAAATAAAGCTATGAATATGCGGAATCTGAAGATTAATTTTTATGTCTCAATTCGCCCCATTTCCAGGGTCGACGCTTGAACCGTGGAAACTACTTGGCAGATTCGTTGGTTTCTGGGGTCGGCTCAGGAGCGAAGACTGTTACCGGTTTATCAGGACTTCCGGCAATATCCAGTTCTTGTTCATGACCTTTGAGCCGGATTGGTTCTTTCAGCTTAATTTCAACTCTGTCAATATTATCAATACCGAACATTTCTTTTAAGATGTTCAAGGCACGCCGCTGAAATTGTTCTGCTTTAGGCACAAAATCCCTTGCGCGTTCATCTTTACAAAGTTGTACCCAAATGAACACCTTACCATGTCCAACACAATAAAGCTTGACTTTCTGAATCAGAAAATCTCTAAATTCCGATTCCAGTCCCATTATGGTTGAAGTAATTGCCGTAGCAGAAATAAATATCCCGCCATGCTCACCGTTAATTAAAACACCATTACTTTTTCTGCGGCGACAAATGATGACAATAATTAGTTTAAGCAAAAAAAGCAGAAACAGAATCAGTATGGCGGTGGCAACACCGGCAGCGAAACCGGTGTTGAAGTTTAATACAACTTCATCGCCGGCTATAAACAGTTCTTTTAGTTGTTCAATCATTTTTCAGCCATTGTAATAAATGAATCCGAATTTCTCAATCCGGATTCAAGAGGTTATTAAGTACTACTTGTCAATATTGGGAATCACCTGATTATCATCAGTTGATTCCTCCTCTTCAATTTCTTCCTGGGGATCTTCAATCTCCTGAACAATCACATTGACCTTGCTGACATTCATGCCGGTAACCGACTCCACATCTTCAATGATAACGGACTGAACCTGTGCTGCAACTTGCGGAATTTTAAATCCGAATTTGATATTGATCTTTATAACAACTTCGACTTTGTCATCTTCAGTAATGATATTGATTGAACGTGAAGAAGTTTTACTGCCGACAATCTCGGCAATATTGTCAACAAAATTGCTGGCCAGGCGCGAAACTCCANCAACACTGAGTGCAGCCTTTTTAACCAGGCTGGAGATCACGCTGTCACTGATCTGGATTGCACCAAGATCATTGCTTTGGGTGACCTGAGTCTGAGCGATTTCCTTTTTGGGAGCGGCTTTTTTTAACTCTTTCATGGGCTTTCCTCCTGATTTTGGGGGTTGAACAGAACAGCGGAAGGATTATCCGTTTTCTTTTATAAATTTTTCAATAAATCCGGTATTATACTTACCTGCGATGAAGTCTTTATTATTAATTATCGATTGAGTAAACGGGATCGTCGTCTTAACGCCTTCAATAATAAATTCACCAAGAGCCCGATTACAACGTCTCAACGCATCTTTGCGGTCAACGCCATAAACAATTAACTTGGCAATCATACTGTCGTAGTACGGTTTGATTTTATATCCTGTAAAGCAGTGTGAATCTACCCGCACGCCAATCCCCCCGGAAGGAATATACATTGTAATTTCACCAGGATTTGGCGTAAAATTACGTGCCGGGTCTTCGGCATTAATCCGACATTCAATCGCGTGTCCGGTCAATTTAACATCTTTCTGCTGAAAAGACAATTTTTCGCCGGCAGCAATTTTGATCTGCTCTTTGACCAAGTCAATCCCACTGACCAGCTCGGTCACCGGATGTTCAACCTGAATACGGGTATTCATTTCCATAAAATAAAAATCCCCGTCTTCATTAAGAAGAAATTCAATGGTACCGGCATTAGTATAGCCGACAGCCTTGGCAGCTCGAACAGCAGCTTTCCCCATCTTCTCACGCAGTTTAGAGTTAAGCGCAGGAGAAGGCGATTCTTCAAGCAATTTCTGATTGCGACGCTGAACACTGCAATCGCGTTCACCGAGATGAACAATAGTTCCATAGTTGTCGCCAAGAATCTGAAACTCGATATGACGCGGATTGACCAGATACTTTTCAATATAAAGATCGCCATTGCCAAAAGCATTTTCAGCTTCAGAACGAGCGGCATGATAACTCTGAATCAGACTGGCATCGTTATGAGCAATCCGCATTCCGCGTCCACCGCCGCCGGCCGAAGCTTTGATAATGACCGGATATTTGAGTTTTTTTGCAAAGGCAACAGCCTCTTCTTCACTTTTAATCAATCCGTCACTGCCAGGAGTAATCGGCACGCCGGCCTTCTTCATAGTCTCTCTGGCCACTGATTTATCGCCCATCGCCCGGATTTGATCGGCACTGGGTCCGATAAAGGTTATATTGCATGCTTTGCAGACTTCCGCAAAATGTGCATTTTCAGCGAGGAAGCCGTATCCTGGATGAATAGCATCGACATCACAAATTTCCGCCACACTGATAATACGCTCAATCAACAAATAGCTTTTATTGGGTGGTGGCGGTCCGATACACACGGCCTCATCAGCCAGCCTGACCGGCAAACTGTCCGCATCTGCCTGAGAATAAACCATGACGCTTTTGACGCCAAGTTCACGGCATGCCCTGATAATTCGCAAAGCAATCTCGCCGCGATTGGCGATTAGAATCTTATTAAACATGTTCGCTCCGGAAGATAATTTTATTCAATGATGAAAAGCGTCTGACCATATTCAACCGGACTGGCATTTTCTACCAGAATTTCTTTAATTGTGCCACATTGTTCAGCTTTAACTTCATTCATTACTTTCATAGCTTCGACAATGCAAACCACGGTATCGGCAGTGACTTTATCACCGACTTTGACGAACGGTTCCGCTTCTGGAGATGACGAACGGTAAAAAGTTCCGACAATCGGCGATTCAATCTTTTTTTCCGGTAATGCCGGTTTGCTCGGCACAGACTGATCAGGAGCTGACTGCACCGGCGGCGCGACAGTCGCGGAGGCAACCTGTGGCATTGCCACTGTCTGAATTTGCATGGGCAAATCAGAACCACGACGAATGCAAAGATTGTAGTCTGATGCCTCAATTTTGAACTCGGTCAAATTGTTTTCAGACATCAGTCTAACTATTGTTTCAATTTCGGAAATTTTCATTTTGTTCCCTGTGTTTTAGTTGTTGGAAATATTGCTCAGGTGTTTTAATAACGCGCGCAACCCCAATTCATATCCATATGCACCGAATCCGGCAATAAAACCGATGCAAGCCGGTGCAGTTAAAGATTGATGGCGGAAATTCTCGCGTGAGCTGATATTACTGATATGAACCTCGACAGCCGGTAAGTTAACCGCTTTCAATGCATCATATATTGCAATACTGGTATGTGTATAAGCCGCAGGATTAATGAGAATTCCATCAAATTTCTCGTTCCACACGGCCGTAATTTTATCGACAATAGCTCCTTCGTGATTACTTTGGAAAAACTCTGTAAGAACATCTAGGGATTTAGCAATCGACTCCAGCCCGGAATTGATATCCGTTAAAGTCAATTTCCCGTAAATCCCCGGTTCACGCAGTCCAAGCAACTGCAAATTCGGTCCGTTTATGATTAATATTTTCTTCATTGGGCGCATACTATAATTCCCGACATCATATTTACAAGTTCAATAATCAATTCCCGCAAATTATCTTGGAACGGATAACTCGGCTCCATCCGGAAGTTTTTTGGGACTGAGCGCGTCAAGCATTTCCGGTTTAAATTGAACGGGTGAAGCCGCAATGCCATTGGCTCTATCGTTTTTTTCAACCTTATCAGAGCCGGAGAAACTCAGCATAATTACCGCCACAACCACCAGGATTAGGAACAAAATCATCGCGCCTGCGATCAAAAGGATATTTCTTATCCGAGGCCCGGCATCCGGATTGATATCCTCATCAGGTTCAATAATATTATCAAGACATTCCTGGCTTAATCGGTATTCTGAATTTTCCTTTAACAACTTGACTATGCTGTCAGTCATTTCTTCCGGAATTTCATACAAATCACATATTTTTCTAACATAACCGCAGACGAAAACCGCAGGAGGAAGACGCGAGAAATCCTCATTCTCAAGCGCATCTATGTAGTCTTTGCGGATTTTGGTCTGACTGGCAACTTCGTCAATGGAAATTTTGCGCTGGACACGCATTTCCATAAGTGACTTGCCGAACGAAATGTTAATATTCTTTTTTTGGGATAAATCATCAGCAAATGTTTTGCGCTTCAAAGAGACTTCCGGAAAATCATCATTCAGGCTGCTCAGCTTGATACTTTCGGGCCGACGCGGTAACTTTTTAAGTTCCGAAAGGTTTTTTATTTCACTCTTTTTATCATTGCAAACCGAGGGCCCATTCCCGGCAATTTCACTCAACCCGGTAATTTTAATATTATCAGATTCAGGCTCTTTTTTTTGATCCGGCTGAACAGACGTTTCACGTTCAAAAAGCGGAAGGAGATCATCTGCCGAAGTTTTTATATCAATATCTTCTTTTGCTTCCATAACCCCTATCTCCTGGTTTCACTATTAATATTTGTTATTTTACTATATCGTCAAAAATCAGAATGTCACGTTTTGAGCCTCCGGCAAGCGGGGGACTGACAATTCCACGTTCTTCCAGTTTGTCGATAATTTCCGCTGCGCGATTGTAACCGATTTTCAGGCGACGTTGCAAATAACTGGTACTGGCTTTTCTCTCCATCAACACAATTTCTAAAGACTTAAGCATTAATTCGTCATCACCTGGTTCGCTGTATTTTTGAACCAATGGTGAAATATGAGCAAATTCATCAATTGACGCCTCATCGCTGCTTTCAGAATAATTTCGGACTGAACCGCCACTGTTATCTTCCTCGGAATCATCGCTGACCACATTCTGATCAAAACTCTGAGGTGCTTGAGCCGATACAAATTCAACAATTTTTTCAATATCCCGGTCATCCACCATTGCGCCTTGAATACGTTCAATTGCCGAAGCGCCGGGTGGCACGAACAACATATCACCGCGCCCCAGCAACTCCTCAGCACCGATTTTATCGAGAATAACCCGGCTGTCAACGCCGGACGTCACTTTAAAAGCAATGCGTGTCGGCAAATTGGCCTTGATTATACCGGTAATCACCTGCACTGAAGGTCGTTGAGTTGCTATCACTATATGAATCCCCGCGGCACGCCCTTTTTGAGCAATTCGCGCAATTGAGGTTTCAACATCGGCTTTGGCATCAGTCATCATGACATCGGCAAGCTCATCAACAATTATTACCAAAATCGGCATTTGATCAGGAATCGGATTACCATTATCATCCAGCATATCCGTATCGTCTTTACGATTATTGAATCCGTTTAAATTCTTGGCGCGCACCTTGGCCATTATGCGGTAACGTTTTTCCATCTCATTGACTGCCCAACGCAGTGCAACCGGCACTTTTTGCGGGTCATTGACTACCGGGGTAATCAAATGCGGCAACGCCTGGTACATTTCCATTTCAACTACTTTCGGGTCAACCATAATCAAGCGCAACTCATCGGGGGTAAACTTCATCAGCAAGCTCATGATTAACGTATTCATGCATACTGATTTCCCGCTGCCGGTAGAACCGGCAATCAGCAGATGCGGCGCTCTGGACAAATCAAGAATAATGGTTTTCCCGCCGACATCTTTACCTAAAACAACCGGAATTTCCAGTTTATTGTTTTTCCAATCCGGAGTTTCCATCAATGAACGTAAAAAAACTGCTTCAGGCAACTTATTCGGGACTTCTACACCCACGGCATTGCGTCCTGGAATTGGGGCAAGAATACGCAGACTCTGAGCGGCCAACTCCATTTTTATATTATTTTGAATACTGCTGACTTTCTCCACTTTTACTCCGGGAGCCAGTGATATCTCATACCGGGTAACCCGCGGTCCTGAAATTGCACCGATTACCTGACCATCGACGTTAAAACTGTTCAAAGTAGTCTGCAGAAGATTGCTGATATGCGCAATAGTTTCATCACTTTCACCGCCGATATTTTTCCCCGGGCTGAGCATGGATACCGGAGGAAGAACATACTCTTTAGCTATTTTTGACGAGGCTTCCAGCTTAGGAATAATGTTGCTGCCCGGAATCTCATGGAGTTCGCTGCGTTGCAGATGCGGGTCAAGTGCAGCTTTACTGAGTGGAGTTACTGGAGACCCTTTTTCAGGTTGCGAAGCTGCGGATAAAGTATTTTTATCCAAGTTATTACGAGCATCATGCTCAAGTTCAAGCGGGTCTGGCGGCCGGATAGTCAGAACCGCCGGCGCGGGCTCGACTCCAGAAACTGCTGCCGGCATCGGTTCTGATACCGGAGTTGGCGCAAAGACCGGTTCCGGCTCTGGAGCTTCTTCTGAAAACGCTTTCTCCTTGACTGAAGACTGGCTTGGCGTTTTTTCCGATAATCCGATTTCACGTTCGCGTCTTCTGGCAGCTGCTTCTAAAAACATATTCCAAAGTTTTTTGAATACCGGTTGCCAATCTGCCATCCAGATAAACAACGCTCCCCCGACAACAAAAACACTTGCGCAAATCAAAGTTCCCATACTGCCAACCAAACGCCTGAATACACCCGGATACCCCGCCCGATCCGGCGCGGCAATCCATTGACCAATGACCCCGCCGGACAAACAGTGCGAAGGCATATCAACCCGGCCAATGCCCAGACTGTCAGTATACGGAGCGAAACGTTCCGGCGAATATGCAAATATCACGGAAATACCGAGAATCATCATCACCAGTGCCAGCACATAACCCTTGCGGGCAATCGGTATCCGGATAAAAGGACGGATCGCACAGGCCAGCAGCAAAGCGGTAATCGGATATACCGCTATTCCAAAAAAGTAAAATAACGTCGTTGAAATTCTCGCTCCGATTTCGCCAGCCCAGTTTTTTACAATTCCTTCACGCCCCCCGGCGATAATAGCAAAATCCGTGGCATCATGCGTACAAATCGCCAGCACAGTAACTAATGCAACGCTTATATAAACGCAATATCGGAATCTGAAAACTACTTTTTCAGCTTCCGCCGTTTTCTCCGCCGCCGTTTTTTTGGCGGCTGAAACAGACTTACTTTTTTCCGGAGTTTTCCGGTTCTCTTTTACACGATTAAACACAATAATTAAAATTCCAGATAACAGTTTGCAACTAAAGTGAAAAACTACCTTAAATCCATGACCACCATAACGCAGGCAGTGCTTATGATTAATGAAACTTGCCCGATTAAATCAGTACGATAACCGGAAAAACTGACTACCGCAAATTATCATAATCGATTGCTTACTAAACACATTATCAATCACTTCCCTGACGCAGTGAATCTTTGCCATGGTGAACTTTTACAAATTCAAAAACTTGTAAACAATATCCCGGAAACCGTGTTAAAGCAAGTTCTAAACTGCTGAAAATATGGGTTACGCACACCTTTCAAGATCATCGGCAAAAATAAAGTTCATCAAAAACAGTTTTTTTCACGTTGTCGCAATTGCATTTTCTTTCGACCGCACTATTATTAGACTTCTCGACACAACATAATGTGCCCGTCATATCATAACAACACAATATATATGGAACAAACATGAAATGAAAAAATACAGCATCAGCCAGGACATTTGGGAACGCAAGTACCGCTATAGCGGATCTTCAGAAATTGCCGCAGATAAATCACTTTCCGATACAATGCGAAGAGTGGCTGCCGCTTGTGCCCAAAATGAGCAAGACCATAAAAAATGGCAAGATAGCTTTGAATCAATTCTTCAAAGTCTGGAATTTATTCCTGGTGGCCGGATTATCGCCAATGCCGGTACCAGCCGCGGCCAGACTACCATGTTCAACTGCTACGTGATGAATAAGATTAAAGATTCGATTGAAGGAATATTTGATACGGTAAAAGCTTCCGCGCTGACCCAGAAACAGGGCGGCGGTGTCGGTTTTGATTTCTCGACCGTACGCCCACGCGGTTCACATATCAAAGGCTGTGAAGCTCCCGCTTCCGGACCGTTGAGTTTTATGCGCGTCCTTGATTCCACCTGCCGCACCATCATGAGTGCCGGTCAGCGCCGAGGCGCCCAAATGGGTGTCATGCGTTGCGATCATCCGGATATTGAAGAATTCATTACTGCCAAAAGAAAAAATTCGCAACTTCAGATGTTCAACCTCTCGGTGGCCATCACTGAAGAATTCATCAAAGCAGTCAAAAATGATACCGACTGGGAGCTCAAATTCAACGGAGAAACCTTGAAAACGGTCAGGGCACGCGATTTATGGGAAACCATCATGCGTTCAACCTATGATTTCGCGGAACCCGGTTTTTTGTTAGTTGACCGCATAAACCAGATGAACAATCTCTACTATTGTGAAGAAATCTGCGCGACTAACCCGTGCGGCGAGCAGCCATTGCCGCCGTTCGGAGCCTGCCTGCTCGGCTCGCTGAATCTGACCAAGTTCATCAAAAATCCATTCGGTAAAAACGCCAAAATCGATTTCAAACGTTTAAGTGAAGTTACTGCCGTTGCCGTCCGTTTGCTCGATAATGTTATTGACATCAGTAATTATCCGTTGCCCGAACAACGTGAAGAAGCATATTCCAAACGCAGGATGGGCATTGGCATTACCGGACTTGCCGATGCATTGATCTTTCTGCAGGCCAAATATGGTTCGCCCGAATCAATAAAGCTGGCTGAATCGATTATGAAAACCATTACACACGCTGCTTATCGGGCGAGTATTGAGATTGCCAAAGAAAAAGGCGCGTTTAAATTACTGAATCCCCAAAAATATTGTGCCGGCAAATTTATCTCCGCACTTCCTGAAGATATCCGCAAAGACATTAGCAAATACGGCATTCGCAATTCCCATCTGACCTCTATCGCGCCAACCGGAACCATCAGCCTTCTCGCGGACAATATTTCCAGCGGATTAGAACCCGTTTTCGCATTCAAATATACGCGCAAAATCCGCAACGGCAATGAAGAAGACGTTAGCGAAGTGGAAATTTCAGACTATGCCTATCGGCAATATTGCGCAAAAATGAAAGTTCAATCGGTCGACGAAAATGACCTTCCCGATTATTTCACTTCCGCCGAAAAAATCAAACCGGCTGATCACCTTAACATTCAGGCTGCCCTTCAAAAATATATCGATAGTTCGATTTCCAAAACCATCAACATCCCTGCTGATTTCCCGTTTGACGATTTTAAAGATATCTACATGCAGGCTTACGAATTGGGACTTAAAGGTTGTACCACCTTCCGCCCAAATGAAAATATCATGGGTGTCCTGGTAAAGAAAGAACCGGAAAAAGAGGTTTCTGCCGCACAGCTTGAACCGCACACACCAAATGCCCTGCCCAAGCGTCCCGAGGAACTGACCGGAACTACTTATAAAATCAAAACCGCACAGTCACCTGACGCATTCTACATAACTATCAACGATTATGTCGAAAATGGACACCACCGCCCTTATGAACTTTTTATCAATACCAAAAATCTCCAGCACTTCAGCTGGATCGTGGCCATGTCCAGATTGATCTCCGCCGTTTTTCGCAATAATCCCGAACCTGCCTTCCTGATTGATGAACTAAAAAGCATTTACGATCCCAACGGCGGTTCGTTCCGAAATGGCAAGTATGTGCCGTCGCTGGCCGCCGAAATCGGCTACGTCATCGAAGAACATATGGTCAAAATCGGACTGCTGAAACGCGAAACCAAATCGGTTGACAGCCGGACAAGTGTTCAGGATGCCAATAAAATGATCTGCCCGGAATGCCATGAACGCGAACTGGTCAATCAGGAAAATTGCCTGAAGTGTCTCAGTTGCAACTACAGCAAATGCGGCTGACCAGCAAGAACATATAGCGCGCCACGAAAGTTATTCTAATATTCAGAATGCTTCTGTCTTAACGAAAAATCATCGTTTGGAGTACCGCTGAACTTCGCGCGCGCATTATGCGCGCGCGAAGTTTAAAGACATCAGATTCAGTCTTTCCGCGAAAAATCAAAGTTGTTTCTGGAAAGATTACCACAAAAGAACAACCATTGCTCAAAATATTTGGGGTAAAGAATCAGATAGAAACACGCCGCCGCTCAATACTTCAACTGTTTTTTCTGGTTAATAGTGTTCCCGTATATATCCATATGCCTTCTCAAATAGTTCCTGTTCTTTATGGAGCTTGTATTTAAAAAGCGTTTGCCGAAGTACCTTCTGGATCTCCTTTTGCCCTGCGTGCGTGCTTTGCCAGCCGTCGAACCGGGTGGCTCGAACAATCTTGTCGATGTCCTCAACCACATTGGCGATAATCTGCGGGGTGGTGCCGTTCCTCAATTCAAGGAATATCTCCGTCAACGCCTGTTTGTCGTCCGGAATAACCTCTTCATGGGTCTCATTTTCGAGGCGAACCATTTCCCGGGCGGCATCAAGGAGTTCCTTCAACCAATCAAGGCTGCTCAGAACACCGGCTTCATATTTATCCTTGAGACGTTCAAGGCGCTGTCCCAGCTCTTCAAAACGCGGATCATTCTTGGAGCGGACCTTGGCCATAAGCGAAATGTTCAGCTTCTTGGCTTTTTTCTTTCGCTCTTCTTCAGTTAATTCAAAAACAGACTCCGCATCCATGACCAGTTCGTCAATGTCATCTCTGATTCGATCAATATCAGTGTTTTCATGGATCAGTTTGATGGTTTCAGGCCCGAGCGATTCCCAGAGCAGTGAGCCTAATCCACCCACGGGTTTAATAGATTCATAGACCTGTGCCAGCCAACGATAGTCCTTACGGAAAGAATTCAGATAAGGATCTGGTGTAATGGCCTCCCAAAATCGTTTCAATACATTGAACTGAGCCGCAAAGGCATCTTTCTTTTCATTACCGACAAGGCAGTCCTGTGCAGCAATCAGCCCTTCATAGCCGAGGGCGGTTCGATCGACGCCCGGGAAATACTCCAGGCATTTTCCGATGGCTTCGGGGAACAGCTTTTTGAATGCCTCAACGCTCTCCACCACGCCTTCGATTTCCTTGGGATCGTAATCCAGTGCCTTGGCGACATTTTCAAACACCCCGAGGTAATCAATAATCAGTCCGTGCTTTTTGGTGTCGCTGTAGAGGCGGTTGGTACGGCACATGGCCTGAAGTAGCGTGTGATCTTTGAGCGGTTTATCCAGATACATGCAGTAGCAGATCGGCGCATCGAATCCGGTAAGCAGCTTGGCGGTAACAATAATAACCTTGAGCGGGTCGGTCGCATCTCGATAGCGGTCAAGCAACTGCTCCTGAACTTCCGGGCTGGCATCGATCCCTTGCCACCGCTTGAAGTCTCCCTTCTCAATTGGGAGCCCTAATTTCTGCCAATTAAGCCAGTCGGTTGCTATTTTCTTCGGCTTTCCATTTTCATCCTTCATCCTTCCGTCTTCATCCTTCCCAGGAATCGTGCCTTGTGAAATGTTCATCACCACTTCAACAGCATCTTTGCCGAGGCGCTCACAAAGGAGATAATACATCCGAACCACAGCCTCGCGGTCATAGACGACCACCATCCCTTTGAATTGTTTGGGCGCTACGTGGTTTTGATAATGGGTTGAAATGTCCTCCGCGATTGCCGTTATGCGCTTAGGTGCTTTCAGCAGGTGCGCCAACTTTCCGGCTTTTTGAGAGATGAATGTCTTCTCTTCCTCATTGAGGTTGTTCTGCTGCGCCAGCTCCTCAAATCCCTNATCGATGGTTTCCCGGTCGATACGCAACTCAACCAGACGAGGCTCGAATTTGACCGGCAGCGTCGCCTCATCACGAATAGACTGCTTATAGGAGTAACGATTGAGGTATCTGCCCGGATCATTGGGAGCGCCGAACAGCTTAAA
>JGI24712J26585_10003534_pt1 | contig 12271 bp, 8 predicted proteins | sample BioPla3DNA2_FD_26585 | JGI IMG/M metagenome (IMG submission 26585)
GCGTCACAGATTTTAATTCTACCACATTCATTTTAATCTGTCAAGATTTTTTTTCTTTCTTTTAGACTTCTCAGGTTGAAACACTTCTACCGCTGTTTTTCAGCTTGATTGCGGTAATTGTGCATCACAGTTTCATACTATACCATGATTTATGTAAGGACACAAGAGGCCCTATTCGCATTTAATATTGATACGATACGTTCTTATGGCATTTTTCGTTTTTATAATAAATATTTCTAACTAAATCTAATTCTTTCGCTACAGGACATTTTTAAATATCAGGGAATAAGCTTCAAATTTTCTTTAAGGCTTAAAGCTCCGATATTCAAGTTGATCAGCGTTTCCGGCACCTCACCGGGATATACAGTATCCGCAATGGGTACTGTAGTATGAACTTCAACATTTGTAGAAATCAGGGGAACAACCACCCTTACTTCAGAGAACACTTCCAAATATATTTTATGGCGCACCTGGTTAAAACCCGCGTCTTCGAACGTGTCATTAAGATAGGTATTAACTTTGCCGACAGGAATTAATTTTATTGGTATCTCAGGACCATAAGTCGCCAGGAGATAACTATCCAATACCTCGCCAAGAGGAATTTTTAAGGGCTCNTTTTCAATAGCCTTCAGCGCATCTTGTGTTGCCAGAGTCGTCTCCGCCATCAAACGGTTTATCTCCATAGTATTAATCTGCGCCATAATTATTTTACCGTTTTCGTCCTGGTTGATAGAGATTAAATCCTGATATAATATCCCCTGCGCTACTTCTTCCAGAATTGCTCTGTTTACGGCTTCGGTAGCCAGAATATCAGCTTTAACTTCAGCGATGGAGAGAATGGCAGGACGTAAATTCTTTTCCAATACCCAGAAGCCCCGGTAAAGCAGGAACAGGGCAAGGCACAGCAGAATAAACGAAATCACGCTGACGTTATATATATGGTCTTTTAAAAACCGTTGGAGAAATCTTTTGCGCCTGATAAACATAAAAAAGCCCCCTTCTATATTTATGCCGAAGGAGGCTTTTTGAAAACTAAAACTCAAGACAGCCATTTAACAAGGAAATAATTCTTTTTTCCCCTGCGGATAACCGTATATCTTTCACGCAGCCGGTCGTTTAACCCGAGCATTTTGTTGATATCTGTAACGCACTGGTCATTAATATAGATTGCCCTGTTTTTTAGGTCTTCCCTGGCTTGTCTTCTTGAAGGTGATATTCCGGCAGTAACCAGCAGATCAACAATACCGATTTCTTTCCCCTCTATTGTTACAGAAGGAACATCCATTAATCCTTCCTCTATTTCATCCTCCATCAGGTCCTTTACATTACCGTAGAACAGTGCCTGGGATATCTTTTCCGCCCTTGAAAGAGCATCCTTGCCGTGAACAAGCGCGGTTACTTCCCGTGCGAGAACGCGCTGAGCCTCTCTTTTTCCGGGGTTTTCGTCAACCTCTTTTTCCAGATCGATGATTTCATCCCGGGAGAGAAAAGTAAAATACTTTATAAATTTGATGACATCACGGTCATCAGTGTTGATCCAAAACTGGAAAAACCGGTACGGGGTTGTTTTGGCCGGATCAAGCCAGATTGTGCCCGATTCGGTTTTACCGAATTTTGTTCCATCACTCTTTGTAACCAAGGGGAATGTTAAGCCATATGCTTTTCTATTGGATACTCTACGGATCAGATCGATTCCCGCGGTAATATTCCCCCACTGGTCGCTCCCCCCTGCCTGCATTTCACAGCCGTAATCTTCATTTAGCCGCAAAAAATCATAAGACTGCAAGATCATATAGCTGAATTCCGTATAAGAAATACCTGTTGAAAGCCTTGATTTAACCGCATCCTTGGAGAGCATATAGCCGATGGGGAAATACTTGCCGATATCGCGAAGAAAAGTTATTACTTGTTGTTTTCCCAGCCAATCATAATTATTGGCTATACGGGCCGGGTTTTGTGGTGAATTAAAATCAAGGAATCGCTCAAGCTGTGCCCTGATTTTAACTGTCCACTCATCAACCACTTCTTCGGGATTCAACCCCCTTTCCGAAGATTTTCCGCTTGGATCGCCAATAAGGCCGGTGCCGCCACCAACAAGGGCAATAGGTTTATGCCCTGCCAGCTGGAACCGCCTGAGGCCCAATATGGGAAGGAGGCTTCCAACATGCAAGCTGTCAGCGGTGGGGTCGAAACCTATATATAGAGTTACCGGCCCCGAGTTCAGCCTTTGCCTGAGTTCATCATAGTCGGTTATCTGATATAACATTCCTCTGAACTCTAAATCTTGCAGGATATCCATTCTTAAAACTCCTTTGCACTTACTATCTATGTATTTTTATTGTTGCAACTATCCAAGGCAAATTATATATGAAAAGTAAATGATAATCAACAAAGAAACTTTTTTTTTGTTTTTGAGTCTATTATATAGAGATTTTCCCACATCCGGTCTTGTGATATAATATGTTCAATGAGGGGGGCGCTTATGCCGAGGAAAAATAATGCCGGCGGGCAAAAGAAGTCTAATAAAAAGAAAAAAACAATAAAAAGGGTATTGTTTAAGCTATTCAAAATTGCAGTTCTGCTTGTCTTCATCGCTGCTGTACTGGTAGGAATGGGTTTGCTGGCGGTTGTATATTCTTACGTGAAAGATGCACCTGAGCTCGATGTGGACAATTTGAAGCCTCCGGTTACATCTTACATATATGATCGCGAGGGGAACGAAATAACCCAGCTCTACGACGAGCAAAACAGGAAAGAAATACCCCTGGAGATGATTCCTAAACATGTCCAGCAAGCTTTTATTGCGATTGAAGACGAAAGGTTTTATGAGCATTACGGGGTTGACCCCATGGCCATCCTGAGAGCTGTACTGGTTAACCTTCGCCAGAACAGCTTGACAGGGCAGGGGGGCAGCACAATCACTCAGCAGTTAATCAAAGATGCCTTCCTTACCCCAGAAAAGAAGCTTCGACGCAAAATCCAGGAAGCATGGCTGGCGCTGAAGCTGGAAAGGCAGTATTCTAAAAACGAGATCCTGGAAATGTACCTGAACCGCATCCCCTTTGCCCATGGAGCCTACGGCATTGAAGCTGCGGCAAATACCTATTTTAATAAAAGCGCCGGTGAACTTACCATAGCTGAGGCGGCCCTGCTGGCGGGAGTGCCGCGAGCGCCCAATTATTATTCCCCGTACAAAAATCTGGATCAATCGCTACAAAGGCAATCACTGGTGCTCAACAAAATGTATGAGCTCGGCTATATCACCCACAGGGAACTAACAGAGGCCAAAGAAGAGGAAATAGTGCTGGAGGAGCTTCCCAGCAGAGAATACCCGTACCCTTATTTTATAGATTATGTCCTGCACCACGAGCTTGTGGATATTCTCTTAACCCTCCCGGAATATGATAGCCGCGAGGAAGCCTACGAGGCTATCTACAATATGGGGCTAAAGATTTACACTACGCTGGATACAGATGCCCAAACAACGGTAACAAATATTTTGAGCGACGAGAGCCTCTGTTCGCGGAATATTAGGGTCGATATGACCAAATTAAAACAGATGCTGGAAACCCAGGATTTAAAGGGTTACCCGGAAGAAGTAATCTCTGAGGATGGAATCCTTCAACCGCAGGCAGCAGCGGTAGTCGCCAACCCGGTCACCGGGGAAGTCCTGGCTTTGGTCGGGGGAAGAGATTACGGGAAAAACAATCAGGACCTGCGCTTTATCAGCCGCAGGCAGCCGGGATCTGCCATGAAACCGCTGGTAACTTATGCACCGGCCGTGGAAGAAGGCCTTTTAGCACCGGGTTCAATTATTGATGATTCCCCTTTTATCCGGGGCACCTGGGCTCCGGAAAACTTTGACCGCGCCTTCAGGGGGCTAATTACGGTACGCGAAGCTCTGGTACGCTCATGGAATGTTCCTGCCGTAAGAGCTTTTGAAATGGTAACGCCGCAGATCGGGCTTGAATACGCAAAAAGGATGGGACTTTCCACCATTCATGAAAATGATTATAACCTGGCCACAACACTGGGAGGATTAACATACGGAGTAACGGCTTTTGACATGGCACAAGCTTACGCTGTTCTGGCAAATCAGGGTGTAAAGGTAAATTTTTTTACTGTAGAAAGAATTGAGGATCGCGATGGTCATATCTTATATGAACATCACGCTAAGCCGGAGGCCGTCCTTTCCCCGCAAACCGCTTATCTGATAACGGATATCCTTAAGGACGTCGTGCGCAGGGGAACTGCTGGAGCCCTGAGGGTAGGGCGTACTGTTGCTGCAAAAACAGGAACCACCAATGAGGACCGGGATGCCTACCTGGTGGCATATACCCCGGATATAGTTGTTTCATTCTGGATCGGGCATGATATACAAAAATTGGGAACTGTTCCGGGAGGGAGCAGAACTCCGGTTGATTACATGAACAAAATACTTCCGCCAATTCTTGAAGATATACCTCCATCGGACTTTGAGCGACCTTCGGGAATTACCGGACCGATCAGTATATGCAATAAATCAGGGCTAAGACCGGGGCCTCACTGTCCCGATGGGGCAATTGTCAGTGAAATATTCCCAGCCGGAATGGTGCCCCAGGAGACGTGTGATCTCCATGTTGAAATGGAAGTCTGCAGTGCCAGCGGGCTCCTTCCCGGCGATTTCTGCCCGGAAGAAGAAATTGAAACGCGCATATTCCTCAACAGGCCTGAATTTCAACTTACCGATGAACGCTGGAGAGGAGCCTCCGGAAGGGGACCACAGGATGCCGCACAGATGCCTCCGGAAGAACAATGTGATATTCACACCGTCCCTGCAACTGCACCATCAGGGTTTGACGGATATATTTTGCAAAACCCCCCGAGAGTACTGCTGCAGTGGAATGCTCAGCGCGATATTATTGAATACAGAATCTACAGGAAGGTCTCCGATAAAATCGGCGGAAATAATAATGAAGAAGAAAACACAGGCGAGGAAAATGAGGGAGCAGGAATTAATGAAGAGTTGCTACTGCAAACGCTGCCCGGCAACGTCACCCAGTATCTGGACAGCTGGGTGGAGCCTGGAACAGAATATAGCTATTCCCTGGTAGCGATAAATACAGAAGGGGTAAAATCCGCCCCCCTGGAAAGAGTGCTTTTTATCCCGCAGTATAACAGTCCGGGTGATCAAAACGGCAATGGTAATAACAATGACGGCAACGATAACGAAGGCGGCAGCGGCGATGCTCACGATCATCATCGGGATGACGATGATGGCAATGAAAGGCCTCCGTTAAGGGATCCCGATCGTTGGCCCCCGGGAAACAATGATGAAAACAGGGGCCGCAGGGACCGCAGGGGATAATCAATCCCCTTACCCAAAAATTAAGCGCCTGCCCGGCAACAGTGCCGGCAGGCGCTAAGTTCTGCTCAAGCGTACTATGGTAACCCCGCTCCCCCCCTCACCTTCACCGCCCAGACAATAACCGCTGATCTCCTTCTTATCCTGCAGGTAAAGGTGCAGGCCGCTGCGCAGCTTACCGGTGCCTTTACCGTGAATTATTTCTACTGTATCCAGTCCTGCGAGGAGAGCATCATCGAGGTGTTTGTCAACGCGCAGGATCGCCTCCTCCAGATTTAGACCCCGCAGGTCCAGCCTGCGCTGGACAGCTGCGCTTTTCTCCCACAACAGGTTTGAATTTGCCGGAAGCTCTTTACCTTTCACTTCACTGTATTTGCCATTCTTTTTGTATTCGCAGAGGTCGTTTATTTCGGTATTAACCTTAAGCAAACCAACCCTGACCTGGATTTCCTTCCTGGAGGCAACCCTGATAACCTCGCCCGGGGAGCGCAGGCTTTTGACATAAACAAACTGGCCCTCCTTGAGCTCCTCGAATTCGATGGGTTTAAACTCTTCCTCCTCAAAGAACTGAACAGTGCGGTATTCATCCCGTATAGCCTTGATTTCTTTTCTGGCCGCTTCGCCCTGTGAAAGGGCTTCTTTCCCGCGCCCTTCACGTTCAATTTTATGCAGGTTTTTTATAATAGCATCGATTTTTCTCTGAGCAGAGCTAACGATTCCCGTTGCTTCTTCACGGGCTTTGCGCAGTATCTCTCTTCTTTTTTTCTGCAGTTCTTTTTTTTCTTCTTCCAGTTCTTTTAGCAGGCGCCCCAGCTCTGCTTTCATCTCCTCAATTTTTTCATTATCCCGGGAAAGCTTGCTCCTCTCCTCCACCAGCCCGGAGACAACCTTTTCCAGGTCGAGGAAATCCTTGCGCATATAGGAACGCGCCTTATTGATCATCCCCGCCGGCATACCCAGCCTCTCTGCAACAGTCAGCGCATTGCTTTGGCCCGGGACTCCGGTTAGCAAGCGAAAGGTGGGACTTAATGTCAGGGGGTCAAATTCCATGGAGGCGTTCTCCATGCCCTCGCTGATATGGGCAAATACTTTCAGCTCATTTATATGCGTTGTTGCCACCGTTCGCACTCCACGGGAATGCAGTTCATCAAGAACAGCCATGGCCAGGGCAGAACCCTCGGAAGGGTCGGTTCCCGAGCCAAGCTCATCCAGTAAAATTAGCGCCGGCGGGTACGCCTTGTGCAGAATTTCGATAATGCTTTTCATATGTCCGGAGAAGGTGCTCAAAGATTGCTCAATATCCTGTTCATCTCCAATATCGGCCAGAACATATTGAAAAACACCCAGCTCCGTCCCTGCTTTTGCAGGAACATGCAGCCCGCTCTGGGCCATTACTATTAATAAACCTATAGTCTTCAGTGTTACTGTTTTTCCGCCGGTATTGGGGCCTGTAATGACCAAAGTGTTAAAATCCTTGCCCAGCTGGACATCCACAGGAACAACACTATCCGGAGGCAGCAGGGGATGGCGGCCCCGTACGATAGAAATATACATTTTGTCATTAAACACCGGCTCCGTGCCCCTGTGTTTTATACTCAGTTTGCCGCGTGCCAGGATAAAGTCCAGCTCCCCATAGGCCTCGTAACTTAAGACGATCTCCGCATAATGGCTGCCCACAAGGCCGCTTAGCCTGCGCAAAATCAGCTCTATCTCTTCCTCGATCCGGCTTTTGACTTCCCGCAGGCGGTTATTCAGCTCCAGTACCGGGAGAGGTTCCATAAAAAGGGTAACGCCGCTTCCGGATTGGTCATGAACAACGCCGGGAAACTGACTGCGGAATTCCTGTTTAACCGGAAGAACATATCTATCATGCCTTACCGTCACAATATTCTCCTGCAGGTATTTCTGGTAATGTGGGTTTCGCAGGAAAGAATCCAGTGAGCGATGAATCTTCTCCTGCAGCCTTCTTTCTTCCACTCGCAGCGAGGAAAGAAGCGGCGAAGCATTATCCCTTATTTCCCCCTGAGGGTTCAGGCACTTTTCCATCTGGGAGACCAGGTGGGGAAATAACTGAAACCTCATAACAAGATCAAAAAGCCGGGGGAATCTGTCCCCAATTTCCTCTTCCCTGGAAAAAAAGTTCCGGACTGATTCCAGTGCTTTAAGAAAATTTTCTATTTCCAGCATTTCACCGGGGCTTAAGATCCCGCCCCGTTCGGCTCTTTGAAAAGAAGGCTTCAGTTCTTTTACACCTTTGAATATCAGATGGTGATGCAACAGCAATTGCACCGCTTCCGAAGTCTCTTGCTGCAAGGAAATTATTTTGTCCATATCGGCATAAGGGACAAGGGCAGAGGCTTTTTGCTCCCCAACGGCAGTCAATGTAAAGCTTCTTAATTGTTCTTTAATTTTATCAAACTCCAGAATACGCCTGGTTTTTTCCATTTATACTTCCCGCCTTGAAAGAAAAGAGTTACCCTTAATAAAAAACCTCCAGGGTTTATCCTGCCCCAGTTTAATGCCGATCCGGCCGGAAGATCCGATCAGCGAGGCGTCTATTTTGAACCCCTTCGTGATAAAAAGCGGAGGGCCCTGCAAAGAAATGGCATTATGCTCCCNGGTTATTCCCATAGCTATACATAATTTACCGGGACCGTTAGCTAGAGAAGCAGGTTTAAGGAGTTTGCCGCGCCGTTTTTGCATCAGCTCCAGACCTTCCAGAGGCTGCAGTGCGCGCACAAGAACGGCCTCTCCTACTCCCTCTATGTTGGTGACGACATTAAAACAATAATAATTGCCATAGATAAAATAAACATAGGCCCTTCCGGGAGGGCCGAACATTGCAGCATTTCGTTTAGTTTTTCCCCTGGCCGCATGGCAGGCAGGATCATCTTTACTCAGGTATGCTTCCGTTTCAACGATAATACCGGAAGTACAGCCCTCAGGAGATAAGTGAACCATAACCTTCCCGAGCAATGAGCGCGCTACTTGTACAGTATCGCCGGCATAATACTCCTCCGGAAGCACATTCCAAATCATGGGGAAGGTCCCAATGCTTCCTTTAACGCGGAACATGCCGGGAAACATGGGTACGGTTCTAACGCTTCCTCCGGGGGCGGTTTTAATGCTTTCAAGAAAAAATGTTTTACCACCCGTTTTCACTGATTGTTCATTAGACCTCCACTGTCTGGAAGGGAGATAAGCTCTCCTCATGGTTCTAGACCAGTCTGCCTGTAATATAGTCTACAATAAAGGAATATAACAATGGCATATAATGGCCAAAGAGGGCTACTACCACAGACGCATCCAAAGTATTTATCCAGTACCCGGTTGGAATTAACGATATCAGAGCTATGATCAGGAAAACAATGATAACACCTTTTACGGCGCCAAACAGGCCTCCCAAAAGGACATTGAGTGTACCGATTATAGGAATTCTGTTTAAATATTTCAGCTTACCGCAGAAAAAGGTAAGAATAAATGTTACCAGCGCAAACAACACCAAGAAAGAAATAATGTTTAGCAAGACTCCGGTCAGCCAGAGGGAAGTATCACCATTTGAGACTAAGACGGAGATTACTTCACCCAGTCTCAGGTTTTTTTCAAGAAATATCCTTAAATCGCCGCTCCAGAAAAGGGCCAGGTAAAGGGCTATAAAGAGGCTTGCCATCCCAACAATCTGGCGGACGAAACCATAACGTAATCCATTATAAAAATTTAAAATTAAAATAAAAATGAGCACGTAATCAAGCCAGTTCAATGCTTTTGTTCACCTTTTCTTTTTTTTCTCTTTTCTTAATGATAGGAGGTCGCTGGCCAGATTTAACGAGGCTAAAACTGCAATTTTGTGCAGGCTCATACGTGGATATTTATCGGATAGTTCTTTCATTAATGCGTTTACATATCGCTCGACCTCGAAAATATGCTTATGAGATGACGGGCTACGAATAATATACTTTTCTCCCAGAATATCTAATGTAACCCGTTTTTTCTCCTGCTCTTCCGTCATTTATTGCCCTCCCGGAAATCTTCGCTAAGCGTTAAGGTTTCCTGACCGTCAAAAACCAGATCTATCATGTGCACACAAGCATTTGATGCACCAAGCAGATGGGCGATCTCCTTCTTCTTTAAGCCGGCCAGTGTTTTTCCCTCCAGCTGTCTCATGAACCCCTCCGCCTCCTTGCAAACGGGATCAGGAATCCTTAAAAGGCTCCCCCGGGCGTTTTTTACGCAGCGGGTATCCTTTTCCAGCTCCAGATCAATGGCGATTCCATGAAAAGAATCGTTAAGGTGTCCGCTAAGGAAGTAAGAATTATCATGCAGGGTAAGAATCTGGCTCTTCATGCGGTTAAAAAGACTTCCACCGCGTGTACAGTAGCCGATATATTCGTACCAGCCAAGGCTTACCCGGTCAAGGTTACTGAAAAAACAGCAGGTATCCTTATAAAAATCTATCCAGAACTGCTCGTAGGATTCCGGTGTAAATCCCCTCTCGTTTAATAGAAAGGTTTCAGCCTGAATAATCGCCCGGACGGCCTCTGCAAAAAGCTCGCCGGCAAAAGAATCCTGCAGCGGTTGAAGAGCTTTGCGCAGGTTACCGCCACTGCCGAAATAGGCCTCTATACCCACCATCCCCGGTATATCCAAGGTTCTGAAGCCTGCCTCTTCGGGGGTGCGGTATACCTCCCAAACCGCTTTTTTTACAATAAATGTGTTTGGGTTAATAATTAACCGGGCACAAACCTCACGGTCTGTACCGCAGTAAGTAACCTCCGACAGCAGGCTTTGCTCATCTTCCATACGGACGAAAGAATGCCAGTTACGCTGGAAAATACACTGCAAATAAACCCCTCCCTCAAGAATGGCGCTTTATTTTTTATATATTATTCGCTAAGCTTTAATCCGACTCCTTCTTTTATATTTTCCTTAGAACCGCCTTATACTTCCGGGAGAGTTCTTTTTCTATTTTATCCAGTATTTCGTCTATCTCTTTATCCGTAAGGGTTCTCTCGCTGTGCCGGAAGGTAAGGGCAAAGGCAAGGCTTATCTGTCCTTCCGCCATCTGTTTTCCCCTGTAAACATCGAACAACCTGATATCCTCCAGCCAGGCACCGCTTAACCCCTTGATCTCCTGCAGGATATCCCCTGCCCTTGAAGTATCCGGTACAATAAATGCTATATCCCGAAAAACCGAAGGATAACGGGGAAGCGGCTTAAAAGAAGGTACCAGGGATGCAGTATTTAGAAAAACATCCAGTTCCAATTCGGCCAGGTAAATATCCTGTCTTAAATCTATATTCTCAGCTGCCGCAGGATGCAAGGCTCCCAGGAATCCAGCTTCTTGATTTTCCACAAACAGCCTTGCCCCTCTGCTTGGGTGCAGTAGCGGAAGTTTCGCCTCTTCCCAGCGGTAGTTAGCCACCCCGAGATTATCCAGCAGCGTTTCAAGGATACCTTTTAAATAGTAAAAATCAATTGCAACAGGAGGCACCTGCCAGTCATTTTGCGGTGCTTTGCCGCTGAGCGCAAGTGCAACCATCATCTTTTCAACGGGCAGCTTTGCTTTCCCAACGGGAGGATCAAATACTTTCCCCAGTTCAAACAGAAGCTGGTTGTCTATCTGCCGGTTAAAATTATACTGCATTACCTGCAACATGCCGGGAATCAGCGTGGTGCGCAATACCCCCTGTTCCTCGGTAAGGGGATTATGGATTTTTACCGCATTGCGCCGGGGATCATCCGCCGGCAGGTTGAGCTCATCAAAAAGCCGCGGGTTCATAAAAGAAAAGGTGATAATCTCCTGTAGACCGCAGGCAACCAGGGTATCTTTAACCTTGTCCATCACCCTTCTCGCTTTTGAAGGTCTCCCGGCAGTCAACACCCCCACCGGAAGCGTTGAAGGTATCTTATCAAAACCTTTTAAACGCGCTATTTCTTCAATAAGGTCCTCCTCTATTTTTAAATCCCTGCGGAATGAGGGAACATTAACTAGGAAAACAGCACCTGTTGAAGCCCCTTGCGCATCAGAACCGGCGTCTGAACCTGCATTTTCAGTGTAGGAGCTTACATCCAGGCTTAACCTTTCCAAAATATCCTTGATTTCTTCTTTATCAACACTGTAGCCGAGCACCTTTTCAACTTTGGATGTTCTTAACTTTATGCGCGGTATACTATACGGCTTAGGATAATTATCGATAATACCGCGGCAGATAACGCCCCCGGCCGTTTCCTGAATAAGGCGTACCGCCCTGTTCTGAACAAAAACCGCGGCGTCGGGATCTACGCCTTTCTCATAACGCTGGGATGCCTCTGAAGGCAAATTCATTTTACGGGCTGTCATACGGATGTTCATAGGATTAAAACAGGCCGCTTCCAGCAGCAGGCGTTTTGTCGATGTTGTGATCTCGGTATTCTCACCGCCCATGACACCTGCCAGCCCTACCGGCACCCGATCGTCCGCAATAACCAGCACCTCAGGGTCCAGTTTTCTTGTAACGCCATCCAATGTTACAATTTCCTCCCCGGGAGCGGCGCGGCGAACAATAATCCTGCCCTTCTCTAGCTTATCGTAATCAAAAGCATGCATGGGGAAACCCGTTTCCCACATGACATAATTGGTGACATCCACCAGGTTATATATCGAGCGGATTCCGGCAGAAAGCAAGCGTAACTGCATATTCACCGGCGACGGGGCTATTCTAAATCCTTCCATCATTCTTGCTGTATAGCGAGTGCATAGTTCAGATTCCAGAATTTTAACCTCCGCCAGTTCACGAATATCCCGGCCTGTTTCTTCTACCGAGCATTCAGGAAGTCTGATTTTTCCCCCTGTTTGTGCGGCAACCTCACGGGCAACACCAAGTAGTCCAAGACAGTCAGCCCGGTTGGGAGTAAGATCGAGTTCCAGAACAGGCTCGTTAACAAAGA
>JGI24712J26585_10003538_pt1 | contig 12266 bp, 10 predicted proteins | sample BioPla3DNA2_FD_26585 | JGI IMG/M metagenome (IMG submission 26585)
GCGAAGCGGGAGACGAGATTTACGGCGGTTCCATATCTCGCACCATTGCCGGTATGGAGCGGGACGAGGAAAACGGAATGACCCCGGAGTATATGGGGCGCCTGATATATAAAATCGCCACAAAGGGTAAACTTAAGCCCTTTTATACCGGCGGCCCCCAATACAGGCTGCTGGTTCTTCTTGACAGGCTGGTGCCCAAAAGTTTTGTATCCTATGTTTTGGGAAAAATGTATATAAAGCATTAGCCGTTGACCTTTTGTACCCGGCTTAATTCTCCCCTTTGTCATACACAAAGATTCGATATAAAATCAGGGACATCTTACGACATCCCTGATTTTTTCTTATATTTGCGGCTCATCCTCTTTGGCCGCCTCTTTTACTTCTCGACTCGCCGTACAATATTATATTGAACAAAAAAGTAAATAATATTCGTGGTATTCGCGGCTAAAAAAGTGAAACACTTCTGCTTCAATACTGCAAAACTGCTTTGACAGCATTTCTCCTTTCTCTTTTCGCCTATCGACCGGACATAAATATCATGCTATAATATTTAAAAAAAGATTGGAATGATGTATTTGAAAGTCCTGTGGCGCGTTACAAAAGAGGCAAAAAAATACAGAGGTTATCTTTTCGCCGCCGCCCTGAGCACTCTTATTTTGACAGGCCTCAATTTATTTACCCCCCGAATTCAGCAGCTTATCGTCACCCACATAGTGGAGGGGCTGACGGATGAAACCGTCAGGCAGGTTATATATCTTACGCTGATACTATTGGCCATATACTTAATCAGGGCTTTATTCAGGTTTTTGTCAAATGTTTTGGCACACAAGGCCGCCTGGAATATTGTCCAGCTGGTCAGAATGAAGCTCTATTCCAAAATGCAGACGTTCTCTACCGAATACTTTACCTCGGCCCAGACAGGAGATTTGATGAGCCGTGTTGTAAACGATACTGCCACATTTGAAATGCTCTACGCCCACATAATACCCGATGGAATAATAAACGCGATCACCCTTGTCGGCGTTACTATTATACTTTTTGCAATGAACGCAAAGCTGGCACTTCTCACCTGTATACCCATACCGTTTATAATTCTATTTGGAATCATATTCGCCAAAAAAATCAGGCCCATATTCCGCGGTGTACAGGAATCCCTGTCGGAAATAAACAACCAGCTCCATGACAATTTTGCCGGAATTTTGGAGATAAGGGCCTTTGGCCAGGCTGATCGAGAAGAAAAAAAGGTATTTGAAAAACTTGCAGAGTATACGAAAAACATGGTACGCGGCCTTTTTAAAAGCGGCATCTTCCAGCCCTCAGTAGAGTTTTTGACCTCCCTGGGCACTGTAATCGTAGTCGGAATAGGTGGTTATCTTGCCTATGGTAATCAGATTTCCGTCTCACATATAGTAGGATTTCTATTCTATCTGGGTCTGTTTTATGCGCCCATAACCGGCCTGACCCAGCTTCTGGAGCAAGCGCAGCAGGCGCTGGCCGGTGCAGAGCGGGTTATCGAAATACTTGATACGCCCGTGGAAATAAAGACAGAGGAAAACGCCGTCCCCCTTGAAAACTGCGAGGGCGCTATTGAGTTTGAAAATGTCAACTTCCACTACACCGAAGGATTGCCGATACTGAAAAACATATCCTTCCGAGTCAGACCCGGCCAGTATGTCGCCCTTGTGGGCCCGACCGGTGTGGGAAAGACCACAATAGTCAAGCTTGCCGCCAGGTTTTATGACCCTGTCTCCGGCGTGGTCCGGCTGGACGGTCACAATCTGAGGGATATAACCCTGGAGAGCCTTCGCAAACACATAGCCTTCGTACCACAGGACACTTTCCTTTTCAACTGCTCAATAGCCGATAATATAGCCTTCGCTCGCCCCAAGGCATCTAAGGAAGAAATTATCAAAGCAGCAAAAGCCGCCAGAATACATGATGATATTCTGATGATGCCCGACGGATATGATACTATTGCCGGTGAGCGGGGTGTCAAGCTCTCCGGCGGTCAAAAGCAACGCATCGCCATAGCCAGGGCCGTCATATGCGGCGCTCCGGTGCTTATCCTGGACGAGGCAACCTCCTCTGTTGACGCGGAAACAGAGCGCATGATTCAGCGCTCTATTGACGAGCTGGCCGGTACCCATACAATACTGGCAATTGCCCACCGGCTGTCCACTATAAAAAATGCCGACCTGATTCTGGTATTCCATGATGGGGAAATTGTGCAGCAGGGTACCCACGAAGACCTTATGAAGCAAGAGGGTCTTTACCGAAGGATGTACGATCTTCAGAGCGCGGAATCCCAGGCGGGATAAGACCGAAACTAACCTCAGCGTATTTTAAAACCCGGGAATGGCTTTCCATTCACGGGTTTTGAAATCTCCAATACGCTGTCAGCCCATAAACCTTTCTATGGCTTTATTTAACTCCTCAATGGCGTCGAAATCCCCTGTCTCCACCGCATCAATTATACAGTGTTCTATATGATCTTTAAGTATGACCTTGCCCGTATTCGTCAAAGCCGCTTTAACGGCTGCCAGCTGAATCAAAACCTCTGAGCAGTCTCTCCCATCCTCAACCATTCTCTTTACAGACTCCAGATGACCGATTGCCCGGGAAAGCCTGTTTATTACCGCCTTTGTTTGAGTATGGGTATGGGAATGGGTGTGAGAATGTCTATGGCTTTCGTGATTATGAGTATGCCCGTCCGATATGCCCCCATGAACATGGGGCTTGACGCCGCCATCACGGTTATAAGCATCTTTTTTTTCTGCCATGTCATTTCACCTCGCCAATTATTCTTCCCGCCTGCTTCATTGAATCTATGGTGACATCCCCTACCACCGCCATATCCTCGGCGGTAAAGGCGCTGGGAAAATTATCGCTGAACAGTATCTGGGACGAGGGCGGAAACTCATCGTCCCCTGCCCAGAGTATATAGCGTATAAACAGCCCCTTTAAGAGCTCCAGCTCATAGGCTATATCTCCACCCTTTACAGGCTTGGCTCCCAAGGCCTCCATAATCCTCTTAAACTGCTCCTGAGAATTACCGTATGAAAAGGCAAGTCTTTTTATGCACCTTCCGGTAAAGTTGTCATTGTATACAGATCCCCAGGGCATTTCACGGTAGGTAAGGAATTTGCCAAGAGCCGGTTCCAAACGCCCTTCCAGCAAATATCTGATGATAAGTATCTGAGCGGCCCCCAGTTCTGACAGCCGATCTGCGGGGACACGCTTATCAATAACAGAGACATAAAACTCCGGAAATGCTATCTCATACCTGTTGCCTATAAAATCAAGCTCGAATACTCCTTTGTCCTTGTTAAATAACACACCGCACCTTTGGGATACTTCCTCAGGGTCCAGCTGCCTGTACCGGGCATTATAAAACTCAAAGGGCCTGCCTTCTTTATTGTTGACAAGCTTATTTACGGGTTTAGCCCCGCTGCTTGCCCGGTTGGATATCTGAGCTTTGTGGCTTTCTTGTTTCATTTTCGATCTCCTCCCTCAGGCTCGGGAAATATTCCATGTTTGTATGGGGAATGAAGCATGCCGAGACAAATTCATCCATATAGTAGGGATTGCTGCTCAAGTCCATATATGTCATGTTTCTTGCCAGCTCCATAACCTTCTGGCTGGCCTCATCTGAAATCAGCATGGCATACGCTCCCGCAAGGGACGAGTTGCCAATATAGGTATAGCACTTTCTGTTTATATCGGGAAGCATTCCAATCCTTATGCTGTTGTCTATATTGATACCGCTCCCAATTCCTCCGGCAATTATTACCCTGCTGATTACGTTTAAATCAAAATCCAGGGCTTCAAGCATCGTTTTTATCGCGGAAAATATGGCGCCCTTTGCTCGGATAAAGTTGTCAAGGTCAATCTCCGTGAGCTCAATATCCTTTGTGCCGCCGGTATCCTCCCGGAAAGCAAGCACATAGCTCTTTGTGCCGTGTTCCGACTGCTTTATCCTCTTGCCATCGGCTATGATTTTCCCGGCAGGATTGATTATACCTGCCCTGGCCATCTCGGCAACGCAGTCAATTAGGCCGGAACCGCATAAGCCTATAGGCTTCTGGCCCTTCGGCCCGATTATCCCAAATGTGGGCTCAAGGGTTTCCGAATCTATCTGAACGCTCTCAATTGCTCCATCGGTGGCCCTCATTCCGCAGCTTATGTCGCCGCCCTCAAAGGCCGGCCCGGCAGAGCATGCACATCCTACAAGAAAATCACAGTTGCCGAACACAATCTCACCATTTGTCCCCAAATCGATAAACAGCGAGAACTCACTGTCATTCCACATCATGGATGAAAGGGTGCCGGCGGTTATATCCCCGCCCACGTAGCTCCCGATATTCGGAGCCAATATAATATCGGCTCCCGGGTAAGTATTGATTGAAATATCAGAGGCCTTTATCCCAGTAAGCTCCATGAATGTGGGCACATAGGGCTCTTTTCTGATATAGTCCGGGTATATGCCCAGCAACAAATGATTCATCGTTGTATTGGCGGTTATACATACTGTGTAAATCCATTCGTTTCTTATCTCTGTTGAAACGCACATGGTGTCTATAATGGGGATTATGGTCTCCTCAATTACTGCCTTTTGCAGCTTTTCCAAGCCGCCTTTTTTTGTGGCCTCCACAATCCTGTTGATTATATCCGCCCCGTAACGAACCTGGCCGTTTCCTGAGGAAGCCTTCGATATAATCTCCCCGGTTTCAATATCGACTATCACCGCGGAGACGGTAGTCGTTCCGATATCCATAGCCAGGCCGAAAATGGGATGGTCATCATGCTCGTCCCACAGGTCAAGCAATACGGAACATCCCTCCTCCTGCTTTATAAGGCAGCAGAAGGAAAAATCACTTTCCCTGATTATATTTGGAAGCTTTTTAAGAGCGAAATATTCCAGCTTAACAGGCGTTCCGGTTTTTTCCTCGATTGCATTCCCTACCCTTTCAATATCCGCCATGGGATCATCAAGGCTGGGCGGAATTAGTTCAACATAGATTTTCTTCAAACCGGTACCCATGCCGATTCCTGTTGAAAATATGCTGTTTTTTATGTTCTCAAAAATCTCAGCTTCCCTTTTATCGCTTAAATCGGCGATTTTCATCCTGCTCCGATAAGCAGATGCTATATCCGGAACTTCGATAACAATATCCTCGCTACCTACTGCAGCCTCGCAGGCCAATATCCATCCTTCCTTGCTCTCCTCATCAGAAATATGACGGTTGGGAGGGCAGACAAGGTTGCCGGATGCAAGCCTGACCCGGCATTTTCCGCAGGAACCATTTCCCGAGCAAGGCGCGTCAATCGCCACATTAACTTTTCTGGCAACTTCAAGGAGGTTTTCGCCCTCTAGTGCATAGGCAACAACATCCTCGCCGCCTTCGATTTTAAAAGTAATCTGTTGCATTTGCTTACCTTTCGTCTCTATATATTGAATATATAAACAGGTTTTTTTATTCCAAATCAAAGGCGAGCTTCCCTTGCGCGTGATAAAGCTCGCCTTTGCGGTATTAATTAATAACTTCTCCAGATATTATTACATAATCTCGGGCATGCTCAGAGCAGGGTGCCCTTTTTCATTTAAGAAGTTCATAACCTCATCCACATCGGTAGCTATTGTCTCATCGCAGATCATATCTGTGAAATTGTCAATTCCATACAGTTCTTTTGCCACCTTGTTGAGCTTTTCTCCCACATCGTCCTTAAGCTCTTTTGTCATCCACACAATGCGGGCCGGTCCGCCTTCCGCGGCCGCGAATTTCTTTGATGATATATACTGTCTGCCATGTCCCATGAAACCCGGAGTCTGCACTCCGCCCCCCGTCATTGACGCCAGCTCACCAAAGGTCATGCCGCTTGGTGACATGCCCTTAAACTCCCGGTTTACGATAACAACGCCATTTGCCTCGGGCATGATGCCGCATATGCACTCAAAGCAGCCGCAGCTTGTCATGGGCTGTTCAAGTATCGAATACAGCGCTATCTCATCGACCGCTCCATGGGTCTCCTGTTTAATAATCTTATTGACAGACTCATATTTTCCATACTTCTCATCAATGAGCCCTTCCTTGGGTATGGGACGGCTTGGTCCGTTGGGCGTCAGCTCCACCGTGGCCTTGGCATCGAGCCATGAAACAGCGCCGCAGAGCCCAAGCCTTTCCGGTGTAACTATACAGCAGTGGGAAGGGGCAAAGGACTGGCACAGTATGCAGGTATAGTATGTGTCCACGCTCTCATCCGTCAGGCTGGTGATCCTCTCATCCCTGGCTTTGTAAGCGGGCATCGCCAGCTCATCAAGCAGCTTTTGAACCTTCTGACCGTCGGTCACCAGGGTAATCTGACACTTGTCCACAACACTTCCAAATTCGTCTAATATCATATGATAAAGCATCTCGCCCAAATGCTTTAGCTTCAGGCCCTTTGACACGGCCTCCCTGCTTATGCGTACCCTAAGCAGATTTCTCTGTCCCGTGTGCATAACACCTTCCAGGTAGTTGAGCCAGGTGTGTATTTTCCGCTCTATTACCGCTTCGAAGTCGGGCTGCATCTTCGCGCCGTATACCTCAATAATATTCGCCAGGGGCAGATACTGTATTTCATCCGGGATTTCCTCAATATCAGGTCCGTCAACGACTATTCTATGGTCCTCAACCTCTTCCGCCTTCCTGCTGATAACAAGCTCACAGGTGGGATTTCTGTTTGAGGCCATCTCGGTGTTTGTCTCTCCCTTTCTGATTATCTCCCCTTCAAACGCCGAGGCGTAAGAAACGGGAATCGGGATTTCCTTCATTTTTATCTTAATGTTCCTCAGCTCAAGGGAGCACCCAACTGTCTGGCTGTGATCTGTAACCGATTCCAGAGCGCCGGGAACCTGGTTTTCACCCAAATCCACATCAGCAATAACTGGAAATCCCAGGGCTATTGCCCCGGCTCCCGCGGACACCACAACGCTGTCTAACTCGCCGAATGTATTTACAAAGGCGGGCACTCTCTCTTTTGTATATTCAAGCAGAGCCTTAAGGTCCCCCGCCTGAATATTTCCGAATATAAGAGCCGTTCTTATGGCCACGGTAACAACATGTATAACCGCGGTCACATCCTGCCCAAGGGGAACAACCCGGAACTCAAGTCCCATCTTAACGCCGTTCTCTGCGGCCTGTTCTATAACATCGCCCACAAGGAAGCTGAGAAGTCCCTTGCTTTGATAATCCTTAATAATTCCGGCAACGGTTTCCGCATCCTCCGCTTTTCCAATCAACACGGCCACCCCGGGAATATCGCCTGTCACCAGCGGCACTCCCAGAGACCGGATTATTGAGTCTGGCACAAATCCGATGCCCTTTTCATTACCATAGGGATCATCATTGTTGACATATTTGAGTGCTTCAAGTATTTCCGCGCCAACTGCCGTCGCCAGTCCGGCATTGAGCGCCTCTCCCAAGTCATCTTTGTTTGTGATAAGGCTCTTTAAAACCTCCAGGCATGCGGGCAAATCGCCCAATGTGGCAACCTTTACTCCGGTTGCGGCATATATGGTGGGCAGAAAATAAGCCGTATCAGGAAAGGCAATCTTTTTCTCCTCACCGTCCTTCTCAATTGCCGATTTAACGGCATTCTCAGTCAATACGGCAACGGCATTTGAGCCGCTGTATATCAAGTCTGTCAAAACGCTCACGATACTAAAATTTACGCCTCAGTTGAAACACATTTAAAATGCGATTACAAGGCTTCTCCTTTCTCTATATTTATGTAAACCTTAATCGCAATTTCAGGTCCAATCCCCGGAAATTCGCACTATTAAGTCTTTTGTTAAGTTTAATATAGCCCTGTGGTTTGTTTTTATTCTCGTATTCATCCCACAGGGCTATTATGTTATTGATTAAGAAGCGTACTGTTTATATTTCAAGATATGAATCCGCGTAGAGCGTTTCGTTCTTAATAATATCACAGGATTTTATCGTCTCCATAAGACGCAGGTCGCAGGGATTGACTATAGCGGAGGTCAGGCCGCACTGCATCGCCATAGCTACCATTGCACTGTCCATTATGGGTCTTATGTGCTTGGGCATGCCGTTTGAGCAGTTGGAAAGTCCGCCTGTTGAATTAAGTCCCATATCAGCAAACATCTTTATAGCCTCAAGAACTTCCATCTGCTTGTCCTGCATGCCTTTTATAACCAGGAACAGCGGATCAAACCACATATCCTCGGCTTCCATTCCCTGCATCATGCCTCTTTCAAGCATTTCCTGGCAGTAGGCCATACGCTCATCATTGTCCGCAGGTACGCCCTCTTTTGAGCAAAGGGCAATTATAATGGCATCGTTTGCCGCCGCCAAATCAATGTTATCGATACGCTCGCCCGCATCGGCCGAGTTTACAATTGGCTTGCCTTTAGCCCTGTTATATACCGATATGCCTGCTTCGATTGCCTTTTTATTGGCTGTGTCCAGGGCAAGGGGAACATTATCAAAGTTCTCCTGAAGCAGCTTAACGGCCCATTTCATCAGTTCCTCGCCGTTTGACTCAGCGGGCCCGATATTTACATCAAGATAATCCGCACCGGCCTTTAACTGCTCTTCCGCTCTTTTAAGAATCGGCTCCGGATCCATATTATTCATAGCTTCGCGAATAACCGGTGATATGCAGTGAATTCTCTCTCCGATGGTTATAAATTTGGCCATATTCTCATCTCCCTTTTAAGTTTTTATTTGTTTGCAAATTCTCTCATGAATTTGACAAGGGCAACAGCTTCGTTCGGTCCCACTACCACGTTCCAGCCAGGCAGCTTCTCCTGAAGCTCACCTTTGAGCACAGCTACCTTGCCCGGCAGAATGAGGTTACGGTTTTTAATCTTGTTTTCTATGTCATAATCGGTAATAAACTTCGCTATGGAGGATGCGCTGAGTTTTCCGGCTGCCCATGCAGTCAGAACGGAGTATCCGCCTGCGTCGCTTATAAGGAGGTTTACCGGCACACCGGAGCGCTCCAGCTCTCCTGAGACCACAAAATATGTCAGCGCGAAGTCAACCGTTATGCAACAGGGAGCATTCTCATCGGCCTTGTTAAGGGGATAGATACCCGGCTCCACCTTCATCGGCTTCTGCGGATCCGTGAATATGTTCTGTCTGAGGCCATGCAGTGCCAGGCTTTCCGCGTATGTCATTTTTTCCAGCACTATAATTGAGCCGTATTTAACTGTAAACAGCGAAGCCAGGGCGGTCTGCATTGCCTCGTCACCCGGGGCCATTGCGGCCACATCAACCAGTGACGGATATCCAAATACCCTGTCTTTATTTAAAATTGCAGCTCTGCGGATCTGAACCGCGGCTTCAAAAGCTGTCTTAATAGAATTGCAGCCCACGTTTAAAACAAGGTTTTTGTTTCCGAGAGCCTCAAGCTTTTCCACGGTATCATAAAGCTCGTCAAGGTTTTCACCTGTAACGCCCAACAGCAGTCCGTTTTCCGTAGCTATTTTGCTCATTTCTTCATAGTTTGATGCATTCGCTCCGTCCAGAACAGGCTTTGCGTCTGCAATTTCGGCAACTGCCTTTGACGCTGTGGCAGGATCTGAGCAAGAGAGAATAACGCCGCGTCCGGCCTCAGCGGCCTTCCTGGCCAGCTCCACAAATCTGTCGGCATTTCCCGTATATTTAACGAAAATCAATTCCGCGTACATGCGCTCGCCTATACGCTCATAATCCACCTTCAGAGACTCGTCCATAACAGCCTTTACTTCAGCATCGTCCATTGTGTCGCTGAGGGTGAAGGCATAGAGAGTTTTACTTACAAATGTTTTCTCATGTCTGAAAAGAACTGTTTCTCCGCCCAGCTTGTACTCAGTGTCTCCGGATTTTAACGTGAGAGTCTTCATCGGAGGAGCGGTGGATTCAGCCAGCTTGGCCAGAACCTCCTCAGAAAGATGAGGGCACTTTGTCACTTCAATGGAACCCTGAGCAACCTTCATTGCAAAAGCCATGCAGGTGGGATTGCCACATTCTTTGCAGTTTGTTTTTGGTGTCAGTTTAAATATGTCAAGACCTTTTAATGCCATATCGTTAGTCCTCCGTTCAGATAAGTTCTTTAATAAGCTTTGCAACGGTCTTTATGGATGTGGGATGTCTGAGAATAACAGCGCTGGAGCCGGAAGCAAGAACAGCAACCGCAGTTGTTACTTCCATGCTTATTCCTCTTGTCTCCGCGCTTCCCCACTGAGGCATGTCTTCTTCCGTTGCCGTGGATTCCTTGACTGCCCAAGTCTCGGAGCTGACAGGTGTTATAATGGGCATCTGCAACATAGCGTCGTTTTGCGACAAGGCCGCTGAATTAACCCTGTCAAGAGTTGAAATAACATATTCAAATCCATATCCGGAAGCGGCTGTTCCGATATTCATTACAATGTTTTTAGCGTCAACACCAATCTGGCTGATGAGCACATTGAGCTGCTTTGCCAGGTTCAGGTCAACAGAAGATTCAGCACCCACCTTCTGACCGTAGGCCAGACCGACAGCCGCAGCAATGCTCTTATAGTTTTCCTCTTTTGCGGATAAGTAAAGAGCGTTTTTACCCTGAAGAGCATCGGCTACTTTCTCAAACAGTTGGGCATCTTTTTCATCGTTATCGCACCCTATGATTACCAGGGGCTTGTCTATTGCCTCACTTACAGCCCTGGCCGTCTCAACGCAGTCAGCCACAGGCGCGTTCTCTCCGTTTGGATCGGCACTGTCAAGTCTTATGCAGACAAAATCAACGTCCTCAAGCTCAGCAGCCTTTTTTGCCATATCCGCCACCGTCTTGCATCCGGCATAAAAATCGCGTATTCCCGGTACCTGATCCTCAAAACCCAGATCAGATATCTCCACGCCGATTCTGGGAGGATTTTCAATTGCGTTGTCAAAGGTATAGAAGGGCATAACATTCTGTCCGCCCAAAACAATCTTCTTTTCGCCAACGCCAAGTTCCACCGCGTTTATCGCGGCGTTAAACTTTTGAACAGGCTTTTTAAAGGGCATTTTCAAATCTCCTTTTTACAGTAGTATTTTTTTTATAATATCGCGGACCGCAATTTTCACGGGCGCGTCTTCGGGCAAGTCGACCAGCGGTTTGCCCTCTGAATCATATTTATAAACCAACTCGTCCTGTGGTACTACGGCGAGCAGGTCAAGACCCTGCAATTTGATTTCTTCTTTAATGCCTTCGCTTAACTCCCCTTCCGGAGCCCTGTTGATTATTAATTTGACCTGCTTGGCAGGAAGCTCCAGGTCATTGATAAGTTCCTTTATCCGGCCCGCAGCCTGTATGCCTCTTCTGGAGCAGTCACTTACAAGCAAAATCGTATCTACCTGGGGAAGTATTCCCCTGCTTATATGTTCCATTCCGGCTTCATTGTCCATAACCACAAAGCTGTAACCGCCGGACAATTTATTAACCTGAGTCTGAAGAAGTCCGTTTACAAAACAATAGCAGCCCTGTCCCTGGGTTCTGCCCATTACAAGTAAATCATAATCATCCATCTCCACAAGAGCCGATGTCATCCTGAACTCGGCATAATCCTGTTTTGACATGCCAGCTGGTATAGGGCTGGGAGTCATCATCTCGCTTTTGGCTATCTCTTCCCTGAGATCCCCCAAAGTTGTCTCTACTTCTACACCCAATACTTCGTTTAAATTTGAATTGGCATCGGCGTCAACAGCCAAGACAGGACCCTTTCCCATCTTGCTCAAATAGTGGATCAAAAGGCCGCTGATAGTCGTTTTTCCGGTTCCGCCTTTACCGGCGATTGCGATGGTTTGAGCCATTGAGCATATCACCTCACTTCTTATTTATATGGACGTGTGTTTCTAGATTTTATACGAATAAATACATTCTGTAAAGTCTTTACGCGGCTAATATTTCGACAACTCCGTTTACAAGGTCGGCTTTTTTAAGCTTTCCCTTGATTTTGGTCTCAGTTCCCAAAATGTCCGTCATAATAATCCATTCACCGTCAATCTCAATATTGCTTATGTTTTTTGCCAGAACCTGATCTTCATCTGTGCTTTTAAAATAAGCTGTAGCCAGACACATAATAGCCTCCAATATACATAAGATTTGCTGTTCCACACTGCTCCTGTTTTTTAGCCGCAAAGGCATACAACCGTCACTTTAGAAGGTTTACGGTCTTTTCCAGGCGGTCATTCCCCTCCTCGAAGAATGATACGGCCTCCGACAAAACGGCTGCCGCCTCGCTCTTGCCGGAATTCAATAGC
>JGI24712J26585_10003539_pt1 | contig 12265 bp, 11 predicted proteins | sample BioPla3DNA2_FD_26585 | JGI IMG/M metagenome (IMG submission 26585)
GGGGGGGAGTTAAATAACTAATTTAATTAGTTATTTAAACAAGACTATGATTAATGTTGAAATTAAAAAAATTAACAATGAGATTATTTCTGTATTATTAGAAGGAGATGTTGATGTTTATACATCGGTTAGTTTAAAAAAAGAACTTAATAATATTATTGAACAAGGTAATGATAAAATACTGATTGATTTAGGAAAAACAACTTATATGGATAGTTCTGGATTAGGAGTTTTAGTTGCAATACTTAAACTTCTTAAAAAAAATAATGGACAAATGAAGATAGTAGAATTAACGCCAACTATAAAGAAAGTGTTTGAATTAACAAGATTGTCAAACTTTTTTGATATATATGACACAGAAGAAGATGCACTAAAGAATTTTGAATAAGAATGTAGAAAGGAGATATAGTTATAATGTTAAAAATTAAGATTCAAAGAAATGTATTTTTAAAAGCAATACAAATAGTTGAAAAAGCTGTGCGTGAAAATAAAATAAGACCTGTTATATCTGGGATAGAGCTAGAAGCAAAAGGTAAACTGATTACTTTAAAAGGTACAGACCTTGAACTGACTATTAAAACGACTATTGATGGTGAGGTTATAGAAGAAGGGAAGACTGTTTTTGCTTATAATTTAATTGTCGAGTATTTAAAAGAGGTAGATNAAGAGGAAATACTAATAGAGGAGCAAGAAGGAAAACTCATTATTAGTACAAAAATTGCTGTTTCTGAATTTCAAATTTATGATGCAGAGGAATATCCTGTAATAAGAGAAATAGAATCTGGAAAAGAGATTTTTATAAATAAAGATCTTTTTGTAAATTCGCTTGAAAAAACAAAGATGGCAGCAGCACAAACTTCTGATAATTTATCAGTGCATTGTGTGAGAATGGAGATAAAAAATAGGATACTTAAAATTGTTTCTTCAGATACTTATAGACTTGCTTATTGCGAAGCCGAACTTGGCGAAGAGGCTGGTTTTGATACAGAAATAAAAGTGAGTATTCCACTTAAAACAATCGATAGTATGGTTAAAATTCTTAAAAATATCGATGGAACTATGATTAACGTAAGATATGAAGGAACTCAAATATTTTTTAGAATTGCAGAAGTATCTATTTTGAGTAGAGTTATTGATTTAGAATTTCCTGATTATGAATCAATACTGTCAAACACACAATATAATAAAAAAGTTGTACTTAATACAAAAGATTATACATCATTATTAAAAAGAGTTCTAGTTTTTGTAAGATCAAATATAGATAGTAAAAATAGTGCGATATTTTCTTTTATAGGTAATAAATTAATTATAAAAGGAATTTCAAAATCAGCGAAAATAAAAGAGGAAATCGATACAATTAAAGATGGAGATGATCTTAATATATCTTTAAATGTAAAATTTTTAATTGATTATTTACAAAATTTAGAAACAACAAACATAGAGATGAATTTAACAGATTCATCGTCAGCAGTTTTATTAAAAGGGGAAAACGAAGAAAAATATATCTATTTCACAATGCCTTTAGCACTATTAGAAGATTAAAAAATAAAAGAGGAGGAGTTTTATGGCTATTTTAAATGAATATGAAATGAAACAAATAATACATGCACACACAAAAGATCCTTTTGGTATTTTAGGTATGCATAAATTAAATGAGAATCAATTGGTAATAAGAACTTTTCACCCAGCAGCAAAATCGGTAAAGTTTATTGATGAGAAAGATGGTAAAGAGATTTATATGGAGAAAGTTCATGAAGATGGACTATTTGAATTAGTATATGATAAATCTCATATCGTAAAATATCAATATATTTACGAATATTTTAATGGTGAAACATGGACAACAGTTGACCCATATTCATTTTTACCAGTTCTAACAGAATACGATATATATTTATTTAGAAAAGGAGATCACCATAGAATATATGAAAAAATGGGAGCTCATATTATAGAACATGACGGAGTATGGGGGACACATTTTTCTGTATGGGCACCTGAAGCTGTAAGATTAAGTGTTATTGGAAGCTTTAATAACTGGGATGGAAGAGTACACCAAATGAGAATGTTAGGCGGTTCAGGAGTATGGGAATTATTTATTCCTGGAATTATTGAAGGTGACTTATACAGATTTGAGATTAAAACAAAATATGGTCATGTACTAAAAAAATCTGACCCTTATGCATTTTTCACAGAAAAAAGACCAGCTAATGCTTCAATTGTATATACAATTGATGAAAAACATGCTTGGGACGATAGCGAATGGATGGATAATAGAAAAAAAACAAATTGGCTTGAGAAACCAATTTCAATTTATGAAGTACATTTAGGTTCGTGGCAAAGAGTAATTGAAGATGGTGAAGAAAGATTTATGACATATAGAGAATTGGCAGATAGATTAGTGCCGTATCTAGCTGAAAATAATTATACGCATGTAGAGTTTATGCCACTTGCGGAACATCCATTAGACGAATCTTGGGGATATCAAGTAACAGGTTTTTTCTCTGCAACAAGTAGATTTGGAAAACCAGAAGATTTAATGTATTTAGTTGATAAACTACATCAAAATAATATAGGTGTTATATTAGACTGGGTGCCAGGACATTTCCCTAAAGATGCAAATGGTTTAGGTAGATTTGATGGAACTGCTTTATATGAACATATGGATCCACGTCAAGGTGAACATACTGATTGGGGTACATACATATTTAATTATGGTAGAAATGAAGTTAAAAACTTTCTTATAACAAATGCATTGTTTTGGTTAGATAAATTTCATATAGATGGATTAAGAGTTGATGCTGTTGCATCTATGTTATATCTTGATTATAGCAGAAAAGATGGAGAATGGGTGGCAAACAAATTTGGTGGACGAGAAAATCTTGAGGCAATAGAATTTATTAAGTATTTTAATAGTATTTCACATAAATACTATCCAGGAATATTAACTATTGCTGAAGAATCAACAGCTTGGCCAGGAGTAAGTAAACCTTTACATTTAGGAGGATTAGGATTCTCTATGAAATGGAATATGGGTTGGATGAATGACTCGTTATCGTACATATCTAAGGATGCAATATATAAAAAATATCATCAAAATAATTTAACGTTTTCATTAATGTATGCATTTACAGAAAACTTTATTTTACCATTATCACATGATGAGGTTGTACATGGAAAAGGATCTATGTTAAATAAAATGCCAGGAGATATGTGGCAAAAATTTGCAAATTCTAGACTATTTTATTCATATATATATGCTCATCCAGGAAAAAAACTTACATTTATGGGTAGTGATATAGGTCAGTGGAGTGAATGGAATTGTAAACAAAGTTTAGATTGGAACTTAATGGAGTTTGAACCACATCAAAAATTAAGAAAATTCACTGAAGAACTAAATAAAGTATATAAAAACAATAAGGCACTATGGGAAATTGACTTTAGTTACGANGGTTTTGAGTGGATGGACTTTAATGATTCTGATAATAGCGTAATATCGTTTGCAAGAAAATCAAAAAATAACGATGAAATAATTGTTTGCGTATTTAACTTTACACCAATGTATAGAGAAAATTATAGAATAGGGGTACCGCAACATGGATACTATGAAGAGATATTTAATAGTGATTCATGGGAGTATTGGGGAAGCAATAAAGGAAATTATGGTGGAAAATGGTCAGACGATTATAATTGGCAAGGTAGAAATCATTCAATAAACATTAATTTACCACCTTTAGCAGGAGTATATTTCAAATTAAAAAAAGATTAATAAAACAAGGATAGCCAGATTTTAGTTGGCTATCCTTGTTTTATTTTTTTATAAAAAAATAAAACAATAATTTAGACTTATTAAATCTATATGCAAACAAATTAAATTTTATATATAATTTGTTTCTAATTAATTCATTTACTATTTTTGAAAATTATTTTATAATGTTATTTCATGTGATATTTTAATTATAAAAAATTAAATATTTCCGTTTTATTAATGATGCAGATTTATTTTTAGATAAAGTTTAATTATAATTGAAAAAAATGACATTATCATTACAATTTTTCTTTATTAATCTACAAAATAAACTTTAGTAAGATTTAGTTTGTACATATTAAATTATAAAAAGTCGATATTCTAATTTTAATATTTATAAAATAAAAATATACTTCTAAATTAATATAATGGAAAAAAATTGTAAATAAAATAAAAAATATTTTAATTACTGATAAACATAGATAAAATTACAGTAGGAAGCACCTATAAAATCAAATGTAAATTTACTGGTAAAACTATTGAATAAAATGAATATATTAGATCTTAAAAATTCAGATAAAATAAAATATATAATTAAAAAGAGTTTCCCTGCTAAAAAATTATATCAAGGAGTCTGAATATAATTTAAATTAAAAATAATAATTTTCTATAAAACTATATTAACATATATATATATATATGTTAATATATTTCTTGAAAAAAGTTGAAATATATCGTATAATATAAGTAAAATATTATATAATTCAAATTGAAAGGATGATAAAATTGATAGGAATAATTGGTGCAATGCAAGAAGAAATAATAGAATTAAAAAAACAGATTAAAAACATTAAAGAGAATACAATGGCAGGTTTTGTATTTTATAGTGGAATTCTAAATAAAAAAGATATAATACTTGTGCAAAGTGGAATAGGTAAAGTAAATTCAGCAATTTGTACAACAATATTAATTGAACAATTTAATGTAACAAAAATAATATTCACAGGAGTAGCTGGTGGTGTTAATAATGATTTGAATGTAGGTGATATTGTTATTTCAAAAGACTTAATCCAACATGATGTTGATGCAACAGCTTTTGGTGCAAAGTATGGACAAATTCCTCGAATGAATCAACTAGAATTTAAGTCTGATATTAACTTAATAGAATTAGCTAAAAAATCAGCAAAGGATATATTTACTAATGAAAAAATTGTAGTAGGACGTATATTAAGTGGTGATCAATTTGTAAGCTCAATTGAGAAAATTAAATGGTTAAGAGATAAATTTAATGGGGATTGTGTTGAGATGGAGGGTGCTTCTGTTGCTCATGTGGCTACACTTTTTAATATACCGTTTGTAGTAATTAGATCAATATCAGATAAGGCAGATCACTCTGCAAATATTGATTTTAATAAATTTGTAAATATTGCTGCAAATAATTCTAAAAACATTGTTTTAAAAATGTTAGAGATAATGGTATAATTATGGATAAATTACTAGAGAAATTATATTCGTATAACTCAAAAGGAATTAAATTAGGTTTAGATAATATCAGAAAAATTATGGATAAATTGGGAAATCCACAAAACAATTATAAAATAATACATATTGCTGGTACCAATGGTAAAGGCTCTACTGCATCTATTTTGGAAAATGTATTAATAGAAAATTCTTATAAAGTCGGAAAATATACATCACCGCATTTAGTTAAATTTAATGAGAGAATTGTAGTCAATAGAGAGTTAGTAGAAGATTCAGAAATAATATATTATTTTAATAAAATTGAAAAAATAGTAAATGATTTGGAAATAGAAGCGACTTTTTTTGAAATTACAACAGCAATAATGTTACAATATTTTTCTGATAAAAAAGTTGATTGGGCAATACTTGAAACAGGTATGGGTGGAAGATTTGACTCTACTAATATCGTGAATCCAACATTATCAGTAATAACAAATGTTTCCATAGACCATACTGAATTTTTAGGAGACACAATAGAAAAAATTGCACATGAAAAAGCTGGTATAATTAAAGAAAATATTCCTCTATTTTTTTGCGATGATAAAGAAAATGTAAAAGAAATTTTTAAATCATATACTAATTTATATATAGATATTTTAGAAAAATATAATAACCACAGTTATTATTTAGATATGGAAAATTACAATACTGTAATAAATATAGATAAAGAAACATACGTATTACCATTATTTGGAGATTTTCAATGTAATAATTTTTTAACAGCATATGGAGTACTTAGAAGTCTTGGTATATCAAAAGAAAGTATTAAACAGGGAATTAAAAACACTGTTTGGAGTGGCAGACTTGAAATTGTAAAAAAAGATAAAATTAATATTTTTGATGGGGCACATAATTTTGATTCAGCAACTAAGTTATGCAATACTATAAAAAAAATGTATAATAAGGATGAAGTTATATTGGTATGTTCAATATTAAAAGATAAAGATGTTAAAAAAATATTAGAAATTTTTTCAGACTTTTCAAGTTCTGTTGTATTTACTTCATTAGATTATTATCGTGGAATGTGTGCAAATGAATTAAAGAATATAGGAAGAGAATTTTTTAGTGAGATATATGTTGAAAATAGCATTCAAAAAGCAATTAATACTGCAAATTTAACAGATAAAAAAGCAGTTGTTTATGCTGGTTCACTGTATTTTATAGGTGAATTAAAAAAGGTGATGGTTAATGAAATTAAATAAAAAAATAAAATTTAAAAATAAAAAAATCAGAGTAATAACAAAATTAGTATTTTTAATAGCATTTATTATTGCTTTTACAATTTTAACAAATAATATTAAAAATTCGTATGTTATATTAAAATATAATCAGAAAGATACAATGAGAAATATTCAAAACAATATTAATATTAGAGAATCAAATTTTTATATAACTACGCCTGAAATCCCATATATACCTATAAAAAGCACTGAAGAAAATTGTGATACGAATAATATAGAAAAAGATTTAAATGAAATTATTATTGAATCAGAAAACGGAACAAAACTAGATGAAAATTTAAATGAAAATATTGCTGAAAATGATAAAGAAAAAACTTATTATATACAAATAGCAGTATATAGAGATGAAAGAAATGCTAATGAGTGTATTAAATCATATAAAGAATATAATCCTGAGATTATGGTACAAAGTATTAATAATGTAAAATATTATAAAATTATAATTAATAATTTTAATTCAATGAATGATGCTGAAATAAAACGTAATGAGATTATCCAAAAGAAAAAAATTAAAGAGATTCCTTTAATAAGATTAAAAATTTAATTTAAAAAGGAGAATTTTATGGAAAAATTAATAACTGTTGAGCAATTAGTTAAAGATTTAAAATTACGTGTTCTTTGTGGTAAAGATAATTTGTTAAAAACAAATATAACTGCTGATATTTACAGACCCGGAATAGAATTAACAGGATATTTATTAGAAAACAATCAAAATTTAGATAAGTATATTCATGTTATTGGTAAAGAGGAGGTAAAATATTTCTATTCATTACCAGAAGATATAAGAAAAGAGAATTTTATAAGATATTTTAGTTATTCATTTCCTTGTTTAATTGTTGTAGATAATAAAAATTTAAAAAAAGATTTTATAGAGATTGCAAAAATTGAAAATAAAATATTACTTCAAGTGAAGGGAACAATTCAAAGCTTTTTAACAATATTACGTATATATTTGCAAAAGGAACTTGCTCCTGAAATTATTTTAAATAATTTTACACTATTAGATATTTTTGGAATTGGTTTAATGATTACAGGAGATGAAAGTGCTAAAATTGGTTCGACAATTGAATTACTTGAAAAAGGACATAGATTTATAACTGATGAGTTACTTGTTATAAAAAAAATATCTGATACACAATTAATTGGTGAAAATGGATATCATCAAAATCAAAAAAATAAGAGATATATATTAAAAGTATTTAATGATGAAAAAATTGATGTTGTTGAGTACTTTGGAATAGGTTCATCCCGTAGAAATAAAGAAATTGATTTAATTATAAAATTTGAAAAATGGGATAGCAATAAAACATATGATAGACTAGGTGTTGATATAACAAATCAATATTTATTGGGAATAAATATCCCAAAACTTGTAATACCAGTAAGAAAAGGTAGAAATTTAGGAATTATACTAGAAACTGCTGCAATTAATGAAAGACTAAAAAAAAGTGGAGAAAATTCAGCTCTTACATTTATTAATGAAACTCAAAAAATGATTACAATTAATCGTAAAAAAAGAGAAAAAATTGAGGAGGGCAAAATGAGTAATAACAAAATAATAAATGCTAGAACCATTAAAGAAAAATTTGACCTTAAAATTTTATATGGTGAATCTTTATTAGATGAAAAAAATCTTACAACCCCATATATACACAGACCTTCCTTGGAATTTTCTGGGTTCTATGAAATTTTGGAAGAGGGTGGGTATAAAAATCTTCAATTAATTGGTCAATCAGAATTAAATTATTTAAATAAATTATTAGACCAAAAAAGAGATAGATATTTAGAACACTATTTTAGCTATGATTTTCCATTTTTGTTAATAACTGGTGCAAAAAATGTGCCTGATTATATTATAAAAAATGTAAAAGAAAAAAATCATTTATTAATGTGTACCGAACAAGATATAAATGAGGTTTCTGAAGAATTAATTGATTATTTTGAAAAAGAATTTGCAGAAGAAATAACTATGCATGGAGTATTAGTTGAAGTATTTGGATTCGGAGTTATGCTTATTGGTAAAAGCGGGATAGGTAAAAGTGAAACAGCTTTGGAATTAATTCACAGAGGTCATAGATTAATTGCTGATGATAAGGTGANATTTGTCAAATATAATGATGGTCGAGTAATAGGTAGTGGACATAAATCACTGTACTTTATGGAGATACGAGGCATTGGAATTATTGATATAAAAACTTTATATGGATTAGGATCAGTAAGGCATGAAAAACAACTTGATGTGGTAATAGAATTAAAGGAATTAAAAGTTGAAGATTACCTTACAAAAAAAGAGGAACCAAAAGAGGAAATTGAAATATTGGGAAAAAAATTTCCTAAAATTGAATTATATATATCTTCAGGAAGAAACGCATCATCAATGGTTGAAGTATCTACCATGAACTTACGTGCAAAATTCTTAGGATATGAAAATGAAAAAAGAACGGAAAATATGGACAAAAAAGATAATTTCTTTTCTAATATTGGAAATATAATTACAGGGAGAAAAAAATAATGAAATATAATATTGATTTACATGTACATAGCGTTGCTTCACAACATGCTTATAGTACAATTGAGGAGATAGCAAGGCAGGCAAATAAAAAAGGGATAAAAGCATTTGCAATAACTGATCANGGACCAAATGCACCAGATGCCCCTTATAGGTATTATTTTTCAAATTTACGAGTTATACCAAATTATATAGACGGTGTGAGGATATATAAAGGGATTGAAGCAAATATAATATCTGAAAAAGGGGAAATAGATCTAGGGGATAATGATTTAAATAAACTAGATATTGTGTTAGCAGCATTTCATAAAAATACTGGTTATAATCATGAGACTTATGATAAAAATACAAATGCAGTAATAAATGGTATAAAATCTGGAAAAATAGATGTACTTGCTCATATGGGGCATCCTTTATTTCAATTAAATTATGAATTAGCTGTTAAAACTGCAAAAGAGTACAATACTGCTATTGAGATAAACAATAGTTCCTTCACAGGAAGTAGAAAAGGTGGAGAAAAAAATTGTCATGAAATAATAAAATTAGCAAAAAAATATGGGTGTTTTATAAGTCTGGGGAGTGATTCACATATATCTTTTTGTGTAGGAGAATTGTTTGAATCAATTAAATTAATAGAACAATATGATTATGATCAAAATCTAATAATAAATCAAAGCATGGAATTTTTAGAGAATTTTTTAAAAAATCGAAAAAAGGTGAAGTAATGAGTGATAAAATTATTATAAAAAATATGAAAATTTATGGATTTCATGGTGTTTTAGAAGAGGAAAAAAAATTAGGACAAAATTATTTTATTGATGTTATAATTACTAAATCTTTAAAAAAAGCTTGTTTAAGCGATAATTTAAATGATTCAATAGATTATTCAAAAATATATTATGATATTGTAGATTTATCAAATGTAAATAAATTTAATTTAATTGAAGCATTTGCTGAAAATATTTGCACACTAATAATTGAAAAATATGTAGTAAAGAAAATCGAAGTTACTATAAAAAAACCAAATGCACCAATAAATGGAAATTTCGAATATGTTGCAATAAACATTACAAGGGAGAATAGTAATGAAATATAAAAATGTATTTTTAAGTGTAGGAACAAATCTTGGTAATAAAATAGAAAATATTATAACATCAATTATTAAAATTTCACAAATAGACAATACAAGAATAATAAAAATTTCTTCATTATATGAAACTTTTCCGGTAGGGAATGCATTACAACCAAACTTTTATAATATTGGAATATATCTACAAACTAAGTTAAATCCATATAAATTTTTGGAAGAAATAAATAAAATTGAAAATGATTTACATAGAGAGAGAATAGAATTTTGGGGAAGCAGAACAATTGATATTGATATTATATTATATGAAAATATGAATATTAATACAGAAAAATTAACTATTCCACATAAAGAATATAAAAAAAGAAATTTTGTTTTAGAGCCTTTATATGAAATTTTTCCATTTATTCGTCGTATGAAAAAAAATCTAAAATACGGAATTACTCGTAAAATTAAACCAAATATAAATATAGGTATAAGTGCTTGTATAGTTGGCATAAATACAAAATATAACGGTGGTAATAATTATAAAAATATCTTTAAAGAGATGTATAAAATTGTTAATTTAATACCTTTATGTCCAGAACAACTATCAGGATTAAGTACACCAAGAAATTCTGTGGAAATAGATAATAATAGAGTAATTGATGTATATAAAAATGATTATACGAATAAATTTATGATTGGAGCGTATGAATCATATAAAATACTTAAATTATTAAAATGTGAAATAGTGATTTTAAAATCCAATAGTCCTTCTTGTGGATACAAAGGGGTATATAATGGTAGTTTTAATAATACTCTCATATTAGGAAATGGAATAAGTGTAGATTATTATTTAAAAAAGAACATAAAAATTATAAAATATTAATTATTGGAGGTAAAAATGTTTAATGAAATAAAAGAAAAAATTCAAAACGCAAAAAGGATACTAATTACTGCTCATAAAAATCCTGATGGAGATGCAATTGGATCTGGACTTGCGTTAATGTTAGCTTTGAATGCCTTAAATTCAGATAAAGAAAAAATTATAAGATTTGTTATTGACGATAAGATACCTAAATATCTTAAGTTTTTAAATCATTCTTTTTTAATAGAGGAGAAATCTAACGTTGATACAAAGTATAAATTTGATTTGATAATAGCTCTTGATAGCGCTAATATTGAAAGAATTGGGAGAGTTGCAGAATTTATAGATGAGACGAATACTGTAATAAATATTGATCACCATATAAGTAATACTAAATATGGAAATATCAATTTTATTGGTTCAGAATATTCATCTACTTCAGAAATTATATATGAACTAATACAATTTTTAAATATTAAAATTGATTTGGATATTGCTGAGGCAATCTATACAGGTATTGTAAATGATACTGGAAATTTTGCATATAGTAATGTTACTGAAAAAACATTTTTCATAGCATATGAGTTAAAAAAAATTGGAGTAGATAATTCAAAAATAAATAATATTTTATTTAAAAATAAATCATTAAAGCAGATGAAACTTTTTGGAAAATTATTTACGGAGTTTGTATTTGTAAAGGAAAAAAAATTAATATATTATTTTTTATCATATAATGATATGAAAAGTGATAAACTTACAAAAGATGATACGGAAGGGCTTGTGGACTTTTTACGTGATTTTGAAGAAGCTGACTTTAGTTTATTTTTAAGAGAGGAAGAAAATGGTTCTGTTAAGGGTAGTATTAGATCAAAAAATGGAGATTCAAATCATTTAGCTTCGTTATTTAATGGTGGCGGTCATAAAAAAGCAGCAGGATTTACGTCAAGTTTAAGTTCTACAGAAGTAATAGATATAATAATGAAAAATATAATTAATTAAAAACAGGGTTATTTTAATCCTGTTTTTTATTTAAATTGATTTTAAAAAGAATCTCACAACAGATAAATTTTAATTAAGGATTGCAATTATTCTTACTTATATTCATCTTTTTTTATTTCATATCTGTTTATGTTTTAAAAGTTTTATTTGAATATTAGAAATTATATCTAATTGTAAACGTGTAAAATTGAAAGACTTTTACTATGAAAAAAAATAATGAAATTTTAAATAAAAATTAAATTTCAGAAATAAAGAGTAAATTAAAAAAATAATGAAGAAAACTTTACCAAAATTAGTAAAAATAATTATTAAA
>JGI24712J26585_10003540_pt1 | contig 12264 bp, 10 predicted proteins | sample BioPla3DNA2_FD_26585 | JGI IMG/M metagenome (IMG submission 26585)
TTATCCTGCCAACTATTGACTTATAGAAAATCTAATAAAGAATTCTGTACAACCTTAGATGACGCTGATAGTGATGCATTATATATCATATAGGCAGAATTAAAGTTTATTATGGTGTTTACCAAATCCACGTCCTCATTCTTAGATAATAATTCTTTAAATTCGGTTTTCTGACTTGCAAGCCTATTCTCTGTTAGCTCTAATCGAAAATATCTACTTCCAAGGTCTGAAACTCCTATATTTACACGATTCTGTTCATTCTCCGAGCTACTTATACCCCTCGAAAACGCCGCTTGCATTATTTCTTTCTTTAATACCAATTCTGTGTCTAACTGCTCTAACATTTTATCATACCGACTAGCATCATCTCCAGATATATTAGGATCATCAAGGCGTTTTTTTATCTCTTGAATCTTTTCCTCTGTTTTAATTACATCATTTACACTATTTAATATGTCATCAATATCCCTTCCTATTTTATGAGATATGACATCTGAANCTTCAGTATTGATTGTTAGCATTTGATTATAATTTATCTCATACCGAATCTCCTGCTTTACCTTTGTATATTCTATCTCAGGCTCATCAGGCCTATTCAAGTCTTTCACACTACAGTCAAAATAATGCTCTGGCTTTAGGTCTCCCTTATCAAAGTTTGATTTTCTGTATGTTAGTTCAATATCATCTGCTGTACGAAACTCCTCATATATACTCTTACCTAGTATCAATTCTCCTGTCTCGTATAAAAAATGAGCTGAGTCAGGATCAGGACTATAGGCATCAGATTCATAGGCTGAAATAGTCTTTATATTGGTAAACAATGGCTGGTCTTCAGATTCTCCACCGGCAACCGGCTTACTATAACGGATACTATCAATAACCGTATTATCTAACTTATCATAGGATAATTGTATCCTATAGATACTCTCCATCTGGGGAGAATCTTCAAAGGAAACGTCTGAATCAGCAAGATCTCTTAGCTCATAGCCCCCTTTAACTATTGATACCCCCTGTATTTGATTACCTGTAAAATTCTCTTTTATATCATACTGCAGATTATCAGAATGGCTCATAAAGGTCAAAGAACTATCTGTCTTATAGCCTGTGAAAACATATCTGCCTGCATAATTAGTATTACCCTCTTGATATATCTGATTCTTTAGCTCTACAAGCTTCTGAACGATTGAGGACCTATCTGTAGCAGCTAAGGAATCTGTGCTTCCCTGAACACAATAGGTGTTAATCTGCTTCACAATACTATTAATTGTGTTTAGGGCACCCTCTGTTACATCCATCCATGACATTGCATCTGGGATGTTCTTATCATAATACTGCTCTATCTCAGCCAAATTAGTTCTAAACTTCAAGGCTCGAACCGTAACGATCGGGTCATCTGATGGCTTCTGAATCTTTTTTCCAGTAGAATACTGTTCCTCAAGTTTAGACATGTTTTGCTTATTCTTATTTATATTGCTGAGCATATTGTTGGTCATCATACGGTTTGTAATTCTCATCATGGACCTCCTAACTTAATCTTGATACTATATATATCTTGCCAAGCCTTCTATAAGGCTTTGTCTTCATACTATACTAGTTATACCCCCATATAATTTATCAACCTATCATATATCTCATCCATAACGGATATTACTTTTGCCGAAAGATTATATGCATTCTGAAACCTTACTAGATTCATGGCCTCCTCGTCAATATCCACACCAGATACGGATAACCTTTGATTACTTATAGCTTTAATTATATTATCCTGGCTCAAGGAGAAATTAATAGCCTTCTTTGTATCAATTCCTATATCAGCTACCAAGGTTTGCATAAATCCACCAGGATCACCCTGACCAAACATAGTGTTATCAGTTTTCAATGCAATCAAGGCCTGTAAAACATCATTGTTCTCTACTCCGTTTATTACATCAGAGGCTGCAGCAAAACTTCTAGGATCTCTCATAAACTTATCGCCAATAGTAAAGTTTTCAGCAGTCATAAAGTAATATGTACCGTATAAAGGACTATTATCAGGTACTTCTTCTGCAAAGCTACCTGTCTGGGAGTTAAATGTATCAAAATCATAGTAATAATAATCATCTGAATCAACTAAAGGACCAAATACATATTCCCTTCCATTTACCCTATTAGTTGCAGTAAAGAAATCAATACCTGGATTATTATCAAGATCCCTTCCACTTCTGTGTATCTCGTTAAACGCCTTTGCATATGTTCTAGCAAACTCATTTAGCTTGTCCATATAATATGGTATTCCCTTATAATTGATGCTTTCACCCACGGAAGCCGTGACATCTATCGCATCAGTAAATAATGGATCCTTAAGCTCAAAGGTATAGATAAACTCTCCTGTTTCCTGGTCCTTTGTAACTTCAAAACCTAGATATTCATAATCATAATTTCCTATATTTATAAGTCCCTCTGTAGGAATGTTTAGTCTTTCTATCTCATTTATACTAGTGCTTGTAAGAGTAACAAGACTTTCACCTGCTACTGCTGAGACTTGTCCCTGTAAGTTGAATTGGTTGTTGCCATCCCTAATCTCATATAGGGCTTTTAGAGTTCCACCAAGGTTTTGGCTTCCTAGATTAAATATCTGTCCACTTGTCCATGCCACATCATACAAGCCGTCTATATCATTCTGGTTTTGCTTGTACTGTCTTGGTATAAGCTCAAGTTGATTATAGTTGCCTGTGTCTACTAAGGTTTGCCCATCCATCTTTATGACATAGCTAGTAACCCCAATTCCTGTTCCTACTACCTTTTCTGTGACTGATATATTAGCTATCTGTGATAAATCATCTACCAAAAGGGCTCTCTGGTCCCTAAGGTCATTTGCAGTAGCACCGCTTACCTCTAGGGTATTTATCTGCTTAGTAAGTGAAGATATCTGTTGGGCAATAGAATTAATCTTGTCTACCATGTTTTTTATTTCAAAATTACATTCTTCTTGCGTTTTTTTCAGGCTTGTCGATAAGGAATTAAAGTATTCTGTAAGACTCTTACCATAATTAATCAACTGACTTCTAATATTTAAACTAGATGGGTTGTTTGAAAGTTCATGAAGACTACTATGCAGAGAATTAAATGTGCTTGTAAAACCCTCTAAGCTTATCTCATTAAAATAGTTTTCCACCTCTGTCATATAGTGGGCCTTGGTATCATATTCTCCTAGAATTGTATTGTTTTTTCTAAACTTAAGATCATAGTACTCGTCTCTAAGCTGGATTACACCAGTTACACTTACACCAGTTCCAGCCATACCATAGGAGCTGTGCATCCTAAGAGCCTTGTCAGCTTTTTGACCCATTACCTGCCTAGAATACCCTTGGGTTTCTGAATTTGATATATTATGGGCAGTCGTATCAAGTGCCGCCTTATAAGCATATAAGCCTGTCTTACCTATATTTAATCCAAAAAATGTTGATGCCATCCTAACCTCCTAACTGGTCATCCTTCTTATCCCCTTATGCTAGCTTTACAATTCTTCCTGACCCCTTTTGCGAGCTTCGCAGTTCTTCCTATGTGAGGGCGTTTACGCCCTCACTATCTACATATTCATTATTATATGCTCTAGCATCTCACTTACTACATTTACATATCTTGCCGCAGCATTATAGGAATGCTGGAATTTAATAAGATTGGTTAGCTCCTCATCTGAAGACACACCTGTAATCTCTGTTCTTTTATTATCTATACTCTCAGTCATTGATGCCTGATTCATACTTATATTATTTATCTGTTGTCCCCTATTAGCAATCTCGGATATAAAGGACACATAATAGTCATTAATATTATTTAAGGTTAATGTATTAGGTGATAATGTTGCAAATGGTTTTTGCCAGTTGGTCAGCAGGCTCTGTACCATTTCAATATCATATGCTCCTGTTCTATCATTCTTAGATAGGGGTAAATTATAGTTGTTATGTAGAATGTTTGGATTAACCTCTATCTCTCCTATGGTATATAGAGAATAATTGTCATTTCGATCCTCCTGATTATATATCCGAACACTTACAGTCTCTATATCCCCGTCCTCGTTAATAATTTGTATGTCCTGCTCGTCAGTGTAGCGTGGCATAGACTTCCTACTAAATAAAGCCTCTCCCACAACCCTATTAGAATCCATTCCAACAGGAGCATTGTCTACATCAAGAACTAAAATCTTACTTCCATCAGCTAGAGTTACCTCCTTATTGGGACATAAAGTGTCATTTATCATTGTAACTATTCCATGAATCAACTGATCAAACTGCGCCTGTACAGTCATTATGACAGATGGGTTGATTACATTGTTATATTCTCTTACCTGGTCCTGATACTGATTTTCGGACTTTCCTTGCTCACGAACTGGTATATCCTTATAGTTTGCTGGTTTATGACCTCTAGCTGTAAGCAAACCCTTCAATGATCCAACATCAGTATTATCCATAGAAGATGGTGGCCTATCCAGGTTAAATACATCCACTCCATGGGCAACCCATATAGGCTTTAACATCAAGGTTTCCTCATTTATCCTAACCGTATCCATCCTATAAACCAAATCTTCAGTTACAAAGGGTACACCCTCTACATTTACTGTAACCACGCTATCAGTATTTTCTTTATATGTAATGTTAACCATTTTGCCAAGCTCATCCAGAAGTACATTTCTTTGGTCTCTTAAATCATTAGCATTTTCTACTCCTGTGCTTTCATAATGTCTAATCCTTATATTCAGTTCCCGAATTTCATTTCCAATTTCATTTATTCTATTAACTTGATTATTGATTATAGTATTTAAATTTACCTGATAATCATTCATTTGACTAAATATATTCTCGGCCCTCTCTACAAAGGTAACTGCCGTTTGTATAAATGATGCTCTTGCCGCTATATTATCAGGTTCTCTAGTTAACTCCTGTAAAGATTCCCAGAAATCTTTCATGGTGTTCTGGAATTGAACTCCTTCTAGCTCACCAAACAAGCTCTCAATTTCAGAGACTGCCGAATACTGGGATTCATAAAAAGCCTGTCTACCAATCTCCTGGCGATAGGCTTTATCCAAAAAGGCATCTCTAACCTGTCTTAAATCAGCAAAATTAGCACCCAGGCCTTTTTGCATGGATGAAAGATGAGATTCACCATATTTTATATATTGATGATCTGCGAATATTGCTTTCTGTCTTACAAAGCCCTTAGTGTCTACATTCGCAAGATTATGTGATGTTACATTAAGTGCCGCCTGACTTACATTTAAACCTGACACACCGATATGTAAACCGCCTAATGAAGCCATAAACATTCCACCTTCACTTTTGTACTACTTACTGCTTTGCATCAAACATCCCTGTTTGCATAGACCCCTCACTGTCTTGTGATGCAGATTTAGTGTAAGTGTTATTCCCCGGCGACATCCTTGTGCTCTGAAGAAAATTCATATTGAATTCTATCATCTCTAGGGATTGTTGTATCAATGATTTGTTCCTGTTGTTAATTTCAACCAAAGTGTTGACTGTCTCCTTAAACCTATCATGAAGCAAAGACAAGGCCCTTTGTTCCTTCTCTTGTTGACCCAAAAGCTTAATTAAGTCACTAAGATTTAAGCTTTCATCCTTTTTTCCAAGCACTATGCTTATATCTTTCATTACCCTAACTCTCTTGTTTTCTAGACCTGTAATCTGATCTATTGCCGCTTGCTCTTTTGCGGTAATCTCCTGCAGAGTTTCAGTATCATTTTTTACAATAACCTGTGACTTTTCTCTTACAATAGGGATCAGCTGATTATATATCTCAAGCTCCCCTTCCAAAACATTAATTAATTCATCTATTAAGCTTGCCACAACTTACCTCATTTCCATGGTTGCTGGTCTTATGCCAGTTCATCAAAGTATCGATTAACTACTTTTTCAGCAAAGTCCCTATTACTTACCTTGTATGTTCCAGCTTCCATTCTTTTCTTAATCTCGCTTATCTTATCCTCTCTCACATCTGGCGTCTTAGCAACAATCTGTTTTGCCACCCGATAATCCATGGCAGTTTGGGATATCTCTAGCTTATCACTAAAGCTTTTTGTTTCTGTCTTATTGGTCTTGTTAACCTTACTTGTGTTATAAAGTTGGCTTACCTTGTTGTATGCATCTATGCGCATTATATCACCCCTTATTACTATAAAATTATAAAAGTATTCTTTCTCTATATTATTTATCGGCTAGTTTTTAATTTACATTAGATATGTTTTATAAAATATTTGGGCTGCCTCACTCATTACTTTGTGCGACAGCCCTTCTTATTTCAGAATATAGTCTGTTACTTATTGTCCATTTACCTAGTTCATCTTATCCTTTAGTACCTCTATAGCCTTTTGCAACTGATTATCATCATCACGCGGAATAGTAACAAGCTGTTTTAAGTCCTCTGATAATTCCACTTCAATATCAGGCTCTATTCCTGTACCATGAATGTTTCGGCCCTTTGGCGTAAAATATTTGGATACAGTAAGCTTTAATGCAGTTCCATCAGATAGGGGCAAAATCCTTTGCACTATACCCTTACCAAATGTAGTAGTTCCAACAATAGTTGCTTTCTCATAATCCTGCAAAGCACCCGCAAATATTTCAGACGCACTGGCACTATTCCCATTTATTAATACCACAATAGGCTGATCAAATTTATCAGGGTTCTTTGCATTCTCTTCTGTACGGTTTTTATATTTATCCTCTGTATATACAATTAATCCTCTAGGTAAGAGCCGATCCAGTATTTTAACCACAGAATCAAGTAATCCACCAGGATTATCTCTAACGTCAACAATTAATCCCTTCATCCCCATCTTCTCCAATGCCTTCAAAGCATTGCTAAACTGGGAAATAGTAATACTGTCGAATTCATAAATCAGTATATAGCCTATATCATCTTCTAACATCTCGTACTCAATGGTAGGTATATTAATCTTTTTTCTTTCAAGGGTAAAATCCATAGGGTCAGCCACCCCATCCCTATATATAGTGATATTAACCTTAGTTCCTTCCTTTCCCTTTATCTTACTTACAACCTCACTAAGATCTTCTCCTGTAACCTCTTCACCTTCTACCTTATATATTATATCATCAGGAAGAAGCCCAGCATTATAAGCCGGCCCATCCTTATATGGCCTTACAATTGTAATTATTCCCGTTTTCACATCCTGACTTACGACAGCTCCAATACCTTGATATATACCAGAGCTACTTTCAATCACATTTGCATATTCAGCCTTTGTATAGTACATAGAATATGGATCGTCCAAACTACTTATAAACCCTTTGTATATACCTGTGGCAAATGCATCCCTATCCACCTCATCAAGATAATAAGTATCAATAACCTCTTCAAGCACCATTAGTTTCTCAACAATTTCATCATAAGACTCTTCTCTATCTGTATTGTTTTCATTATCTTGAGCAGTAGAAACATTCTCTCGTCCCTTATTCTGTTTCCCAGTATCGTCATTAAAGGCAATGTAAGTTACTCCTACTGCAGCAAACAAAAAAATCGCCCCAATAATTCCCGACAGAAAGCCGGTCAAAAAATTTCTTTTCACTATTGTCCTCCTATTCCTAATAATCTAACTGCTCCATATACTTCATATACTTTACAACCATTAGGGCTATCTTAAATGTAATTGCATCTTCAAACACACGAAGGTCTAGATTAGTAGTCTTTTGTAATTTATCTAATCGATATACAAGTGTATTTCTATGAATGTATAGCTGTCTGGAGGTTTCAGATACATTTAGGTTGTTCTCAAAGAACTTGTTAATTGTAGCCAGAGTCTCCTCATCAAAATCATCCGGAGACTTACCTTCAAAAATCTCTTTAATAAACATCTTACATAAGGGCATAGGTAACTGATATATTAATCTTCCAATTCCAAGATTATTATATGCCACCACATTTCTGCCACTATAGAATATCTTACCTACGTCTAAAGCCATTTTTGCTTCCTTATATGACCTAGACACATCCTTAATCTCACTAACAACAGTTCCATAGGATACATATACCTTAGTCATGGCCTCTGTGTTTAACATATCTAGTATAATCTTTGCAGTCTTATTCAGGTCCTCATAGGTTTCATTTTGCTTAACTTCCTTAACAAGAATAATGTTTTTCTCATCTACAGCTGTAATAAAATCCTTTGACTTACCAGCAAAAAGACTACGGACTGTTTCGAGAGCATTGGCATCCTTTTCATTCTTTGTTTCAATTATATATACTACCCTTCTTACATCCGTATCAATATGAAGTTTCTTGGCCCTGTTGTAAATGTCTACTAGGAGCAAATTATCTAAGAGCAGGTTTTTAATAAAATTATCCTTATCATATCGCTCTTTATAGGCTATAAGTAAGTTCTGTATCTGAAAAGCAGCTATCTTACCAATCATAAATACATCTTCACTNTCACCCTTNGCNACAATAACATATTCAAGTTGATGCTCATCAAACACCTTAAAGAATTGGTATCCCTGAATAGCCTGACTATCAGCAGGTGACGCAACAAATGATAGAACAATATTCTCATATTGCTCAGGGTTGTCAGCAGTTGATGCCAAAACCTTACCATCTGTATCCATAACTGATATGTCAATACGAGTAATACCCTTTAGCCCATCAATTGTACTTTGAAGAATTTGGTTGGAAATCATATTTACGCTCCTTTATATTATATTTGAATTTTTACTTATAATTCATATATGCTAGTCCTATTTTAGCACTAAGATAGTTGAAAGTAAACTATTTTCATCAAACTTTCACAAAGTTTTTCGTACAATACTATCAAAATACTTTGCCTTACACTTTGTCAAGTGATTAAACTATATCATAAATGGAATAAATTGCTTGCTTTATTCCATTTAAAACGGGTTTCGAATGCATAAAACAAGATTATGCAATTCTTTGTTAGAAAAAAAGGGAACACNCTAGGTGTTCCCTTTTATATTAACTATATTTTATTAGTTAGTTATTACCTGTTCTGTTTCCTTATCAAATACATGTAGCTTTGACATGTCGAATGCAACCTTTAATACATCGTCAGGTCTTGCTGTTGTACGAGGATTTACACGTGCGGTAAAATCAATTGTGTCGTCAATTGTGAAGTATAAGAATACTTCTGCTCCAAGAAGCTCGTATACTCTTACAGTTGCTTCTACCACAGCGTCAGGATAATTGCTAATGAACATCTCTTCATCATGAATATCCTCTGGACGAATACCGATAACCACTGTCTTATCAACATAACCACCGTCAACAAGCTTCTTAGCCTTAACTTCAGGCAGTTTTAATGAATTTCTTAAGAATTCTACGTAAATGTCTTCACCCTTCTTAACAACAGTTGCATCAATAAAGTTCATCTGAGGTGATCCCATGAAGCCTGCCACGAATAGGTTCTGAGGTCTATCGTAAAGGTTCTGAGGTGAATCTACCTGCATGATAAATCCGTCTTTCATAACAACGATTCTTGTACCAAGTGTCATAGCCTCGGTCTGGTCATGTGTTACATATACGAATGTTGTCTGTAATCTCTGATGAAGCTTGGATATCTCGATACGCATCTGTACTCTCAATTTAGCATCAAGGTTTGATAAAGGCTCATCCATGAGGAACACCTTAGGATTACGAACGATTGCACGACCCATAGCTACACGCTGTCTCTGACCACCAGATAAAGCCTTAGGCTTACGGTCTAACAAATGCTCGATGTCAAGAATCTTAGCTGCTTCATGAACAACTTTGTCAATCTGATCCTTAGGTACCTTTCTTAATTTCAATCCAAATGCCATATTATCATAAACAGACATATGTGGATACAACGCATAGTTCTGGAAAACCATGGCTATATCTCTATCCTTAGGCTCAACATCATTAACTAACTTGTCGCCTATATAAAGTTCTCCTTGTGTGATTTCTTCAAGGCCTGCTATCATACGTAGCGTAGTAGACTTTCCACATCCTGATGGTCCAACGAAGATAATAAACTCTCTATCGGCTATCTCAAGATTAAAATCTTTAACAGCAACTACGCCGTTAGGATATTGTTTAGTAATATTCTTTAACGATAAACTTGCCATTTTCTATCCTCCTATAATTCCTATATGTTCTTGTACAAAGTTTATAAGTGTATGATACACCATTTGATTTACTTTAACTATATCCCATTTCAACAAAATCGGTTTTGCCCTTTTGTATAATTTGTATATATAGAGATAAATTAAGTATTTTTACCGAGAATCTAAATATTTTTTGTTTTATTTACTGGCTATATTCTATAAAACCTTCACCCATTACCTCCCTAACATCATTAACAATAACAAAAGAATTCGGATCAATTTTCTTCGCAATTTCAGTAATTTTAACTATTTCCTTCTTAGATACCACACAAAAAAGCATTTTCCTTTCCTTATTTGAGTACATTCCAGTGGAACTAAGTCCTGTGACCCCCCTATCAAGAGATGTCATAATTGCTTGTGCAATTTGATCATATTCATCGGAAATGATATATGCCATTTTGGCAAATTTTAAGCCCTCTAGTATTCCGTCAGATACCTTGGCAGTTATAAAAACTGCAATTATTGCATATAGGGCATTTCCAATCCCAAAAACTAGGGCTCCTATTCCTATAATTAATCCATCAATAATGGTAAGAATAGCAGGAACTGAAAGGTGCTTTTTATACCGCTGAACTAAGGATGCTAACAAGTCAGTTCCTCCTGTGGATGAGGAGGCTGAAAACACCATCCCTAGGCCAATTCCTGTTAATGCCCCTCCCACAACCGATGATAAGAGCATATCATCAAACCGCAAGTCATAGATGGGAATAACCATCATAGCGATAATATAGGTCAAGGTACCAATTGTCACATTTATCATTGTTCTAATCCCTAAAAGTTTTATTGATACTATAAATAAGGGAACGTTAAGCACAACCGTTACAAACCATATGGGGATCCCCCCATCTATTATACTCCTGGTTATCTCCTTTATGATTATGGCAAAGCCTGCTAGTCCCCCTGTTACCAAGCCCAAGGGCTCGTATATAAGGTTGACTGCCAAGGCCATCAAAAAGGATCCTCCTATTATTTTTATATATTTTCTTAGTATTATGTTTTTTTTACTTCTAGTCTTTCTTATAACCATACCTATCCTCTTTATAATCTTATTTTGTCAATATGCTTATTGTTGTGTATAAAATTTATGATATACTGTTTCAATTTGATTTATTCATCCAGATGACCACGCTTTCTTATTGTCCTTCCTTCTGGGTATATGACTTTAGCATTTCCTTGGCCTTAGCTATATCTATATTATAGGCGCTGTTACTATCCTCACCTGCTATTAGTTCAAATACAATGTTTTTACCTGGTGTCTTTATATAGCTTTCCATATAATTAAGCTTATCAGCTAAGGAAAGATTTGAATCAACCTGGGTATAAAGTTCTTTAATGTATGTACTTAGTTTTGTCTCTGTATCTATTGTAGATAAATATTCTAGAAACTCTTCAGAAAACACCTCTCTAGGAACCCTATCCCCTGAGTCTTGCTTATTACTTACATCCTTTTTGACTTGCTCCGTCTCAAATATAGTCTGGTAGACTGCCTGTGGCACTAGGGTATAGTAACTAATTTCAATATCAAGCAGGTCCTCTATCATTACTACCCCATATTCACAAACCTTTTCCTTAGGAAGATATCCAGTAATAGCGGAAAGTTTTAAATACTGGGGTATAGATGGCTTAATTAGAACTAGCTCTTTGTGCAATCCATCCGATAAAGCCAGCTGAGTTTTAATAGGAATTGTTATATAGTAAATTCTATGTTCTTCACAGTTGAATATCTCTAAAACCAATTTGTTAATGTCTCCTGTCTCCTCGTCAACTGCAAAAATCAGGTGCTTAGATATATCATCTATTCTAGCCTGGGTTATTGGCTCCTTTTCACTTATAGGTGAGATGGTTTCTATTATATTCCTCTCTGGGACACCATAAAAATGCATAACAGCCTTATAAGTAAACACCATAATTGCGGTAAAAAAAACCAAAAAAAGAAGGGATTTTAAAAACCCTATAATAAATATTTTTCCCGTACTTCTTCTCATGTGTTTCACCTCTCATGGCCAAGGGACTTACATTAAAGTAATGATAAATTCAACATGACTATTTTATCATACTGTCATTTCCTAATCAACTGTGCTTTATAAGAAGAATATATTATGATATACTTAGGATGTTT
>JGI24712J26585_10003541_pt1 | contig 12262 bp, 8 predicted proteins | sample BioPla3DNA2_FD_26585 | JGI IMG/M metagenome (IMG submission 26585)
TTGAAGGTCAAGCAGTTGGAGGGAATTCTCAAGATGTTGTTAATATAGGCTTTTTACTTGATATTGGAGATATTTCGGGTGAAATTGATGGAAATGAGCGAAAAAATATTTTCCAAAAAGTATGGGGAAGATTTGATTTTGACAATAAGGAGAAAGAACAGTTTTTCCAAAATCAACGCAAGGATATGGAGACGCTGTTGTCTGCTGCAAAAGATGGTATACCAATACGAATATGGAAAAGCAACGCTCCTTATTCTACCTGCGGATTTCATTTTGTATGCCATTTATTAAGAAATATTGACTGCAATATAAGTGTTGTTTCTTTACCTGAATATAATCCAATATCTGAGAATGAAATAGTAGAGTATAGTCACTGGGGAGAAGTTGATGCAGGTAAGTTTTATCAATTTTTATCTCTTGAAAAACAATTAACTAAAATAGAAAAGAGAATTATTAGTGACCACTGGCACGACTTAATGGAAGAAAATNCACCATTGCGTGCAATTTTAAATGGAAAGTTAACNTCTGTACCAGAAAATTTTTATGATTTCATTATCATGAATAATCTGCCTGATAATGATTTTAATATGGCTGGATTTATCGGAGAGCTCTTAGGAGAATATAGACTGGGTATTAGCGATAGTTGGTATGCTTTACGTATTGAAAAAATGATTGAAGAAAACAAGCTTATTGTTGTTGAAAATAAGGATTCTTCACATCCATATGGAAAAGTTTTAAAAAAAGTATAGGTCTGCTTCGAAAAACCTAGGCATCTATTGACATGTTCCCACGTACCAGATACTATAAGCATTAACAGATGGCTCGTTTTGACCGGATTTCAAAAAGGATCAGCCGGGTTGGCAGTTTGGAGGCAGAACGTGCAGTACCAATACAATTCTTATGTATCGCTATTAATAGCTTCGACATGCACTACGTTATTTCTCGGGATGTATGCACTGCTCAAGCGGCGAAACGTAAAAGGCGCCAAAAGCTTTATGCTGAGTATGTTTGTTGTGACGATATGGTCGNCCGGCAATGCTCTGGAGATGTCGAGCCTTGACTTTGGGGCTAAATTGTTCTGGGCGAATCTGCAGTATATTGCCTATTGTTTTTCCCCGGTAACCTTAGTTACTTTAACAATGCAAGTTACCGGATATAACCAATGGGTTAAAAATAAAAGAATATTATGGCTGGCGCTTCTGCCGACAATAATCATTATACTTGTATGGACAGATCCCGTGCACGGCCTGGTTAGATATGGTATGCATATGGATTACAGCGGGCCATTTCCTGTTATCGCAAAAAATTACGGACCTGCTTTCTTTATCCATGCGTTCTACTCTCACTCTCTGAATATTTTGGCCTGGGTATTGCTGATAAGGGCAGTCTTATTCAAGAATAACCTTTACAGGAAACAGGCAGCGGCCTTATTATGTGGTCTTAGTTTAATTATTTTACCGAATATCTTGTACATCACAGGCCTAAGTCCGGTGCAGCGTTTCGATATAACGCCGATATTTTTTGGCCCGGCCGGTCTGATCATTGCCTGGGGAATCTTTCGCTACAAGCTGCTTGATGTCGTTCCGGTAGCCCGTGCCACTATAATTGAATCGATGGACGCAGGGATTATGGTACTGGATTTACAGAATCGGATTTTGGATATCAATCCTGCCTTTGAAAAGATTGTTGCACTTCCTGCTTCGATGGTTTTAAGCAGGAAAGTAGAGGAAGTGTGCGGGAAAATTCCGGAACTGCTTAAAGCCTGCACAGATGAAAGCAAGACGTACAGAGAGTTTTCTATGAGTGTGAATGAATTATCCAGGGTCTATGAGGTATTGCTTTTTCCGCTTACAGATGCCAAAGGGGTATTGATCGGCAGGCTTTTCGTCACTTATGACATAACAGAAAGAAAGCAGGTACAGCGGGAATATATGATGCAACAATGGAAACTTGCTGTTAATGAAGAGCGAATAAAGCTTGCCAGGGATATGCACGATAATTTGGGGCAGGTGTTGGGTTTTATCAATCTGCAAGCCCAGGGAATCAGGCAGGAGCTTAGCAATGCAGGGATAGAGATTGCGCTGCCTGAGATTGACAGATTGGTAAAGGTTGCTCAATCAGCACAGCAGGAGATAAGGGAATACATTCGCAATACCAGGAGTTCAACTGCAATAGAAAATAATTTTAGTACGGCCTTAACAAAGGATATAATGAATTTTGAGGAACAGACCGGCTTAATGGTAGAATTAGATATACCCAAAGGATTTACAGGGGAAGAATTAGAACTCAATGTGCGGCTCAATTTACTAAACATAATCAAAGAGGCATTGAACAATATCCGGAAACATGCCGAGGCANANCATGTTAAAATCGCATTTTCGTTTGTCGGGAACCAGTTGTGTGCTACTGTGGAAGATGACGGCAAGGGATTTGATATTGTTCGGCATAATCATGAAACGAAGACGAAGTTTGGATTAGACATCATGCATGAACGGGCAGCTCAGATAGGGGCTCAGCTTGAGATCAAATCAGCGGCTGGTCAGGGAACACGAATTGAGTTCCATATGCCGTTTAAAGAGGGGGAAAAGAAAAATGCAGATGAAGCTGATGCTGGTAGATGACCATCCGTTATTTTTAGAAGGGCTGCAATACCTTCTCAAAACCCATGGGATAGATGTTGTAGGTACAGCAAATGACGGTAAAGAGGCATTGATTAAATGCAGAACCCTGAATCCGGATATTATTTTAATGGATATCAGGATGCCCGAGTGCAGCGGAATAGATGCCTTAAAACTGATAAAAGCTGAGATGCCGGATGTAAAAATCGTTATGCTCACAACTTCGGAGGAGGATGACGATCTTTTTGAGGCTATTAAGTGCGGGGCCTCCGGTTATCTAATAAAAAATACCACTGCTCAGGCTCTTGTCGATATGTTATCTGAACTGGAAAAGGGAGAAGTGCCTCTTTCACCGGGTCTTGCCTCCAGAATTTTAAGAGAATTCAGNCACAGCGGNNTAAATGATAATACACTGTCAACACGTCATATTGCGGAGGACACCCAGTCAGGGCAGCTCACAGAGCGACAGTTGGAGGTTCTGGAGATGGTGGCAAAAGGGATTACCTATAAAGAAGCCGGAGTGGCTCTGGGACTTACCGAAAGAACTGTTAAGTATCATATGGGCAGGATTATTGANCNGCTGCATCTGGAAAACCGGGCACAGGTGATTGCCTATGCGGCCAGCATAGGGCTGATAGAGGGCAGGGAGAAGAGTTAAAAAACTATAAGATATAGGAAAGAGTACAGTTTCTTATTTTGGAGACTGTACTTTTTTATTTTTTGAGACTGTACTCTAGTACATTGTAGAGGTAAGACAAATAATGCTAAAATTAAAGTGCTAGTCGAATAAAAGTTTTTTCTGTCAGTAAAGGTGGAAATAACCGAGTTGTTTTCATCTAAATATAAAAGTAAAGGAGAATAAAAGATGAGTCAGATTGAAAGATTTAACAAAGACCTCAGCACGAATAAGGAAATGCTGGAAGAAGTAAAGGCACTTGGTAATGATTTGGACAAAATCGTAGCCTATGCAAACTCCAAGGGTTATAATTTTACAGTTGAAGACATCAAAGCAAAACAAGGTGAATTATCCGAGCAAGACCTGGATAAAGTGGCAGGCGGCGGTGGCGGCATTTTAATTGCCTGGTAGGAATGAATAAACGGCATCGTTTAGTATAGTCATTGGCCCGGGTATTTTCATGCCTCGGGCCATTTTTATAACGAGGCAATGCAAAACCTGCCGTTGCAAGAAGAACCTTGTTGCGGTGTAATGCATTTGCTGATGCAAATGCTTCTGTTGCAATAAGAACCATGCCTCTTTGCGGCAAGAACCTTGTTGCGGTGTGATGGTTTTGCTAAAGCAAAACCTGCCGTTGCAATAACATGTGTTGCGATTGCAGGCAATCGCTTCCGTTGCTATAAAGTGCGACCAGGAGAGGAAATGCGGATGAGTTTGGATAAACTGCATTTATGCGGGGATTTTAACGAGCAAATTAATAATGCTGAAAGAAAGCTGATCCCACATCTGAAGCGGTTTATGGAATGTGTTGCCGGGGATTCTGAATTCTATTCGGCTGTTCAAAAGAACGCAGCTGAGTGTACCCCCCTGTTAGAATCAAAGAGGATTTTCGGCGTGGATCCGATGCAGGCAGCAGCTCTCATTCCGGAGACTGCGCCGGTAATGTCCTTGTTAAAGGAAATCCCGGCAATCCCGATCGTTGAATTGGAAGATAAGCCGCAGGCCCTATTGTGGCGACGGTATACTGATGCTGTTGCCCGGTATCGGGAAACCTGGCGGCATCTTCATGAAAAAACGCCCAGCAGTGCTTTTAACGCCTGGCGCCAACGTCAGATAAACCGTTGTCACAGTCAATTGAACAAAGAGACAAACCAGGCTATTGTTCATACGGCTATAGCGTTTGAATTATGCAAGGGATGCTCGATGGGCTGCCATTTCTGCGGCGTCGGAGCTGAACCGCTGCAAATGGTGTACAGGTATACCGCGGAGAATGCCAAACTCTGGCGGGATGTTCTTGATGTCGCGGTTGAACGTCTCGGTGCCGCGGCAGGGGGAGGGGTATGTTATTGGGCTACCGAACCCAGTGATAATCCTGACTATTTCAAATTTGTGGCGGATTTTGGTGAGAAGACAGGCATATATCCTCAGACTACCACCGCGGCCCCTCTGCGTAATCTTGACTGGACGAGAGAAATGCTTCAATTCCGGCGGGAACACAGTACGGCCATGGATAGTTTCTCCATCCTTTCGCTCAATACGCTGCATCGTGTTCATGATATTTTCAGCGCAGAGGATTTAGCTTTAACGGCGTTGGCTATGCAGCACACTGAGCCGGCAGTACGTTCCAGGGCCCAATCGGGCCGCAACCGTAAAGTCGGTTCCGGCGGCCCGCAACCGGGTCCGTCTCAGGATCATACAATTGCCTGTCTTAGCGGTTACCTGATAAACATGGCGGAATGTTCGGTACGGCTGATAAGTCCTTGCCCTCCTTCCGGGCGCTGGCCGTTAGGTTACCGGATTTACGCCGAGGGCAGCTTTTCCAGCGCATCAGAGCTGAATGATTTTATCAGTAAAACCATAAATAACTGCATGCCTGAGCAGATTGCGCCAGACGATATACTGGCCTTTCGCCGCGATCTGAAGTTTATTCCTTCACCGGATGAGGAAGGATTCAAGCTTCTCAGCAAATACAGGCTGCACAAAATAACGGGGGCTCCCCATCTGGCGCGGCTCGGTGAGCTGATTGCCCAGGGGAATTTGACCTCCCGGCGTGTTCTGCAGGAACTTATGGCTCAGCATCAGGATGTTTTGGCGATCATGGCTTCCATGCAGAAGATTTTTGATCAAGGTCTTCTGGAAGATGGTTTTAGTGATAAGGAAGCGGCAGGGAGGCAAGAAGTATGATAAGGACAGGAAAAAGCAACGCCGCTTATAATTTATCCGGAGAAAATTTTCAACTGAGATCGGCGCCTGCTGACGTTTGCCTGGTATGCATGCCATACTGTGATCCGCAGAGGCCTTCACTGGCCCTGGGGCTGTTGCAGACCGTGCTGCAGGACGAAGGGATCGAGACCAGGAGTATTTATGCGAACCTTATCTTCTGCGAGGAGCTCGGGGTGGAACTGTATGAACGAAATCACCCGCAGGATCCTCAACTGCCGCTCGCGGAATGGTCCTTTGCCGCTGTCGCTTTTCCGGATTTTAAGCCTGACGAAAATCATTTTATCAGTGAAATTCATGCCAGGCTCGGCAAGATACGGCTGCAGAGTCTTGAGGAGTGCCGCGAAGAGCTGCGGTTCATTCGCCATAAAGCCGAAAGATTTACATCCCGCCTGGTGGAGCAAATACTCAGGCTTTCTCCGCGTATCGTCGGCTGCACCTCCAGCCTGTCCCAGCGGGTGCCATCCCTGGCTTTGCTAAGGAAAATCCGGGAGATTAACCCCGACGTCATTACGCTTATGGGAGGGGCAGACTGCGAAGCAGTTATGGGGCGCGCGACTCATCGGCATTTTCCGTGGGTCGATTTTGTAGTTTCCGGAGAGGGCGAAGATCTAATCTTGCCGCTTTGCAAACTTATATTTGAGTTTGGCCGTCAGGTACCGCTGGAAACCTTGCCTCGCGGTGTCTTTGCTCCGCTCCACCGGCAGACCGGATATCCGGGTGAAAAAGCTAATGAGGATGTCCCGCCAGCCGTAGCTGCTTCTTTTGGTCAACATACAACAATTCCAGCCTATCAGGACTACTTTGATACGCTTCATTCGCTGCCCACATTGGGCAAAATAATCCGTCCCAGTTTGCCGATCCAGGCCTCCCGGGGCTGCTGGCATGGGAAGTGCAAATTCTGCGGACTCAATACGCCGCAAGTACCTTACCGGTCGCGTTCGGCCGAGGATATCCTGACAGAGTTGGAAGAACTCAGCCGTCGCTATGGAACGAAGCATTTTGAGTTTTTTGATAACGCCCTGGACATGAGATGTTTTCATGATTTAATTCCCGAGCTTATCCGCCGCGGCGCTCCTTATAAGCTGTTTTTCGAGGTTCGTTCCAATCTGTCCAAAAAACAAAGCCAAATGCTGCGTGAAGCTGGTATAGCCTGGTGTCAGCCGGGAATAGAAAGTTTGCATAGCGAGGCCCTGAAAACGATGAAAAAAGGGGTCACCGCCTGGCAAAACATCCAGACCCTGAAATGGTTTCGCCAGTATGGCATCCGTGCGTTTTGGGCGATTCTTAAAGATTTTCCCGGTGATCAGGATGACTGGTACCAAAAAATGGCCGAATTAGTGCCGCTCCTGACGCATTTATATCCGCCATCGGGCGTGTTCAGTGTCGAGTATCAACGGAATAGTCACTATTTCAAACGGGCAGCCGACTATTCCCTGCAATTGANTTCGATANNTTTNCTTTCGTTGATTTATCCATTAAGTCCGGATGCAATTTACGACCTTTCTTATACATTCAAAGATAAGTTTTATACTTTGATTAAAAACGAGCCGCAAATGGCCGCTTTGTTTGACCGCCCCGGGGTACGCAACCTTGAAAGGGCTGTTTTTCAGTGGTGTGTTGCCTCTATAAGCCAGAATCAACCGGTACTGAGCATGAAGATCAGTGATAAGGAAATTATCATCCGGGATACCCGCCCGGCCGCGGTTGCCTCTTCCTTTCGCCTTGAAGGCGTACAGAAGGAACTGTATCTGGCCTGTGATCAGGCAGAGCGTGAGGACAGGGTATGTCAGATTCTGGGGGATAAAGGGTTCAGCGACTCGGATATCGAAGCGGCGATCCGAAATCTTTTAGATAACAGGCTGTTGGTTCGCCTTGATCAGCGTTTGCTGGCCCTGGCGGTTGAAGAGCCGTATCTTCAGTATATTTCAAGAGAACATTTTCCCTGGGGTTATATCAAAGGCGAACCCCGAACGATGCTTGGACAACCGATTAACTTTATGAAATCATATATCAGGGAAATGGCCGGCAAAGGATTGATTGACAGCCGCTACCTGCCTGCGGATTGCTGAGCGCATGAGGCGGGTTGCCCCGGCAAAGGCAGAATGCGCTCAGAGTAATATTGAAAGGATAGACAGTCGAAACGGGGGAGTTGAGGTAAGTGTATTATCGCTTTAAAAAAACAGGCATAATTATTATTTCTTGTCTGGTTNCTGTCTTTTTGGGCACAGGCTGCACACAATCAGAAAAACCCCAGGATATCGTCATCGGAGTAGCATGGCCCTTTGCAACAAATAATGACTTATTCAGCGAAGGAATCGACCTGGCAGTCAGGGAGATTAACGAAAACGGTGGTATAAACGGCAGGGAGCTTAAGCTGCTGAAAGCAGACGATGGGGCCGAGCTTGAAAAAGGGTTNAAAATAGCNCAGTCTTTTGCCGAAAATAAAGAGATCCGCGCGGTAATTGGTCACCGGAATTCTTTTATTTCAATTCCTGCCTCGGCAATTTATGAACAAGCCGGACTTGTCATGCTGTCGCCGGCCTCTACAGCGCCAGGACTTACCCAAAACGGGTATAAACATATTTTTCGCTGTATCCCCGGTGATGATGAAATTGCGCGGCAAATGGCGGTTTATCTTGCCGGACAGGGATACCGCAGGATGGTTATTGTTTATTCTGATGATTCCTATGGAACCGGGCTGGCAAACTCCTTCGAAGACCAGGCGAAGGCACAGGGAATAACAATTGTTGATCGGTTTGACAACTACACCGGGCTGGAGGATTTGAAACGCTTGCATAACAAATGGCAGGCCTTTGGCTTCGATGGAATTTTCATAGCTGAAAATATGCCGGAAGCAGCCCAGTTTATTTTTGACGCCGGTCAGGCAGGCATTAATGTGCCATTTTTTGGCGGGAATACGCTGGAATCTCCCTTACTTTCCTCAATAGGAGGGAAGGCGGCGGAAGGGACAATCGTCGGTTCCGTGTTTAATCCCAATATAGATCGCCCGGAAGTAAAAAGTTTTGTGCTTGGTTTTTCGCAAGAATATAATAAAATGCCCAACTCTTATGCAGCCTTGGGTTATGACGCCGTAAAAATTCTGGCGGCCGCTATTGAAAAGTCCGATTCGCGGAATCGTTCGACGGTTGCCGAGGAACTGGCAAATTTAGGAAGCTGGCCGGGAGCAAGCGGTAGTCATGAATTTGATGCGAAGGGAAATGACATGGGAGACCTGGTCGTGCTGAAAGAATTGCATGCCGGGGAGTTCCGATATCTGCAAAGGTAAGCATGTTTCTACACAAAATGGAGGTGGCAAGCATGAGTCAGAGTTTATTTCGTGAAGTATCCCTGGAGAAACTTTCATCTCCAGAACAACTGGATGAACTGATTAAAGTTACTTCTCCCAGAGCCTGGCTTGCACTGATCGCCATTGGCTGTATCTTACTCAGTGCTATTATTTGGGGCTTTTTTGGCAGTATTCCGACCAAGATAGAAGGTCAGGGGATTCTACTGAATAATGGAGGCATTTTTTCTGTTCAGCACCACGCCTCCGGACAGGTGAGCGATATCCGGGTCAGGGTTGGAGACATGGTTAAAAAGGGTGATGTCGTAGCAAGAATCGANCTGCCTGAACTTGTTGNCGAAATCAATAGTCTGCAAAGCGGCATTACCGAAATGGAACATAACAAACGCACAGATACGCCTGAGTATAAAACAGCAAAAAACCAGCTGACTGAGCTTCGGGAAAAATTAGATTATCAGTCTCAAATCGTTTCACCCAAAAATGGGCGAATTTTAGAGCTTAATATTTCTAAAGGGAGTATCGTTCAGCCGGGGGAGCCTCTNCTTATGCTGGAGGAATACGGCGGAACAGTCAAACTGGAGGCAGTAATCTATGTTCCCGCTGAGCAGGGGGGTAGCATTAAGCCCGGTATGGAAGCCCAAATATCNCCTACCATAGTAAATAANGAAGAGTATGGCTTTATGCATGGAAGGGTAATTTCTGTTTCTGATTATCCGGCTACGACTCAAAGCATGATGCAAACCCTGGGTAATGAAAAACTTGTTTCCTTGCTGGCGGGGCAAGGTGCGCCNCTCATGNTCCGTATAGACCTGATCCCTGACGGTACCACGCAAAGCGGTTATTCCTGGTCGTCTCCTGACGGACCGCCNATGACCATCCAGAGCGGGACGATTATTCANAGTACAGTGATTACGAAAAGAGAAAAACCAATCATAAAGGTAATCCCNTTTTTTAACAGCGTTNTNNATNAAAAAGNGAGGTGATCGGATGGGAANGATCAGAAGAGTTAAGGTTCCCACTGTTCTNCAGATGGAAGGTGTTGAATGCGGAGCGGCATCCCTGGCGATGATTTTAGCCTATTTTGGCAAATATATACCATTGGAGGAACTCAGGGTTGCCTGCGGTGTATCCCGTGATGGCAGCAAGGCCAGCAATATGCTGAAGGCAGCCAGAAAATATGATCTGGAGGCTAAGGCTTACCGCAAGGAACCGGAATCTTTAAAAGAAATGCCGTGGCCTTTAATTATACACTGGAATTTTAATCATTTTGTTGTGCTGGAAGGGTTTCATAAGGGGAAAGTATTTTTAAATGATCCCGCTTCGGGCAGACGGGTTGTGACGGAAGATGAATTCAATCAGTCCTTTACCGGGATCACGATGGTGTTTGCACCGGCTCCCCAGTTTCAAAAGGACAGGAAAAAACCCAGTCTGATCTCTTCTTTGAAAAAACGTCTCAAGGGCTCGGAAAAAGCTTTGATTTATGTGATCCTGGTAGGGCTGGCCCTCGTAATCCCGGGTTTAGCTGTTCCTGTATTTGCCAGGGTGTTTGTTGACGATATTCTACTCGGCGGCAAAGGGTCCTGGCTTATTCCCCTCTTATCGGGCATGGGAGTAACGGCGATATTAAGGGGATTTTTAACCTGGCTTCAGCAGTATTACCTGTTAAGAATAGAAACAAAAATTGCTTTAACCACTTCAAGTAAGTTCCTGTGGCATATTCTGCAGTTGCCGGCGGTGTTTTTTTCTCAGCGCTTTGCAGGAGATATTACGTCCAGGATGCAGAGCAATGACAGGGTAGCGAANCTATTGTCGGGACAACTGGCCACTACGGTCTTAAACCTGGTCATGATTGTTTTCTATTTTGCGCTCATGCTGCAGTATAGCTTTATTTTAGCCTGTGTAGGGCTCGTCATTGCCTTACTCAATGTTATCTATTTGAAATTTGTTTCTGTCAAGAGAACGGATCAGAACCGAAAGCTCCTGCAGGACCGGGGCAAGCTCCTTGGCACAGGCATGAACGGTCTGCAAATCATTGAGACACTAAAAGCCACAGGTTCGGAATCAAATTTCTTTGCCAAGTGGGCGGGATACCAGGCCAAGACTTTGAATTCTGAACAAAAACTGGGTGTTTCTTCACAATTCCTAGCCGTATTCCCTACTTTTTTAACGGGAATAAATAACACCGTTGTCCTTGCCCTGGGTGGATATTTAATATTGAAAGGGCAGATGACCATCGGGATGCTGGTTGCTTTTCAGAGCCTCATGACCAGCTTTATGGAGCCGGTGACGCAAATGGTGGGACTGGGAGCCGAGCTCCAGGAAGTAGAAGGAGAGATGAATCGTCTGGACGATGTCTTAAAGTATCCGATTGAACAGGAAGCTGAGAGCAAACCAGAGGAAAATCCCGGGGAAGATACGGAAAAAGGAACTTCCTATACCGGGCAAAAATTAGAGGGATTTGTAGAGCTTAAGGACGTTACCTTTGGCTACAGTTCGCTGGAACCCCCTTTAATTGAAAACTTCTGCCTGAAGCTTAGGCCAGGGTCAAGGGTTGCGCTCGTTGGCGGCTCCGGCAGCGGGAAATCGACCGTAGCCAAACTAATAGCCGGTATCTATAAGCCCTGGTCCGGACAAATACTTTTTGACGGCCGGCCCCGTTCGTCATTTCCCCGGAGCGTCATTACGAACTCCTTAGCGATGGTTGACCAGGAAATCAATCTGTTCCAGGGGACAGTGAGGGATAATATTACCCTATGGGATGAGACCATCTCGGAATTTGAGATGATCCGCGCCGCCAAAGGGGCCTGTATTCATGATGATATTACGGCCCGTCCCGGAGGATATGAGCATCCGGTGGAGGAAGGCGGGAAGAACTTTAGCGGCGGACAGAGGCAGAGATTGGAGATCGCCAGGGCTTTAGCTCAGAACCCAACGATTATCATTATGGATGAAGCCACCAGTGCCCTTGACACTGTAACGGAAAAAATTGTGGACGAAAATATCCGGCGCAGGGGGTGTACCTGCATTATCGTCGCTCACCGTCTTAGTACAATTCGGGACTGTGATGAGATCATTGTTTTGGACAAGGGCAAGATTGTGGAGAGAGGCACCCACGAGGAATTAAAGGAGCATGCCGGTATTTATGCTAATTTGATTCAAACTGGTTGATAAAAACCGGTTAATTTCTATAGATTGATTAATGATTAAAGCGGGGGAGTTCATTGAGTATAGCTGAGAAATTTAATCTAAAAGGAATCAGGGTTCCTATTGAAGGCAATAAACCGCAAATCCTGGATGATGCCGGTTATGTATGGTTGGTCGGGCAAGGGAACATTTCCGTTTTTCTCACCGCTCTTAGCCGGGACAACGAACCGGGAGTGAAAAACTTCTTGTTTGAGGCCAAGGAAGGAGATTTGCTTTTTGGGATGACCACTCTGGATG
>JGI24712J26585_10003547_pt1 | contig 12253 bp, 13 predicted proteins | sample BioPla3DNA2_FD_26585 | JGI IMG/M metagenome (IMG submission 26585)
ATGATAGACAATGTAATACCTTATATCGGCGGCGAAGAGGAAAAATCGGAACGCGAGCCGCTGAAGATATGGGGAAGCATAAAAAACGGCGTTATATCCGAAACCAAATCCCCTGCCATTACCGCCCAGTGTATAAGAGTGCCCGTCAGTGACGGTCATATGGCCGCGGTCTTTGTCTCATTTAAAAACAAGCCCAGCCGCCATCAAATCCTTGATTGCTGGTCGGGCTTCAGAAGCGGTATTGAAGAACTGGGGCTCCCCTCCTCCCCCAAAAAGCTCCTCTATTATTTTGAGGATGAGAGCCGGCCCCAAACACGTCTGGACAGAAATCTCGAAAATGGCATGGCAATATCTATAGGCCGGCTTCGCCCGGACAGTCAGTACGACTATAAATTCGTAAGCCTGTCCCACAATACCCTGAGGGGAGCCGCCGGCGGAGGTGTTCTGCTGGCAGAGCTGCTCTGTGCCAAGGGGTATATTGAATGATTATAATTAAACCCTCCCTTAATTTCACCGGCAGAAACAAAGGGAGACATCTTGAATTATAGTGTCGGAGAATGGATGAAGAAAATGAAAAAGCCATTATTTGAAGGATCATCGGTAGCTATTGTAACTCCTTTTAAAGACGGCAGGGTCAACTTTGACAAGTTGGCCGAACTTATTGATTTTCATATTGAAAACGGCACTGCTTCCATAGTCGTATGTGGAACAACCGGAGAGAGCGCCACCCAAAGTCTGGAAGAACATGTTGAAACCGTGGATTTCTGCGTAAAGCACACAGGCGGCCGCATTCCCGTTATAGCGGGAACCGGAAGCAATGATACCGAAGCCGCCCTGTTTTTGAGCCGCGAAGCCGAGGAATCCGGAGCCGACGGGCTTCTGGTTGTCACCCCCTACTATAACAAGACCACTCAAAAGGGACTTATCAAACACTATACATACCTGGCAGACAGGGTTAACATCCCGATTATTTTATATAATGTTCCCCCACGCACTGGTTTGAGCTTTACTGCTGAAACCTATTTTGAGCTATCCAAGCATCCCAATATAAACGGTGTAAAGGAAGCCTCAGGGGATGCCAATCTTATCAGCAGAACCATGGCCTTGTGCGGAGATGAGCTATATTTTTGGAGCGGTGACGATTCCTTCGGTGTTCCATGTATGGCCCTGGGCGGAAAGGGCATAATCTCCGTTGCTGCCAATTTCCTTCCCCGGGTTCTTGCCGATATCTGCGATTATTGTCTGAAAGGTGACTTTGAAAACGGGCGTAAACTTCATATGAAATATATAGAGCTGTTCAATGCCATGACCTACGAGGTGAACCCAATCCCTGTAAAAACAGCCATGAATCTTCTCGGCATGGATGTGGGTGAGTTGAGAATGCCCCTTGTGGACATGGAGCCGGCTAATCTGCAAAGACTGAAAAAAGCTATGCTGGCAGCAGATCTTACACTGAAATAGTCACCAATAAAGGAAGTATAAATATGGCCAAAGCTTATAAAGAGCATATCTGCAGGATAATCATTTCAGGCTGTAACGGCTATATGGGAAGAGCGGTCTCTTCCCTGTGCTCTGAGGACGAGGGAATTAAAGTGGTTGCAGGCTTTGACATTAACTTGCAGCGTCTGTTTGACTATCCTGTTTACCAAAGCCCGGAGGAATATATCGGAGAGGCCGATGTCCTCATCGATTTTTCCCATCCCGACGCCCTTGTTCCCCTGCTGGATTACTGCGTTAAGCGCGGTATACCTGTTGTCTTGTGCACAACAGGCTATACGGATACTCATCTGGAGCATATCAAATCCGCAGCCAACAGGATTCCCATATTCAAGTCGGCAAATATGTCCATCGGAATAAATATGCTGCTGGAGCTTACCCGACGGGCGGCTTTCCTGCTGGGGGACGATTTTGATATTGAAATTGTTGAAAAGCATCACAACAGAAAGATTGACGCTCCCAGCGGAACAGCTCTCATGCTGGCTGACGCAGCCAAGAAGGGCATGAACTATTCACCTGATTTAATATACGACAGGAGCGAAGTCAGGCGTCCCAGGGGCAAAAATGAAATAGGGATTTCAGCTGTCAGGGGTGGGACGATTCCCGGGGAGCATTCGGTAATATTTGCCGGGACTGATGAGGTTATTGAATTCAAGCACACGGTATTCTCCAGAGATGTTTTCGCGAAGGGCGCTGTTCGTGCGGCAAAGTTTTTGTCTGCCTGTACGGAGCCGGGAATGTACTCGATGAGCGACGCACTGCAGTAAGTACAAATGTATTTGATTTTTATATATAAAACACGGGCCGACCCATCCTCCGGGTTTGCCCGTTAAATCTTTATCTCTATACTTAAATTCTTAATATTTTAATATTAAACCGGTTTATGTAGCTGCAGCCTCGGTTGCTGTTTCATCAGTAAATGATATTCTGTTTTCCCTGGCAAATATTTCGAGCCCTTGCTTATAGCCTTCCCAGAACTTTATTTCTTTCAGCTTTGTATAAACGATTGGTTCACTGCGACCGCTGACAACGATTTCGATGAGCTCAGACGGTTTTTTACCAAAAAGCGTTTTTTCTTCATGGGGCTTGATTGAAATGCTCACAATCTTGTCGTATTTGAGATTGACCATCTGTGCCCTCTTTTGCGCTCTTTCATTTTTGACCATAACCATAGCAACAATTTCGGTTTTGTCAAAAAGCAGATGCTCCTTTGCCACTTTTGCTCATCTCCTTTAACATTATGCTTACTTTTCGGTGACTCAAGATTATTTTACTTGTTAAGTTAGTCAAAATCAAGATAAATTGTGTACAATTATTGTACTTAATTTTATATTATGCTATAATTCGAGTGTTGCCTAAATCGAGTATATAATAGTTGCCAAAATACAAGAATATGCTATGGCAGCTAAATAAATGCAACAATAGCACATAGGAGATGAAGAAAATTGGAAAACCTTTTCTGGATCGGTATCGTTGGAGCATTGATTGCCTTGTGCTTTGCTCTCATTCAGAGCCGCAAGGTTATGAAGTTCTCCGNGGGTACTCCCGCAATGCAAAAAATCNCAGCTGCGATAAGAAAGGGCGCAAATGCATACCTTAAGCGTCAGTATCGCACGGTTGCGATATTTTTCATTGTTATGGCCATTATTCTAGGTGTTTTGGCCTTAATTGATTATGTAGCGCCATTCGTTCCTTTTGCCTTCCTAACAGGCGGTATATACTCCGGGTTGGCTGGTCTTATTGGAATGAAGATAGCCACCAACTCCAACGCCCGCACGGCAAACGCGGCAAACGAGAGTCTCAACAAAGGACTTCAGGTTGCCTTTTCATCAGGAGCCGTTATGGGCTTTACCGTTGTAGGACTCGGTCTTCTTGATATCTCCGTATGGTTCCATGTTTTGAAATATGTGTTCCATAGAGATATGGCCGAAATTGCTCAGACAATGGTTATGTTCGGAATGGGTGCCTCCGCTATGGCGTTGTTTGCCCGCGTGGGAGGCGGTATATTCACAAAGGCTGCCGACGTGGGTGCTGACCTTGTTGGTAAAGTAGAAGCGGGCATCCCCGAAGACGATCATAGAAATCCTGCTGTCATCGCTGACAATGTGGGCGACAATGTGGGTGATGTGGCCGGTATGGGTGCCGACCTTTATGAGAGCTATATAGGCTCAATTCTTGCTACCTTTGCCCTTGGCTATGCAGCAGGGTACGGCTGGAACTCCCTCTTCCTCCCCATCGCGCTGGCTGTCACCGGAGTAATAGCCTCGGTCATAGGGACATTCTTTATAAGAACAAAGGAAGAGGCATCTCAAAAACAGCTTCTGGGAACCCTGCGCACCGGCACATATATCGCCGCGGCAATAGCTGCCGTTGCTGCCGCCCCGATTACTTATTTTGTAATGGACGGTAACTGGGGCATCTATGTGGCAATCTTAGCGGGACTTGTTGCCGGCAGCCTTATCGGTTACTTTACCGAGTACTTTACCTCTGACAGCTATAAGCCGACCAAAAAGCTTGCCGAGGCTTCTGAAACCGGAGCTGCTACAATTGTCATAGGCGGCATTTCTCTTGGACTCCGCTCCACGGTCGCACCTATAATTATTGTTACCGTAGCCGTAATAGTCAGCTTCCTTTCCGCCGGCGGCTCTCTGAACTTCACCGGTGAAGCGACAGTTGAGTTCACAAAGGGACTTTATGGTATCGGTATCGCTGCCGTTGGTATGCTTTCAACCCTGGGAATTACCCTGGCAACCGATGCCTACGGCCCCGTTGCCGACAATGCAGGCGGCATCGCAGAAATGGCCGAACTGGGTGAGCATGTCCGGGAGCGCACAGATGCTCTGGACTCCCTTGGCAACACAACCGCTGCAACAGGAAAGGGATTTGCCATTGGCTCCGCTGCCCTGACAGCGCTGGCGCTTCTCGTTTCTTATGTGGATATTGCCGAGGTTGATTATTCAGCTCTCAGCTTAACAAATCTCTCTGTTTTGTCCGGTCTTTTCATAGGCGCGATGATAGTCTTCCTGTTTTCCGCTCTGAGTATGTCGGCCGTGCAGCGTGCCGCTCAATGTGTTGTGGTGGAAGTCCGCCGTCAGTTCAAAGAGATTAAGGGACTGATGGAGGGAACAGCCGAAGCGGATTATGAAGCCTGTGTTGACCTTTGCACAAAGGGCGCTCTCCATGAGATGGTTATTCCCACTCTGATAGCAGTTGTTGTACCGATTCTTACCGGACTGGTTTTCGGCGTTGAAGGCGTTGTAGGCCTCCTTGGCGGTGTTACCGTTGTGGGCTTTGCTATGGCCGTATTTATGTCCAATGCAGGCGGAGCCTGGGATAACGCGAAAAAATATATAGAGGCCGGCCATCATGGCGGCAAGGGTTCAGAATGCCATAAAGCTGCCGTTACAGGCGACACTATTGGAGACCCCTTCAAGGACACTTCCGGTCCTTCTCTCAACATCCTCATTAAGCTTTGCTCAACAGTTTCCATAGTGTTTGTCGGTCTTGTAAAAGCTATTTCCATATTCTAAACTCTTATAAAATCTATCCCATGTAAAACAGGGGTGCTGCACATATTTNCAGCACCCCGTTTTAGCAGTACTCTTAAACAGTCGGATATATTTTTCACAGGAGAACTATAATTGAAAGCATATTTTTACATAGCTTCAGGCTATATATTAATAATTAACCTGTTGGCATTGACATTCTTTTATTCGGATAAAAAAAGAGCCATGGCCGGACGGCGCCGCATACCCGAAGCACATCTTTTCCTGCTCGCCTTTATAGGTGGCTCCTTAGGCTCCATTATGGGCATGCATATTTTTCGACATAAAACCAGGCATCTGTCCTTCCGCCTCGGAATGCCTCTGATCCTGATAATTCAGCTGGTGGCGGTGGTTTTCATGGCATATACTCAATAAAAGAAACTTGACCGACGCTTTTAATATATATATAATTATTACAGATGCAACCAAGTTTTAGTATCATTTACGGTAAGCCGCAGCCTCCTTTGTTGTGGCAAGTCAACTATAGATTTATGGAGATAATAATGCCAGGTACGGAACAAAACAATAAGGACAACAGGTTTTCCCGCAATTTCGGTTCTCTCATTAACAGAATGGAGCGTAAGCACAGGGCCTATATGGATGAATGCATGAGACCATATAAGCTAAATGGACGTATGCCCACATATATCATCTATCTTGACAAGCATCCCGGCTCCTCTCAGGATGCCATAGCCAACCACTACGTGCTTGATAAGTGTACGGTTGCGCGAAGCGCAAAACGACTTGAAACCCTGGGATATATAAGGCGTGAAGTAAACGAAGCCGACCGCCGTCAGTATGACCTTTATTTAACGGACAAGGGACGCCAGCTTCTTTCCTATATAAGACAGTGTCAGAACGATTGGAGTGCACGATTTACGGGAGTCTTGACCGAGCAGGAGCAGGACACCCTTATAGGGCTTTTTGAGCGATTGGTAGAGCACGTGACCGAAAATCCATAATCCATAAATAATATAATGCCAAATGCGCGATGCAAAACGTATTTGGCATTATATTAACTGCGGTTTTCAAAGCTTCATGAAACATTAATCTCTATCGCTTCAGAAAAGCCTTCTGAAAGTGTGATCATTCCTTCATCATCTATAAAAACAGCATACACGTCTTCAAAGCTCTCAATGAGCTTTTTTGCTTTTTCCAGCCCCATTGCAAAACATGCTGTGCTCAAGGCATCGCAAAGCTCCGATTTATCGGATATGATTGTTACCGATNGGAGCTCCGTTTCAACAGGATAGCCTGTTTTCGTATCCAATATATGATGATACAGCCTGTCATTTTTGACAAAATACCTTTCATAAGGTCCCGATGTAACGGCGGACAGGTCTTTTATTTTTAAAAAGGCGCTGATTTCGCCGTTTTTTTCAAAGGGCTTTTTTATTCCTATTGTGAAGGGCTTCCCCTTCCCTGCTCCGCCTATGCAGAGAACATTTCCTCCCAGGTTTATAATAGCGCCGGCTACACCTTTTTCAACAAGATATTCCTTTAGCCTGTCCCCAATGTACCCCTTTGCTACTGCTCCCAGATCAAACACTGTACCTACGGGAGCTTTTACCTTGCTGCCATCGACAATAACCCTTTCATATGAAACTAGTTTAATAGCCTCTGCAATCTCAGCTTCTTCAGGTATATGTCCTGAAGCCGATGAGAAGTCCCAAAGGTCAGTGACCGAGCCTATTGTTATATCAAAGGCGCCTTCCGATATGCGGCTGTAGTATAGGGATGACTCAATAAGGGCGCGTAGCTCATCTGATACTTCCCCTTCCCCGTACTTTGCCATCTCAGCATTCAGATTATATAGCTCACTGCCTTCCATGGTACGGCTGAAAACTTTTTCATATTCTGCGCACAGCTCAATACAGCCATCAAGGAGTTTTCTACCGTCGCCCTCATATTCATATAGGCTTATTTCGACTATTGTGCCCATCATATATGTCTGAACCGAAACGGGCTTTTTTTCATGGCTGCAACAGGCTGCCATTATTGCCGCAAAAAGCAAAATGGCAGCCCCATTGATATACAGCCTTTTTTTCATTTAGCTGCTTTCCTCAGCCTGTCAAAGAAATGCTCGCCGTATGAATTGAGCTCATCAATAATAACTTCGTTGATACCGGGAGTCAGGGGCGCTCCGTTGGGCACATCAGGAATGAAATAACCTGCAGGAACATACTCGTCCACACATCTTNTTACCTCACTTCTAACCTCTTGTTCACTCCATCCGGGCCTGTCAAACAACGTACAGTCGATACCTCCCTGAAGAGCCATGGAGCCATTCAGCCTCTTTTGAACCTCAGGAATGTTATTTTGTGGTATTATCCCCTGCCATATATCTATTCCCAGCTCTGCCATATCCTCTGCAATGGGAGCGCATACACAGTCTGCATGGTGCTGGATAATTACACCTCTGGATTTTATATAACCATATATTCTTTCGTAATGGGGCTTAATCATTTTGCGCCAGGTGTCCGGCGACATGAAAAGACTTCTCTTATTGCCCCAGTCATCATGAAAATGCACCATGTCAGGCTTAATATGATCAATAAGGGCCTTCATATAGTCAATCTTAAAATCGCTGAGAACAGTGAGGAGCTCCGTCATGGCTTCCGGCTCCTCTATGTAATTTGTCAACGCGTCCTCAAAGCCCATCAGGTAATGGGACAGCTCGAAGATGCCGGAGAAACACGCCACCATGAGCAGCTTGTTTTCACGGTCAAACTCATTGGCTCTCTTTTCCGCCTCACTCCAGTCAATCTGCATATCCCGTACCCAAGGCACTTTTAAGTATTTGTCCCAGTGCCTGATATCCTTTATTACCTTCGTTTCCTCGGTGATATAAGGATTTGGCGCAATATGCCCTTCTATCCACTTCCAGGATACACCGAAGGCATCTTTTGTTATTTTTCCCGGGATCCTCTCTCGGATATGCCCCAATATGGGATCTCCAAAAATACCTCCCGTGTATACATCCACGTGGCAAATATACTGGGGCTCGTCGTTTTTCATCAGTCTCAGATAGTTTTCTCTTGGTGAAATCTTTCCTGTCAAATCAAACATTCCTTATTACCCCCGTTTTTTTATACGTGACAGCACATAGTGCCGTTACGTTTTAATTACATTATGCTTTCATGTTTTTTCTTTGTATTTTCCGTTGTTCTCCTTTTCGTTTTCAGGCTCTTCAATTCTTACCACAATCTCCAGCGCACGTCTCGGATTACACTTTGTAACGGTTACCTTCAGCTTCCCGTATGTAAATGTATCTCCGACACGAGGGATTCTTCCCAGCTCCTGAATAACCCAGCCGCTGACTTTTGATATCTCGCTTTCCTCATCTATATTGAAGAATTCAAACATATCATTAAGGTCGGCCGAACAAAGTACCCTGTATTCATTTTCCGACAGCATAACGAACTCTTCGATGACCTCATCCTGCTCATCCCAGATCTCGCCTACAAGCTCTTCCAGAACATCCTCAAGGGTTACAATACCCATTGTGCCCCCGAATTCATCGGCAATTACAGCCATATGGGATTTTGTGCGCTGTAAAGTCCTCAACAGCTCGTCAATTCCGATGGTAGGTATTACAAAAACAGGCGGTTTCATCATTTCTGCAATTGAGCGCTCCCTGTTTTCCGGTCGCCCGAAATCCTTTTGATTTAAAACACCTACTATATTGTCGATGGTCTCGGAATAAACCGGCAGTCTTGAATAGCCACTCTCCCAGAATACCGCCTCTACCTCTGCCCTGTCCATATCCGAGCTGACGGCCACCACATCGACCCTGGGAGTAAATATGTCCTTTGCCTGTATATCGCCAAATTCAATGGCATTTCTTATAAGTTCGCCCTCAGCACTGTCGATTCCGCCATCGTTTTCAGCTTCATCCACCATTGTCAAAAGCTCCTCTTCCGTCACTCCGATAACACTTGTTGGCTTGAATATTTTAATCAGCAGCTTTTTCCACATCGAAAAAAGGAAATTTATGGGGTATAAAATATAGTAAAACAGGTTTATTATCGGTGCGGAAAAGTGGGCAAATCCCTCCGGTGAATCCTTTGCCATGCTCTTTGGGGATATTTCACCGAAGATGAGAATTATAACCGTCATGGATACGGTTGAAATCGTAACCCCCATGTTACCAAAATTTCTTATGAGCAGATCGGTTGCCAGGGAGGTTGCCGATATGTTGCAAATATTGTTGCCTATCAGGATTGTGGATATCAGTTTGTCGTAGTTATCCGAAAGCTTCATAATAAGCCGGGATCTTTTATTTCCGTCACTTGCCTGGCTTTTTATCCTGATCCTGTTGAGGGCTGAAAAAGCCGTTTCCGTTGCTGAGAAAAATGCTGAGAATAGTATAAACAATGCCAGCAAAAATATTTTACCTATACTGTCGCTTTCCATCTGCGCTTATCTCCTCCAATTGTCAGAAAAAATAACAGCAAAACATCAGCATAAGCCTTCCTGGCTCTGCTGCGNTTTGCTGTTTATAAATTGAAAATTTATAATTCTAGTATTAGGTAAGGGAGGTTCGTCCAACTGTGTCCCTCTTTCTGATTTTTTAATCAAAATTATAATATCATTCTCAGCACTGAAAGGCAACTCTTTTTTGTGCTTTTTAATTTTTCATTGAACTGTATTAAAAGATTATGCCATTGTTGCTGAATACATTCCATAATATCCGAAACATTATGGTCCATCCGCAGGCCGAACTATTGACACAGAGAAACTACTGTATTATTATCAATAGTGATGCTGGGGACATATTTTCTTTTTAACATTTGGGTCTGTGCAGTTTATGAACGGAGGCAAGATGAATACTCAATATAAAAAAGGTGTTCTGGAGCTTTGTGTCCTGTCCCTGCTAAACAGGGGCGACAGATACGGCTACGATGTTTCCGAGTTTCTGTCAAAAAGGATAGATATAGCAGACGGTACCGTCTATCCGATTTTACGGAAGCTGAAAAGTGAGGGGCTGGTCACCACATATCTGTCTGAGGAAAGCGGCGGTCCGCCCAGAAAATATTACACCATGACTTCTCTGGGCAGAGATGAATATCAAAAAGCAAAAGCTGAATGGCAAACCTTTGTGGCGGCTGTAAATGATATATTGGCCGAGGAGGATTTCAATGAATAAAGAAACGTACCTTCATCAGCTCAAAATTCATCTGAAGGCAAACTCCATTCCCGATTACGAGGATATAATTGCCGATTATGAAGAGCATTTCCGACAAAAGCTTGCCGAAGGTTGCTCCGAAGAGGAGATATCTGCCAGGCTCGGAAGTCCGGAGGCTATCGCCGCCCAGTTTAAAGCTCCTGCACATACAGGCGGAGACGCGCCCCGCGGTATGTCAAAATTCCTTTTTGGAATTGGTGTGTTCTTTGCCGATGTTTTTGTTTTTATGTTCATTATACTCCTCTTTGCCTGGCTGGCCTGTATAGCAGCGTTCTCCCTTGCGTGCCTTGCTCTCGGGTTTACCCTGATTTTTGAGATTAAAATATCCTTTTTATATATTCCCTTCCCCTGCAATTCCGTACTGGGAGTATCCTTTTTGGCTCTGGCTGTTTTATCCTCGGTGGGAGTGATATGCTTCTATTGCTACACTGTTCATTTTATCAGAATGTACCGGCAATGGCATAGGAGTGTTTTTAAACCCGCCACAATTTCCTTGCCCAGGAAACCTGCTATCAGCGACAGACTAAAGCGGGGCTGCAGTCGCGTAGCTCTGGCGACCTTCGGTTTGTTTACAGGATCCTTTATTCTCGCCTTGTTTCTGATGTTTATGGTTGCCGGTTTCAAGCCTTTCTGGCATGTCTGGAACTGGTTTGGTGGCGTAAGTTAGTCATTTATATATAAAACTTTTGTAAAAAGGATGGTTTATATGTCTAATATATCCCGACAGTATGCTCTTGATTTATTACACAAGTATAATAAAGAGGATTTTCACCTCAGGCATGCTTACATTTTGGAAAAGGTTATGATATATTTTGCCGATGAACTTGGTTTCGGTGATGAGAGAGATTTTTGGGGGCTGGCGGGTCTGCTGCATGATCTTGATTATGAAATGTTCCCCGATGAGCACTGTATAAAGCAGCAGGAGATTCTACGTGAAAACGGCTTTGATGAGAGATTTATTCGCGCAGTCTGTAGCCACGGATATGGGTTCACCACAGATATCAAACCTGAACATACAATGGAAAAGGTGCTGTATGCCACAGACGAGCTCACAGGTCTTATAGGAGCTGCTGCTCTTGTACGCCCTTCGAAAAGCGTTTCTGATATTGAAATAAAGTCCGTTAAGAAAAAGTTTAAAACCCCCAGCTTCGCAGCGGGCTGCTCCCGTGAGATTATTCAAAAGGGCGCAGATATGCTTGGCTGGGAGCTGGATTATCTTATCGATATGACAATAAAGGCCATGCGTACCGTGGAAGGCTTATAATTCATACATATTATGATTTAACAACTCCAAGGAAGCACACTATGAAACAACGATCATAGTATGCTTCTTTGGATATTATCAGAATATTGGTTTTTCGACTTCCTTTGGCGCGCTGTTTTCAACCAATTCCTTAAATCTGCTCAGACCCTTTTTCAGCCACTGAAGCTCATATTCATATATACCGACACCGTATTCCAGGGACAGATACTTAAGAAGGCGTTCCTTTTCGCTGCTGACGTTTTTCAAATCCTTATAATATCCACTGCTTCTCAGGCTGCTTAACCTGTCCTCCAGTTTTTTTATTCTGGTTTCCATATTATTGATTATTTCCTGATCGCTCAGATAATACTGAAAGGAAAATTGCAGCTGGAATTTATCCCGGATCGGCTCGACCTCCATTTCAGTATTAAGCCACTTGAACAGCTCTGTTTGGCCCTCTTTCGTAAGGAAATAAATCTTTTTATTAGGGCTTTGTTCCTGTTCAATCGTTTGGCTCTTAATCATACCGTTGCTGTCTAGCTCCGATAGTGTTCTGTATATCTGTGTATGTGTTGCAGCCCAGTAAAAATTACCTGTTCCGTCAAACATTTTAGACAGGTCATATCCTGAAAAAGGCTTTTTATAAAGGCAGCTCATAATTGCATGCTTGATAGACACCCTATTCACCCTCTTTCATACTATTAATATCGTTTCATATTAAGAATAGTTTATATCTTTTTTTATATGAATCTGCAACTTTTTAAGTTTTTTGTTACATGT
>JGI24712J26585_10003548_pt1 | contig 12248 bp, 11 predicted proteins | sample BioPla3DNA2_FD_26585 | JGI IMG/M metagenome (IMG submission 26585)
TGGTACACTTTTACATTTCTTTTGAAAGCCTTGCGTCTTCTGCGACTCAAGGTTTTATTTTTTTAGAAAATCAATGCACTTTCTTAGAAAATAAAAAAAGCCCTCGTTAGAATACGAGAGTCTTTGTCCTTCTAATATTAAAGATAGCATTATTTTTCACCTAAAGCTCAATCTCAATAGGATCATCCTCACTTAATACTATACTCCATTCTTCGTGTTCTTCATTAAAATTTGCTATCTTCTCAATAGGCATTTTCAAATACTTTCCGCAAGCTGTAGCAGCAACTTCACCATTTGCAAGTAATATTTCACCTGTACCTTCAAATAATCTGCTAGAATCCTTCGTTATTCTCCCCACTGCACGAAGTTCTTCATTTAATGGTATGGGTTTTTTGTATTTTACATTGAGTTCAACAGTAACTCCCCATACATTTCCTTCATTAATCATTATAGCTCTTCCTATTGTTTCATCAAGAACAGCCCCAGCCACCCCACCATGAAGTCTGCCAGGATAACTCTGATGTCCCTCAAGTGTTTTAAATAGTGCAACCAATTCTCCGTTTTCAAGTTCATAAAAGGAAGCTTTTAAACCATAATTGTTCTTTAATCCGCATACCAAACACATTTTGCTATTTTGTTGTTTTTTAGTTACTTTATACTTCATTTTGTGTCATTCCTCTCTAGTGATATATATTATCTTATGGATATAGCTTTATAACTTTCTCATCATCAAAAACTTCAACGGTTATTTTAGGATAATGAGTAAAGGATATACGCCAAGCAGCATTATTTGAATCCAATAAATTAATTTTTGGCACTTCAACTAGCTCTACTTTTTTTAGTATATCATAAGAACCAATTTTAAAACTCTTTTCACCTTGTTTCACATCAACAACGGCTGTTTCTGCCGAAGGCATAATACTACCTTCGGCAATCCCTAGCAATAGTCCTGTCACAAGCTTTAAGGCATTTTCACTATCTTTATCATATAATACTTTGTCTTCATATTCTACAACAGGTTCCTCGGTCATACTAATATTACCATTGCTTTTGCCACCCACCTCATTAATGTTACCGCTTGTGGGTTCAGCTGCGATTTTATTCTTGTTTTCACTACTTGCTTTTTTACATCCTGAAAAACTTAAGACCACTACTCCAACTATTAGTATCATTACAACTATTCTCAATAATTCGCATTTTAAGCTTTTCATATCTTTAATCTCCATAAATAAATTATTTTTTTCTATGTAGATATATATTGTTTTTTGTTTATCTATTGTGGTAAGGATTTTACATCTCGTTTTAAATTCTCTTGTTTTAGCAGGCAGAAATTTTTAAGATTCCTCAAAAACATCTTACTAAATTATAGGAATATTTATTAAATTAATCATTACTTTCGGGTAATACTCCATAGCCTTCCCTGTATTTCAAAATTACATTTCTCTCTTGTGCATATTTTAGGCAATCATCTGTAAGAAGCTTTTTGACATCTTCTCTAACTTCAAGAGAATTTTCAGGTATAATTACAATTAATGTTCTTGACTTTATATTCGTATAATTTTTATTTTCAAAATCACTTAACTTTCTTATGCTAGAATTAATTCTAGACTTTACCACACTTGTTTTTACATAGCTCTTTTCGCTAAGGTTAATACTTGTTACATCAATTATATCACCGCCGTTGTAATTTGTTATTGCAATATTTTCAGGTGTTTCTTTGCCTTCTTCTTCAAATATTTTGTTGGTTCTTTTTCTAACCGAAAGCTCCCATAAATTTGTTGAAGCCGGCTCCTCTTCAACGGCATTTAGTGTCTTGCCATCGCCATCTAACCATGCACGTACATTTGCCCTTTGTATAAAATAAAGCTCTGGCAAATAGTTTATTGGAAGACCTGATTCCACTTTGTATCGTACAATAATATCAATATTTTCTTTATCATAGAGTATTCTTGTCTCACTAAAATCAAGACCAGAAAGACCATTTACAACTCCAAGTCTTTTAAGTCTTTCGTCCGCATTAAGTTCATCACTTTCAATATGTTTTTTACACATTACTCTAATCAAAGGAGAAACTAATGCCCCTTTAGAGTCTTCAAAAGCTCCTTGAGCTAAAAGAGAGGCAAAACTGATTATTTGTTGTTTTGGGTTTTTCACTGCAGCATCAAGCTTTTCTTTTAATGCTTTCCCATTAGCTATATTTTCCTCAGAGAGATTCTTAATATCTTCAATATCTTTAGTCAGCTTTTCTATATCCGCGTTTTTTAGACTTTCACTTGCTTCTTCAATGCTCTTCTTGGTATTCCCCAATGTTCCTAAGGCATCAACAGTACTATTAATTTGTTCTTGAGCAAGTTTACTTTTATCCTTTAAATAATCCTTTGCGTCATCATGTAATTTTTGAGCACCCGATACCGAATAGAGATAACTGTACACTGACAACTCATTTGCCGTCTCGTTTATAGCATGTTGAACAACACTTTGAGTATATACAATTTTTATAAAAAGAGCAAAACTTAATATTACACATATGAACAAAGGCATTACTATTGCTGCTTCAACCGTCAGTGCACCTTTACGGTTTTTTATTGGATTAGATAGATTATCCATCATATAAACCCTCTCTTAAATCCTATTGTTATATTTATAATATGGTATACAACTCTTCTTACAAGATGTTAGTCTTAACGTTTTAATATCCTTTGAAAAGCATTACTTTTAAGTTGTGTCTGTCAAGCTCCTCTGTTTTCAGCTCCTTAGTAACGAAGGGCTGTGTCATAAAAAAGTATTTCATGGAAACAATAGTTACTACTCCTACATGGGTATTGCAATTTGAAAGCTTAAAATCTTTGTTGTCTGTCATTTTTGCCATTTGAAGTTGAATCAGATCTTGAATTCGGGTTATTTTCTTCTCTTTATTTGTCGCCAATAGTAAAAGTCTCAAATACTCTTCATAATTAAATGAAAGTATACTTGCTTTAAAATTATTATTCACAGCAATTGGTGTTGAAGATTTATTGCCAAAAGAATCGATATAATCGTTTAATTTTTCCTTACCTTCTTTAGCGGCTTTTTTTATTTCTTCATTTATAGCCTCTTCCATACCTGAAACCTTTTCGTCAACAGTTTTTTTGATGGACTCTTTAATTTCCTCAATTTCTTTTTTTGCTTTATCTAAAGGCATAGTTAATTTGTTTTCTATTTCACCTTTGACCTTTTGATATTCTTCTTGGGCTATTTCGTATATTCTTTTAGTAATAGCATTCATGCTTTCATTTGAAGTGTTAAATAATTCATTTTCAAGATTTTCAGTAAATTGAGAGTAATTGTCCTCTATAGTTTTGTCTGCATTATTTAAAGCATCCTCAACTGGTTCAAAAACCTTTTCAACTATATTATCAATTTTCACGTTTATTGTATCTTTGATATTTGCCGTATAACCTTTTAAATCACCTTCTAGCACATCTATTTTATCGTTTAGAAATTCTTTTGAATAATCTTTAACTCCATCTACAACCGTATTTGTAATCTTTTCTTGTAATTTATTGAGCCCGCCTTCTACACTTAAAATCCAGTTTCTACTTGTCTTAAAGATTGGTACCGATTCTCCTTGCATTAATAGCTTCAAATCAATAATCGACTCCGCCATTGACCATCCCGAAATTATAAGAGCTGCAATTAAATGAACTGTAAAAGCACCTAATAAAGGTCCACTCATTAAAGCAAGAGACCCTGCCAATGTATATACTTCATCCAATTTGACCGGATCTAAATATATGTGTAAGGTGTTTAACGTAAACCTTATTAGCAGAATTTTTCTCTGTACACTTGAGACATTTGACTTTTCATTACCACTTCCCTCTAATATATACTCAATCTCATTTTCAAAATACATATAGGGCTTTCTATCGCTCCTGTTTCTAAGTCGTAAGTCAATCTGACTTATTGAATTGCCATCCTTAACCTTAATATCCTTAGTGGAAAGATAATTGTTGAAAGTTCCAAGGGCATACTCATCTACAAAAATTTCATCTCTGACAGTCTCAAGGCCTTTTTCTAAAATATCAATAAGTGTGCCAAGTATCCCTAAACCACCACTTATGGATTCATTTTTGTCATTTTTAAAATTCATATCTTTAAGTATTCGTTCCGTATCTTCTATTTTTGAATCTTCAATATTCGAATTATCTTTAACGCCAAAGCTTTCTAAAACAAAATCATAGTTCTCTCCCAAAAACGCTTCTAATATTTCTTCACTATTTATTTTAGCTCCACCAGAAGGAAGACCTTTAACAATCTCCTTGAAATCATCATGAACTTCAAGAGAGTCAAGTGAATTTAAAGGATTGTCGGAACCTTTAACTAAATCCATTGAAGCATCACGAGGATCTTCAACTTTCTTTTCATCTGCTGCTATTTTATCAACTGGAAACTCCTCATAGCTTACTTTGCTATATTTCACAAGATAATTTGAATACAAACTATTTACAGGTAAAATGCTATCCTTAGACTCCTCCTTTATATCATATAAATTTAAATCCACCAAATTTATTTTCAATTCTCTAAGCATATCTCCATTTTGTTTAAATTTTTTAATCAAATGCTCCATGCTTTCTTTAGAAACTTGAGCTTCAATTCCTTTGATTTCTTGTCTCATTTTCTCAGCAAAATCACTGTTGTCATCTTTTATTTGTGCTTTCAAATCTGCTATCTCTTTGTCTTTCATGTTAGCACAATCCCTTTTAATTCTTTCTGCAATTTCAAGGGCTTCGTCATTATAAATAGAATACTCATCAACTTTATCAAAGATAAGATCTATAGCATCTCTAGCATAATTTTCATAAAAAGAATACTCGTTTTTTGCATCTTTCTCTTCCTTTTCTGCTTCTTTAAGCATACTTAAATAAGGCTCTTTTAAATCATCAATTAGCTGATCAATAAGCTCCTTTTCGTCTTTGTCTTCTGCTAACCTTCGCTCTTTATAAAGTCTTTGTCTCTCACTTTTATAGCTATCACTTTCTGTATGCTCATTATATGCTTTTTCTGCTTCTTTCCTCTCTTTTACTAGCTCATTATAGATTTTTTCTTTGCTTAACTTTATAAAAATACGCTCATACGCCGTTTCAAGCATTTTTTTAAAGTGCTCTTTATCGTAGGAATTAACTTCTTCAATCGTTTTGTATAGTTCTGCAAGGTACTTACTTATTTTATCCATGCTTTTATCTAATTCTAGTTTTGAAGATAATATTTTTGATTGTTTTTTATAGCTTTTTAATACATTTAACTTCTCAAGAAAATCTTCTCCTAACGATTCAGGTGCCCTATATTTCATATAATCAACAATCTGGGCTCTTAGCACTTCGTTTTCAGAAAGATTATATAAGGGCAAAGCTCTTACTTCCTCAACCCTGTAATCATACATGTTAAGAAATCTAACCGACTCATATTTATTTTCGAAATTAAGAAATTTCTTTGCATAATCCCAGGAAGCATCACTTAAATTTTTCTTCTCTGCTCCAAGTTCAGTCATTAGGTTTCTATTTAGGTAATACATTAATTCCTCTTCAAGCACCGCAGAATTATTTTCTGACATTGCCATCAAACCAAACCACTCTTTTAAAATATTATTATAATTTGCCAACAGAGAGTTTGCTGCAGCTTCCGTAACACTTTGAACTTGTGCCTCAGCAACTCTAGCCCTAGCACCATCGACAAGTACTCCTGTCAGCACCAACATTGCCGCCATCAAAATACAAATATAAACGGTTATAGCTCCTTCATTTCTTTTTAATATATCCATAAAGGCACCTCGGTTTTATTTTTTTATTCAAAATTTTGGTGAATTCAAAAAACAATTCCTTTGGACTAGAATATTAAGTAAAGAAATTTTTAGTCACCTTATTCGAGTGCTGATGTTACTTTACCTTTTATGTCATCTATAAATTTATTAACTTTATCCATAGTTTTCTCTAAATGATTACCAGTTAAAGCATCTATACGCTTTCCCATATCAATTGCTAGATCAGTGCTCCTGATAAATTCGGCGGGCTCATTTACTATTGCTTCAGACTTTGCAGATATTTTGACAGTATTATTAATACCTAAAAACGCTAACCCATTTCCTAAAGGAAGCTCAAATTTCTTATCTACCGTTACTATGAGCTTTTTATACACTAGGTAGTTTTTTAATTCTGCACTAAACTCTATATCAGTTGTATTCATAGGTCCTTTTTTATCTCTGCTTCTAAGAATACTGTATTCATCTAAGTGTTTTTTTATGTAATTTTCAACCTTTTCTTCTTTTGCAGTCTTGTTCAAATCAATTAACCTCCAATAGGGATCATTATTTTTAAAATCTCCCGGTTTTACTAAGCTAATATACATATCAGTTTCGGGATTTTTCCAAATTGCTGCTCCACGTTCAACAGCACGATTCGCAATGGACTTTATATAGGCTTTCTCATAAAGAAAAACACTTACATAAACTAAAGAAACTATAGTCAGGAAAATAACAGGAAAGATCAGTGCTGCTTCTATAGTGGTACTGCCTTTTTCACTCTTTGAGCCATACATTTAATCACAACCTTACCCTTAATAAAAACTTTTTGTTTTATCCTTAAGCCCCTTAAGAAAAATAAAGTTTTACATGAAAAGATATTTTGAAAAACAACTATAAAATCAAATTTAAAAAATTGATTTTTCTGACCTTGTACTTTGAACCTTTTATAGGTCATTATTAGAAACGCTCTAATGAAATCTCTAAGCTTAATAATTTCTGAGTTATTGATATAAACGTATGATTGTACTGAAGAAAATTCTTATAGAATGACATTTGTGACTTTATAGAAAAATTATACCATACTTTTACCAATAATTCCATGACTTTTGATGAATATTCACAATTTATTTTAAGAAATGAAATTGCTTATTTCTATAAAGCTTTATTTTACTTCCCCATTAACCTTCGGTTTTATGCACATAAAAAATACTTCTAAGTAGATAATCTAATTTTAATTAGCTAGACTATCCACTTTAGAAGTATCCTATCACTTCTTAACTTAAGCTCTATATAAACAAAATTTATTCAATTATAACTTTTAGCTCGCTTCCAGCTATAATATTACTATCATTAAGATTATTTATTTTCTTTAATTCATAAATATACTCTCTTATATCACCTTTCTTATTGTATTTTTCTGCTATCGCCCATAAACTATCTCCGCTATTTACTCTTATAACTTTGAGTTCCGTCTCCTTATAACCGTAAGCCTGCACAACAGAAAACACAGCAAACACGCTCACAAACAATACAAGAACAAATATGTAAAATCTAGCTTTGTTTTTAAGTACATATTTCTTATTCATAATTCCCCTCCTCAAACGAACTAGTGTTCCTTAAGAGTATTTTATCGGAACATTTGTTCGTTGTCAATATGTTTTTATAAAAAACACCGAACATTAGTTTGATTTTTTAAATATATAGTGTTATAATACACTTAAGATATTTATAAGTTTGTTTAAGTAAAGTTAAGGGCTAACGAAAAAGCTATTATTTTGATATAAATTTTATCAAAGGTAGGTCTTCATTATGCTAAGGTTCTAATTTTCATTTTAATCGTACCTGAGCACGTTATAATTGCCCTTATTTAATGTTTGCAATGTTCTAAAAATGTAGTTTTAAGATAAAAGCTACCAACTACAATAGTAGCTTCTAGACCAAATACTTATATGAGGTGAATGGAATGCAAAAAAAGAGTGCAGAAATGCAACAGAAAATTCTTGATTTTTTAAATGAACAAATCAAAATAAAAGGATATCCTCCTTCAGTACGTGAAATATGTGCTGCAGTTGGTTTTAAATCTACTTCTACAGTTCATAGTTATTTAGAAAAACTAAAGGAAGAAGGTCTTATTCATAAAGATGCAACAAAACCTAGAGCTTTAAAAGTTATACGAAACAATTCAGTTAAAGAAGAAACCAAAAATGCTTATTCGAGAAGAGAAATGGTTGATGTACCCATCGTCGGTAAAGTTACAGCCGGCCAACCTATTCTTGCAGTTGAAAACATTGAAGATACATTTCCTCTGCCTTTAGATTTTGTACAGGGCTCCACAACCTTCATGCTAAGAGTTCAGGGAGATAGTATGATTGAAGCTGGTATTTTAGATAGGGATTTTATACTCATAAAACAGCAGTCAACGGCCTCAAACGGTGATATAGTGGTTGCTCTAATAGGTGATGAGGCTACTGTAAAAACCTTTTACAAAGAAAAAGACTATGTCAGACTTCAACCTGAAAACAAATATCTTGAACCTATTATAGTTAGAGATAATCTATCTATATTAGGAAAAGTAATTGGTGTTTTCAGAAGACTATAAGGAGTTTTAATAAGGGGTTTTGATAAATCCGTAATCAAAAAATCTCGACGGTTATTTTCCATCGAGATTTTTATGATATAAATGCTTTTAAAATAGTCTTAACCTTACTTTAGCTATTGTTTAGATCACTTTTTGAAATGGTCCTATTCTTTAAGCTTAAATATGTAGGTAGAACCTAATTTATCGCTTAATTATTGATCATTTCTAGGGTCGTTAAAGATTAAGTTAACAAGCTTCATAGGGCTGATAGTTGATATCGCATGCTTATAAATTAGCTGCTGCCTTCCTTCACTATCTAATACAACAGTAAAATTATCAAAACCCTTTACTAATCCCTTTAACTGAAATCCGTTTGTAAGATAAACTGTAACAGCAATATGCTCTTTCCTAACTTGGTTCAAAAAAACGTCTTGTAAGTTGATATTATTTTTGTTCACGGGTAATCCTCCTCTAATAGACATATTTTTTCTCTCTTTCATTTTTTATATAAAGAACTCTTAAATTACACTACTTTTGTTTTGCAAAAACCAATAAATAATTATTCACCCTAAATAAAAAATACGCGATTAGCAACTAATAATTACTTTGACTTATATTCTATAAGATAATTCCAGACGTTGCAATAACCTCTTTAATATTTTTTATAATTTCTGTCAGATTGCTGTTTTGATCAATATCAATCCATGTGACATCTTCCATTCGATTAAACCATGTAAGCTGTCTTTTTGCATAATGCCTTGTATCTCTTTTTAACACATAAATGGCTTCATCTAATGTTATCTCCCCTTTTAAATAAGATAAAATCTCCTTATAACCAATTCCTTGCATCGCAATAGTACTATTATCATATCCCATTTCTACAAGCTTTTTGACTTCTTTAACCAACCCCTTTTCCATCATAAGATCTACTCTTTGGTTTATTCTTTCGTACAACTTCTCTCTGTCCATCCTTAAGCCAAAAATAGTAAAATTATATTTGGGAGGATTCCTTCTAGACTCCTTCTGATGCATGGATATAGTTTTTTTAGTATAAGTATATACCTCTATAGCCCGTATTACCCTCTTAACATTGTTCATATGGATTTTTTCTGCTGCCTCGGGATCAATTTCTTTAAGCTTATTATGAAGATACTCATTGCCCTTTTCTAATGCTTCATTCTTTAGTTTTTCTCGAAGCTCCCAGTCGCATATAGTATCTCCAAACTCAATATTATATATAAGAGAATCAATATATAACCCTGTCCCACCTGAAACAATGGGAACCTTACTCCTATCTATTATATCATCTATATAATTTTTAGCAAGTTGTTGAAATCTTGCAACACTAAACTCACTATCTGGAGTTACTTCATCTATAAGATAATGCTTAATTCCCTGTTTTTCTTCCTCATCCGGCTTTGCAGTACCTATATCCATATATTTATAAATCTGCATAGAATCTGCCGAAACTATTTCGCCGCGAATATCTTTTGCGAGCTCTATCGACAATTTAGTCTTTCCTGATGCTGTTGGTCCTAAAATAACAATTACATTATCCAATTTATCCTCCAATATGGATAATAAAAAATAACTTTTTGTCCTATCATTAAAAAGAGCATCAAATCAATTTTTATTATCCAAAGCTGTAACTTAATTGTTGTTTGTGTCTATAAAACATCCCTACACAATCCTTTTAAACATCTTTTCAAGCTCGTATTTGGTTATTTGAATTATCGTAGGTCTTCCATGAGGACATGTATAAGGATTATCTATTTTGTTTAAATCCTCTAATACTTTTTTTATTTCAAGCTCATCAAGCTTTTTATTAGCCTTAACTGCAGCTTTACAGGCTAATCTGTATAATGCTTCTTCCTCAATTAAAATATTCTCTTTTCGTTTATCCGATAAAAGAAAATCTACAATATCCAAAAACGTTTCTTTTACACTTGAATTATCAGCTAATAAAACCGGTACTGAACGTAGTATAATTGAATTATTACCGAAATTCTCAAAAGCAAAACCTAGGCTATTTAATTTTTCTCTATTTTCATCAATTAATTTCACTTCTTGATTTGTCAATTCAACAACCACTGGTGTTAACATATATTGGGCTAGACTTTCATTTTCTTTATATTTTCGCTTTAATTCTTCAAACATAATTCTCTCATGAGCTGCATGTTGGTCAATTAATATAAGATTATCCTCATTTTGAAGAAGTATATAAGTTGAAAAAACCTGTCCAATAATTCTAGCATTTAAAAGCTGTTTTTGCTCTATTTCAATATTATCCTTTTCTTCTTCTGCCTGTGAATTCATTAACCCAGGTAGTGTTCTTTCGCAATTTACGCTAGGGTCGTCTTCTTTTTCAGCTTTGCTTTCTATCATGTTAGCCGAAATATTATCACTTAATATTTCCTCATTATGTTTTTCTTTTTTATCTACGTCTATACTTATTTCACTATTTGTCTCATTAACTAAAGTTTCTGGTCTTGTGTTAAAACTATTTATAGACTCCTCTTTAGTAATATTCTTTTTTACTTCCTCATTGTCTTCATTATCTTTTTTATTACTCTTTACTTCTTTAGTATCGGATTTTGACAAAGAAATATTAGCATTAATCTCTCTATAATCAATGTTTTTTTCTTTTTGTTTGTTTTCTTTATTAAAATTGTTGCCAAAAACATCCGATTTTAATTTGAAACCTTCTTGTACAAAATCCTGAGCTGGCTGTATATTTTGTTCAAACTTAAAAAAGTTCTTAGGTTTATCAGAAATTTCAACACTCCTGATAAGTGATTTACTTAACAAAGCATTATTTATTGCATGGTATACTGCTCTAAATATCGACTGCTCATCGGAAAAACGCACTTCCATCTTTGTAGGGTGCACATTAACATCAACAAAAATAGGATTAATCATTATGTGCAAGACAACAAAGGCAAATTTATTTTTCATAAGATAGGTCTTATACGCCTCATCTATTGCGGAAGAAATTGTTTTGTTTTTTATATATCTTCCGTTTATATAAATTGATTGATAATTCCTATTAGATCTTGCTATTTCAGGCTTGCCTGCATATCCGGCTATTTCAATTTTCTCGTCCTTGTACTTTACTTCAAGTACTTCTTTAGCAGTTTCCTTGCCATAAATACTGAAAATTGTGCTTAAAAGATCGTTATTCCCTGGAGTATGTATAACACTATTACGGTTATTTACAAGCTTCATTGATATATGTTTGTTTCCTAAAGCTATACGGTTAACCATGTCGGATATATAACCGGCCTCCGTTGTATCCTTCTTAAGAAATTTAAATCTTGCTGGAGTATTATAAAACAAATCCCTTACAATAAAAGTAGTTCCCACGGGGCATCCTGTCTGTCTTACTTCCTTTACTACTCCACCCTGTATCTTTATATACTTTCCATACTGCTTTTCCTTAACCCTTGTAGTAAGCTCCACTAAAGAGACCGATGCTATACTTGCAAGTGCTTCCCCTCTAAAACCAAGGGTTGAAATGGATTCTAAATCATCGGCTTTTCTTATCTTGCTTGTAGAATGCCTCTCAAATGCAATTTTAACATCATCTTCGTCAATACCTTTTCCGTTATCTACAACTTTTATCAGTGAAACCCCACCGTTACTTATCTCAATGGAAATATTAGAACTTCCTGCATCAATGGAATTTTCCACAAGTTCTTTTACAACCGATGCAGGTCTTTCTACAACTTCACCTGCTGCTATTTGGTTTGACGTATTTTCATCTAGTATTACTATTTTGCCCATATTCAAACCGTCCTTCTTCTATAAAGTTTATTTTTCTTCAAATATCTCTCATTTTCTTAGAGTTTCATAATCTAAACAAAAAGCCTCATACCCATATAAACCCGCATAAGC
>JGI24712J26585_10003549_pt1 | contig 12246 bp, 10 predicted proteins | sample BioPla3DNA2_FD_26585 | JGI IMG/M metagenome (IMG submission 26585)
CTGTAATAGGGTATTACGGCCTTCCCGGTTCGTACTGCGAAGAGGCGGTGGCTGAATATTTTGGCAAAATATCATCAGGGCGGTCATATCAGACATTTGATGAAGTAATATCAGCTTTGTCTTCAGGTGAAATTGATATTGGTGTGCTGCCGATTGAAAACTCGTCTACAGGAACAATTACCGAGGTTATTGACCTAATCAGGGACAACAGGGTTTATATTACAGGTGAGCATATTTTAGAAGTACGCCATAATCTCTTAGCACTGCCGGGCACAAAATTATCTGATATAAAAACCGTATATTCGCATGTACAGGGGCTTGAGCAGAGTGCGCATTTTTTAAAAAAATACCGATGGGAGCAAATCGTTTACAAAAGCACGGCAAACAGCGCAAAGCTGGTAAGGGATCTCGGCGATAAAACGAAAGCCGTAATTGCCTCTTCAAGATGTGCTGAAGTTTATGGGCTTGAAAATCTTGTTCCCGATATTCATTACAATAAAAATAATTATACAAGGTTTATAATTGTTGGCAGGGAGCTTGCGGTAAATGATACATGCGACAAGATAAGCATTATCATGGATATAGCGCATAAGCCAGGGGCGCTTTATAATGTGCTGCGCCTTTTTAATGAACAGAACATTAATATTATGAAAATAGAATCGAGACCTATTATAGAAAAACCTTGGGAGTATCTGTTTTTCTTTGATTTTGAAGGTAATCTTAAAAATGAGCGTGTAAAAACCCTATTGGAATCATTGAAGAATATAAGCCATCAATTCAGGCTCCTTGGTAATTACAGAAACAGTGGAAGGAGAATTGTATGAAATTCGGATTGATAGGCGAAAAGCTTTCACACAGCTACTCACCGCAAATACACCGCCTGTTTTTTAAAATAGCGGGCATAAAGGGAGAGTATAAGCTTTTTGAAATTGAAAGAAACGATATAGGTCAATTCCTGCAAAATGCGCACCGTGATAAATTTTCCGGAATTAACGTAACAATTCCGTATAAAACAGATGTTATTCGTTTTCTTGACGAATTATCCCCTGAAGCTGAAAAGATTAACGCGGTAAACACAATTTCTTTTGACGGCCGCCTTTGCGGTTATAATACCGATTATTTCGGCCTTGATTATACATTTAAAAAGCATCGGATAAATGTTAATGGAATGAGAGTGCTTGTAACAGGAAGTGGGGGGGCAGCGAAAGCTGTTGTATCATACCTTTCAGACAACAATGCGAAAGAAATACACATTGCATCAAGGGACAATGCAAAATCGGGCAATAAATACTCTGAAGTAACTGTTGTTTCTTATNCCGATATAACAAAATACTGTCCTTTTGACATAATAATAAATACTACTCCTGTTGGTATGCATCCGAATACGGGGGTATCTCCATTGTCAAAAGAACAAATCAGCGGAGCCATGTTTGTTTTAGACCTGATTTACAACCCGTCTGTAACTAAGCTTATGGAAATTGCCGACACACTAAGGATATTAAATACAAACGGGTTATACATGCTTACAGCTCAAGCCGTAAAAGCCCAGGAGATATGGAACGGGAAAGATTACGGGATCGATATGATAGACAGGATATTTAAGGAAATAATGAATATTAAATGAAATGAAACTTTCATTGAATACTTATGTCCTAATTTCCGCTTGATAGCGTATATGTATACTTATAATCAAGCAGCCGATAAAGAGAGGTTAGAGAATGCGGACGGTAAAAGAGAGAATAGGGATGAAAAATAAAAACATTGTTTTAACAGGAATAATGGGCTGCGGTAAAACAACCATCGGGCGTTTGCTTGCCGAAAAGCTTTGTATCGAATTTATTGATCTTGACCGGTATATTGAAGAGAAATGGGGCTGCATAAACGAATTGTTTCAAAAAGGAGAAGAGTATTTCAGGGATATTGAAAGCCTTGCCGTCAGCGAGGTCTCCGAGAAAAATGGTGTTGTGATCGCAACAGGCGGCGGCGTGGTTAAAAGAATGAAAAATGTTGCTGCTTTAAAAAAGAACGGGATTATCTTTTTTATTGACCGCCCGCTTGANAATATATTGTCCGATGTTGATATATCAGACAGGCCTTTAATAAAAGAAGGGAAAGAAAGACTGATTCAAATTTTCAAAGAACGGTATAGTCTATACATAAGCACATGTGATGTTCATATCAAAAACAACGGAGACATACAACCGGTTGTNGACGATATTATAAGAAATTTGGATTAAAACCGGATTAACTTTAGCCGTCAGAAATAATTCCATTAAAATAACTCACAAAAATAAAATCAGGTAAATGCAAAGCACACATTGTTATAAAAGGATATTATCAAAACTTGATATTTTGTTATGAGGCTTTTTGTAATGCCTGCATTTTATTTGATTTCTGTAAAATATTCCTTTATTATATAATCAATTACTATAGTTTTATATTATAAGCGGAAAGGAGGACTTGCATGTACGGGTTGGTAATTGCGGACGATGAATTGATTATACGTCAGGGTTTAATGACGATACCATGGAATGAATGTAATATTGAAGTTTTGGGCATTGCGTCAAATGGTAAAGAAGCCTATGACATGGTCAGGGAAAAACGTCCGGATATACTCCTTACAGATATTCGTATGCCGGGTATGGATGGATTATCCTTAATTGAAGCTGCTAAAAAACACAATCCTGAAATACAGGCAATTCTTCTTACCGGATATGAGGACTTTGACTATGCCCGCGATGCAATCCGGCTTGGAGCGATAGGATATATTCTTAAACCGTCGGACCCGGAAGAAATAATTGAAAGTATTGAAAGAGCAAAAAAGAAATTAGAAGACATTCATGGCCGTGCTATAGTTAGTGCAAAAAACCGTAAAGTAAAAAACAAGATAATTTGCAAACTGATTGACTATATAGAGAAGCATTATAAAGAAGAGATTACATTACTTACGGCGGCCGAGCATGTACATATGAACCATATCTATTTAAGCCGCCTGTTTAAAAAGGAAACAGGAGAAACATTTCTCGATTATCTTACAAAATTCCGTCTAAAAAAAGCCTGCATTCTTCTTACGCAAAATGAATATAGAATATATGAAATCGCTTCGGAAGTCGGGATTAACGATTCAGGTTATTTCAGCCAGGTATTCAGGAAATATTACGGGATGACCCCATCGGAATACAGGAATAAATTATATTCCGGCAGAATACAAAAACATGGTGCAGGGATATGAAGAAAAAAAACCGTACCGTTATTTCAGAATTTATTCGTAATTTACCGATTCAGAAAAAACTTTTGTTTTCATTTGTTGTTCTCATAGTTTTTCCGGCTGTATTAATCGGAATTCTTTCATTCTACCGCTCAAGCGAATTACTTAAGCATAAGACAGAACAGTACATGAAGGATATTCTTCTTGAAACGGGAAATAGCATTGAAGTGAAGCTAAGTGAAGTTGAAAGTCTGTCTTTTCAAATTGTTTCAAACTCGGTGATTCATGACTCGTTAAAAAAAAGCAACAAAGGATTTTCTGACGAAAAAGAAAAAATTTATACCGAAAGGGCGATAGATTCGCAACTAAGAAGCATGCTCCCTTCTGTTTCAGGTATTGCGGCAATACAGGTTCTNTCGAATGAGGGTACTTCGTATTATATAAATCCGGCATCGATNCCTTTAAGCGCAATGAGCCTGAGTGATACNAACAAAACAATACTTGAGAACGGTAAAGGAAGCATCCATTGGTTTGATACCGATCCATCCACGCAAACGATTGCAATNGGAAGAACCATAAACAGTGTGACGAACCAGGAAAGAATCGGTTATGTCNTGATTTATATACGTGAGAAAAGTATTATAGATACNTTTAGAGATACGGAACTTCTTAAGAACGGTAAAATATTTGTAGCAGGGCAGAATGGAAATATCATATCAAGTGTCGAAAAGGAACTTTTAGGGCGGAATAATGAATTCACAACACTGGAAGAATTAGACTACATAAATCCAGGTAGTTTCGGTACATCTAAAATAGACGGTATGAACTATTATTTCTTATACAGGGAAATCAACGGTACGGACTGGCGCATGATAAGCTTTATACCTGCGGTCGAATATGAAAAGGATATAATATGGCTTAGAAACTGGATTACATTGATTATTATTGTGTGTTGTTTATTGTCATTTGCATTTTCCGTTGCAATATCCAGGGGAGTCTCGAAACCGGTCAGGGATCTTTCAAAAATGATGATGGAAATTGGAGATGGAGACTTCAGCGTTTACAGTACATATGATTCAAAAGATGAAATAGGTGTTCTAAGCCGCCACTTCAATGAAATGGTAAGCCAGGTTAAAAAACTTATCCAAAAGGTGTACGAGGAAGAACTGCTGAAGCAAAAAGCGGAGCTTAAATCGCTCAGGATGCAGATTAATCCTCATTTTTTATACAATTCACTCGAATCTATAAACTGGATGGCAAGAATACGCGGGGTGCCGGAAATCGGAAAGATGGTGAAAGCTCTTGGAGATCTGATGCGAGCAAGTATAAGCGGAGATGATTTTGTTACGGTCGGCGAAGAAATAAAGAATATAGACAATTATTTGATAATTCAGAAGTTCCGTTACGGCGATAAAATTGAGGTCAATATGGATATTAAACCCGAAATTGAAAAATATAAAATACCTAAGCTTATACTTCAGCCGATTGTCGAAAATGCCATCGTTCATGGAATAGAAAACATGGTTGGTAACGGAATAATAAATATCTCCGGTACGGTATCGAATAATAATATTATACTTACGGTTGCAGATAACGGTTTGGGTATAAACGAAAACCGCTTAAAATCAATATTATCGGCTCCAGAGCATTCATACAGGGCAAAGGGACATACTAATATAGGTCTTCGAAATGTTGATCGCAGAATTAAAATGTATTATGGGGAAGAATACGGGGTTCAAATCCAAAGCAGGGAAGGTCATGGAACCACAATAACACTAAGTTTCCCAATAGAATAATTCAGGAAATAAACTTCAGAAGAATAAAAAGTTAATATTTTAAATAACATGGTTAATTATCACTAATGCTTCCATAAGTTTTCCTTTTTATAATATAACCAAGGCGCGTAAAATATGCCAAAAATTAAAGGAGGAAGCTGGCTATGAAAAAAATTTCTTTATTATTGCTTTGTTTATTTTTCTTTGCTGCATCAGTTCTAACAGGTTGTACTCCAATCACAGGCACCGAAGGCACCGGCGGTACCAGTGGTACCGGTGGCACAGAACCGGTAACGGAAAAAGAAGTTTCCAATCTTAAAATCGAAGCATGGGGAATTGAGACCGACCCGAACTCCGTAATTATTAAGGAAGCAGTAGAATTGTACAATCAGAGGTATGATAACGCGAAGCTTACGATTGAATTCACCGAACAGGAACAATACAAAACCAAAATTGCAACCCTTATGGCTGCTAATGAAGCTCCCGATCTGTTTAACACATGGGCTGCGGGATTTTTAAAACCTTTTGTTTTGGCGGATAAGGTGTACAGTATCAGTGAAGCGCTTGACAGTGATCCTGAGTGGAAAAACCGGTTTGTTCCCGGTATATTTTCAGGTTTCACATTTGACGGTAAAATATATGCTTCTCCAAACACTCAGACTGTTGTCTGCCTGTTTTACAACAAGGAAATATTCGATAAATACAATCTAAAAGTACCGGAAACTTATGAAGAATTAAAGGCAGTCATTAAAACGTTAAATGACAATGGAGTAATCCCGATTGCTCTGGGAAACAAGGCTCCCTGGGTAGGAGCAATGTATTGTGAGCTGATTGCAAACCGTATCGGCGGCAGCGAGCCTTTCAACAAAGTATATTCCAAAACGGGAACATGGCTTGATCCTTCGTTCATTAAAGCGGGCGAGATTATGTATGAGCTTGTTCAATTGAACGCATTCCCTGAAGGCTTCAATGCCCTTGACAATGATCCGTCCAGAGAAATGTTTATTGAAGGAAAAGCCGCGATGCACATCATGGGAAGCTGGGCTATTCAGCAGGTAACTTATGAAGGAAGCCCGCTTATCGGCAAAGTGGATGTTGCAAAATTCCCTGCAATAGAAGGCGGCAAGGGTGATATAAACAATTGGCTTGGCCAACCCGATCAGAGCTTCGCAATTGGTTCACGCTGCAAGGATAAAGAAGCAGCGGTGAATTTCCTAAAGCTGATGGCGGATCCTGAAATCCAATTAAAGTTTGCCGAAGCAGGAAATTTGATTGCGACAACCGCAAAACTTGATCCTGCAAAAGCAAATCCTGTTGCAACAAAGGTTGCCGAATTACAGAAAGATATGAAGGAATTGTTTATATTCTATGATGTTGCTTTGGGAGCTGCTGTTGGAAATGAATTCAATAATGCAATGCAGGCAATTACGGCCGGTACGGATCCTACAGAAGCGTTGACTACTCTTCAGGAATATACCGAGCAGAATTACGAATAACAATAACCGTTTGTTTATAAATGGTCAGGAGGCTCTGCCTCTTGACCATTGGTTGTATTTGTGTTTAGTAATTTATTCAGGGGAGACCGCTATGGAATCAATGCTGAAAAATAAGAAAACTATCCTTTCTTTTATATTACCGGGATTGATTATTTATATTTGTATAGTCATTGTTCCGATATTTAATACAATTTATCACAGTGCATTTAAATGGAATATACTTGGAAGCAAAATTTTTATTGGCATTGAAAACTTTGTAAATCTGTTTACAAAGGACAAAATTTTTATTAAAAGCATGAAAAACACGTTTTTGCTTATGCTCTCGTCTCTTGTAGTACAAACGCCGCTGGCAATTCTTCTTGCGGTGGCCCTTAGCGGAAAAATAAAATTTAAACGTTATTACAAAACAGTTTTTTTCATGCCGAACATCATCGCAAGCGTTGCTATCGGGCTTTTGTGGACTTTTATATATAACCCTGAGTTTGGAATAATAAACAGGTTTCTTGAAGGGGTTGGTCTGGGCCGATTTACCAGGTTGTGGCTTGCTGATATGAAGACTGTTATGCCTTCGATAATTGTTGTTATTTGCTGGCAGTTTATAGGATATCATATGATCCTGTATCTTGCGGCGATTGAAAACATACCTAAAGATTTAAAGGAAGCGGCGTTGATAGACGGTGTTAATTCAGTGAAAATGATATGGTATATTACGCTGCCTTTGATTAAACACATGATTGGGATTGATGTTGTTCTAATGGCTACAGGGTCGCTTCGTTTCTTTGATTTGATATATGTAATGACAAACGGGGGACCGAACCACGCAAGCGAGGTAATTGCATCATATATGTACTATAAATCATTCAGGGATTATCAGTATGGCTACGGCAGTGCTGTTTCCGTTGTATTATTGGTTTTATGCCTAATTGTAGCTTATATCCTGCAGCGGCTTTTCCGTTCGGAAAAACTTGAGTATTAAAGGAGTGCTTACTTTTGAATGTATTCAAAATGATGCCGAAAAAAATTAAAATTGGCGGGATTCTTTTTCATACGGTACTTCTATTATTATCTTTTACATGCCTGTATCCTTTATTTTGGCTTGTTATTAATTCCGTTAAAACGAATTCCGAGCTGTTTAATAATCCATGGGGTTTTGGCTCTTCAATACAAATAGAAAACTATGCAACAGCATGGATATCCGGAAAGATTGGAACGAGCTTTTTCAATTCATCTTTGGTATCTTTATCTTCAGTAATTATTACGATTTTTTTATCAAGTACGGCTGCGTTTGCAATTAGCAGACTTAAGTGGAAACTTTCTTCCTATGTTTTAAGCCTGTTTTTATTAGGAATTATGATACCGATACACTCAACTTTAATTCCATTGTTCACAATGTTCAACAAAGTTGGTATTATAAATAAATATATTGCATTAATACTTCCATATGTTGCATTTGCGCTTCCGACCTCCGTATTCATATTATCAGGTTTTATGAGTACATTTCCCAGAGAAATAGAAGAAGCTGTAGTTATTGACGGGTGTAGCATGGCCGGCTATTTTTGGAAAATTTTGTTTCCTTTAAGCAAGTCACCTATTGCAACTATATCAATATTTAACTTTGTAGGTATGTGGAATGAATTGATGTTTGCGTTAATTTTTCTGTCTGATCCGAATAAAACAACTCTGCCGGTCAGCTTAACCCGTTTTAAGGGTCAATATTCAACAAACTGGACAGTACAGCTTGCTGCGGTCGTAACAATGATTATACCAAGTATAACGGCTTACATATTTTTAAATGATAAGATTATTGAAAGTATAACTATAGGGTCAATAAAGGGCTGAATTCTTTTCATTTCGATATTTTCAAGACATGATCTTACAGCCATCCGTAGCTGCCGCCGGATTAGAAAGCCTGAACATGAAATAAAAATGCGTTCGTTATTCCAGCANCGCNTCATTGTATTGGCGCATAAGCTTTTCCCATGTGCTTATATTNACTATGCCTGTGACAGCAAGCTTTACGTCCTTTTGATAAGCCATAACGGCTTTTTTCGTTGNATGGCCATATTTCCCATTGCACCAATCATGAAAATAGTTCAGGTATTTTAATGCTTTCTGGACCTGGTACACATCGGAACCGAAATCCCCGTCTTTTAAATTTCTGAAAGGCTGATTTTCAAATACAATTTTAACTTTTGTACCATGAGGTATGAACTTATAAAGCTCATTTGCATCGTTATTATTCATGCGTATGCAGCCGCCGGAAACATTTTGCCTGCCGATTGCCCATGGCTGCCTTGTTCCGTGTATCCCATATTTACCCCAGGGTACGTTAAGACCCATCCATGCGCCGCCGAAACCATCGCCCCAGGTTCCTTTTTCAATAATTATCCAATCGCCGACAGGGGAAGGTGAATTTATTTTTCCGCCTGAAACGGGATATGTTTTATACAATTCTTCATTCTTAAATACATACATGAGCTGTTCATCAAGATTTATATATATACGATATGGGTTATTTGATGCCAGAATATAATTACTAACCGCTATTGCCAGCTTTTTTGTATTTTGGTCAACACGAATTATTAGTTCTTTGACGCAAAAAACTAATATGAGGATAAAAAATAAAGTCTTCCAATAATATGCTGCTTTCCGCATATAAACGTTTTCCCATACAATAAAACGCATTCGTTACACCTCTAAGTTAAGCAAGTCTGAACTAAGCATTACTAAAACAAGTATATGAGTCTGAATGTATCAAAATATCCGAAAAGCATATTCAAAAGCCTTAATTTTTAGTGGGGCTGTACTATTATTAAACTGAAATATATATATTTTATAGAGTAATGCTGAAAAATTTCCCGCTCAGGAGGAATACCGTTTTGGAAAGGATTTTTGCATTTGTTTTGCTTACTATGATATTTTTCGCCGTATTGTCAGCCGCGGATGATATAAACGAAGAAATACCAACATCTTCAATATTTGAAGGTATATCGGCGGATGTTATCATTGAGGATTATCCAAAGATAAACGCACGTTCCGCTATTGTTATGGATTTTGAATCAGGAAGGGTACTCTTTGAAAAAAACGGATATATAAAAAGACCTATGGCAAGCACCACTAAAATTATGACAGCCATTATTGCATTGGAGAACGGTAATCTTGATGATATTGTAAAGGTAAGTAAAAATGCGGCGTCAATTTGGGGCTCAACGATACATTTAACTGCAGGGGAGGAAATATCTTTAAGAGAATTGATGTACGGGCTTTTGTTATGCTCCGGAAATGACGCGGCAATTGCGATAAGCGAACATATTGCCGGTAGCGTGGAAGAGTTTCTTAACATGATGAACCGAAAGGCAGAGGAAATTGGGGCAAAAAACACGCATTTTACAAGTCCTCACGGGCTTGATGGAACAGGACATTATTCAACTGCATACGACCTTGCGGTGATTACAAGGTATGCGTTGAATAATCCTGTATTTAACGAGATTATTAAAACAAAATCAATTACTATGGGAAAAAGGTATATGGCAAATACAAATGAAATGCTTAGCGGATATGAGGGTGCTGACGGCGTAAAAACAGGCTACACCGGAAAAGCGGGAAGATGTCTTGTTACATCGGCGACGAAGGACGGCAGGCGATTTATATCTGTAGTACTCTTCTGTGACAGCAGGCACCAGCGCGCGTTAAGCAGTAAAATGATTTTGGACTACGCGTTTGCAAATTATTATAATAAAACATTAATAAAAAGCGAATACATTGGGACATTGCCTGTGTATAAAGGTTTTGAGAAAGCTGTTCCAATATATGTCGACAAAAGTGTTACAATGCCTTTGACAGAATCAGAGTATCAAAGCCTTTATACCAGGATATCACTGCCATCGGCAGTGACGGCTCCTATAAAGGAAAGAGATTTTGTTGGAACGCTTTCTGTTTATTTAAACAACGAAATATTGTGCGAGTCTGTAATTCGCGCAGGAAAAAGCATTAAGAAGAAAAACATGCTTCAATATCTTGTTGATGTTTTTATCGTATGGCTTAAGCTAATGCGTGAATGATAAGAGCTGCAACCTTAACCAGGCTAATCCTGCAACGATCCTTTCACTATCCTTAACTGAAAAAGATACTGTTAAGATGTTTCTTTTTTAGTTTCTTTAAAATTTCGGGAACAGGAGTTTCATTTGAAAGAGCCATATAATTCAATATATATATCTATGCTTCGCTATACTAAAGTTATTTTTATAACATAACCTCTTTTTCAAATTAATTGATTGTCTAAGAAGTAACCTAAAAACATAATATGAAGTTTTTTGTTTTTAAACTTGCAATAATAATAGTAATGTATTATTATATCATTTAAGGTTTTTATGCCAAAACCTCAAATTAAATGAATATATTTTATTTGCATATTTTGAATAAAACAAACGACTATTACCGGGGGAATAAAAATGGGCATTTATGAAGGGTTCAGCAAAGATCAGCTTTTTCTTAGAAAAAAAGAAATTGAAAAGCGGTTTTCTTATTATAAAAAACAAAATCTAAAATTGGACATGTCAAGGGGCAAACCTTCATCGGAACAGCTTGATCTTTCCAATGTCATATTTGATTACAACGGCAGTTTTATTTCTGAAGAAGGCTATGACTGCAGAAATTACGGTTTACCGGACGGTATTTCCGAGATGAAGAAAATATTCGCTGAGATACTCGGCGTAAGTTCTGAAAATGTTATTGTGGGGAATAGTTCCAGCCTGAATATGATGTATGATGCTTTTGCAAGAGCATATTTATTTGGGATAAATGCCTGTGAACCGTGGAGCAAACTTAATAAGGTCCGGTTTTTATGTCCAGCTCCGGGTTATGACCGTCATTTTGCCATTTGTGAACAGTTTAATATGGATATGATAACAATTCCTATGAATGATAACGGCCCTGATATGGATATGGTTGAGGAATTGGTCCGCGAAGATGAATTAATAAAGGGCATATGGTGTGTTCCTGTGTACAGCAACCCGACCGGTGTAATCTATTCGGACGATGTCGTTAAAAGGCTTGCGGGAATGAAAACAAAAGCTGCGGATTTTCGTATATTCTGGGATAACGCTTACGCAGTGCATCATTTATATGAAGAAAACAGTATCTTAAACATTCTTGATGAATGTAAAAAAGCAGGTAACCAGGACAGGGTTTACATGTTTACTTCAACCGCGAAAATAACTTTTGCCGGTTCCGGTGTGGCAGCCATTGCTTCAAGTATTGAAAATGTCCGGCAGATAAAAGAAAAAATATGTATCCAGACGATAGGTCCAAACAAAATTAACCAGCTTTTACATGCACGTTTTTTCAAAAACTATGATGATATAAAAACACATATGGAAAAACACGCTAAAATATTAAGACCGAAATTTGAGGCAGTTTCAGAAATATTGAATAAAAACCTTTCCGGGCTGGGTATTGCGTCATGGACCACACCCAGGGGCGGATACTTCATAAGCCTTGATGTACATGAAGGATGCGCTAAAAGTGTTGTTTCAAAAGCAAAAGAGGCAGGTGTAACCTTAACTCCTGCCGGGGCAACATTTCCATACGGTTATGATCCGAAAGACAGGAACATCAGGATTGCTCCGACGTATCCTCCGCTTGATGAACTAAAAAAAGCAGTTGAGATTCTATGTATATGCGTGGAACTATCAGTTCTTGAAAAGATACTTTAGCTTTAGCATATTTATATAAATCACAGAAAGGAATGTGTTAAATTAACACGTTC
>JGI24712J26585_10003551_pt1 | contig 12241 bp, 8 predicted proteins | sample BioPla3DNA2_FD_26585 | JGI IMG/M metagenome (IMG submission 26585)
GCTTTTATTCGCTGCTCCATTTCATTTAAAATTACCCAGTTATTGCTTGTAGTAAAGGAGCAAATATTCGCATTTTGTCTAATAAAATCGCCCATTTTATTTAGCACATTTTCCTTAATAACTACAGACTTAGTTTTACCTTGATTTTTTGATTTCAAAAAAAGTAAAATATTAGTATCAACAGTTGCAGATTTAAATATTTTCTGCCCTGTAAAATCAACTAGCAAAATGGGATTTGTATTCTCTGCAAAAAATTTGCGAGTTTTACTCCCATACCCTGCTCGCATCCATTTATTAGATGTTATAAAGCAAAGCGATCCATTCTCTTTTAATAATTGCCATCCACGTTCATAAAATAAAGAATAAACATCTCCTCTCCTTGCAAATGTTTTATAGCCCTGATCTTTATACATCTTTGCCAACCTGCCACCCTCTTTTTGAAGTTGTACATAAGGCGGATTGCCAATCACTACATCAAAGCCACCTTCATCTTTAAACACATCACTAAATTCAAGTTTCCAAATAAAGAATGGTCTTATATTTTTTTGACGAAGCTTCTTAATTTCCCCCAGCTTATCTTCTCTTCCCTGCTCTTTAAGTGTTTCTTCAATAAATTCCCATTTTAAAATATCAATTTCTTTTTTTAAATTTTGCTTCTTACCATGTTCTGATTCATTTATAAAGGATATTACTTTGTCTCGTAAAGTTTTCATTTTAAGATCTGACTCTTTTTTCCTAAACCCAAGCCCGAGCACCGATTGCGTAGCTTCTTGCTCTCTCTTTGTCAAAATATCTTCATCAAATAATTTAACTCCTTCATACTCAGAAATAAGACTATCCCCTTGCATTATTTTATATTCAAGATTCGGCAAAGGATGAGGTATTTCCTCGTCAACCACCAATGCCAACCAAAGCCTTAATTTGGTAATTTCTACCGCACCTGGGTCAATATCAACACCATAAATAGAATGAATAACAGCATGCTTTTTAAACTCACCATCTGATATATCTTTTTTTAAATAAACATTTAAAACTTTTCTTGCACGCACAATTTCATTAATCATTCCCAACGCAAAAGCCCCAGAACCAACTGCAGGATCAACCACTTTTATATTTTTTAAAAAACTGTCAAGCTTTACTGCCCTTGTTCGCACTGCTACCGGCAATAATAAACTATAGCTTTTATCGGTGTATTCACGCCCATATTTTTCAATATTTTTCTCTTGCCTTGCTAAAGCAATCATATCGTTTTCAATTATTCTATCTCCATTTCGAATAAATAATTCTAAGTCACAATATGGAATTTTATTATTTATTTTAGTATATAAATAATTAATCAAACTTTCCTGACACATATAATGCACAATTTCACGAGGTGTATAAAAAGCACCCTTACTCTTACGATCTTTTATGTCTAAAAGATTTTCAAATACCTTACCAAGCATCTCAGGATCAACCGCCACTTCTTTTTCTAATGGTTCATCTTCATTCACCGTAAAATTATATCTATCCAGCACGTCCAAAATTCCATCTCCAATATCACCAGTTTTTTCATCTTTATAGCTATTAGAAAATAATTCATCGGGAATATTTATATTTATTGTTTCCCATAAATAACCATTCATCGGCTCAAAAAGGCCGCCATTCAAAAATGGCATCCTGCAATTATTTAAATCAGGATAAATTGATTTTGTGCCCCTATCTTGTGCAAGCGCTTTATAAAATATTGGCTCTAAAATATCATTAAAAAAGTTGTCGCCATATTCTTCTCTTCTCTCAAAAACTTTCCGTAAAAATTTCTTTGTCCCCTCACCCCATTGTTCATCGGGAGCAACCCCAAACCAACCCTTTTTTTGCAAAAAATATAAAAAAACTATTTGACCTAATGTTTTTTTTGCAAAATCAACTGTTGTTATTCCCTTCTCTTTAAAATCTTTCCTAATTGTCTTATCTTTTGCTATTAAAGAATCTAAATATTCTTTTAATCGAAAATATAGCTCTTTGTATTTTTCAAAAAATTCTTTAGTTACTGTTTCAATATCAAAAGCAACTTCAAGATCAGTAAGACTTGGATCCTCGTCACTCATAAGCATATCTACAAATCTACTTTGAGCAGTATGACTTCCTTCATTTTTTCCCACTAAAAAAGACCACCTTTTCGCTGGCGTTATCTCCTCTGTTGCTTCTAACTCTTCATTTACAACTTCTAAAGAGCTTTCCATTTTTACTAATGACAATCTCCATTCTTTATTATTCGGTGAAATAAATGCCACCAAAGCAGCGTCTTTATTTTTTACCTTAAGATAGTCTGCAATAAAATTTCTTTGTGCGGTTCTAGCACGCTCTAATGTTGATGATTTTTTAAGATTAACTTCAAGAATATCTATTTTATATCCTTCTTTATCCTCAAAGGTGCCTACAATTTTATATTTAACTACAAAAGCTTTATATGCCTGTTTTATATATCGGCTTGAAACAATTCTATCTCCTGGCTTATATGTTTTGAACAAATTTGATGCAAATTTTTTATATCGTTGTTCATCAAAATTATTACTAAAAGTAGAATTAATTATTTCTTTTGCTTCTTTTTTATTCATAATTACTCAGCATTAAAATACTCAGAAAGTATAATCTCCCTCCTGCTATCTATGCTTCTATCTGTATCACTCTGCATTGGTTGGAGAAAATCACTCGGAAGCATCTTTCTTAAAATGGCCAAAACCTTTAAAGGATTTTGTTTTATTTCAGGTATTTTTTTTATTTTTCTATATATTTTTTGTGTAATTTTTTTTGGTATTCCTCCAGAATTAAGCTCATCAATAACAGATTCAATATAGAGATCATCATTATCAGTAAATTTTTGACATTTCCTTACTTCCTTAGAACTTAAAATTCTAGAAAGACGAACTGCACTATCTCCACCTCTTCCCCTTAGAGAATATTCATCAAGCTCATGCTCATCTACCTCTTTTAACTTCTCTAAATTCTTTTTCAACATTTCATAAAATAATTTATTTAATTTTGCTCGCTTTTCATTTTGTTTTACCTTAAGTTTTTTTGCAGCTTCTATAAAATCAATTTCACAAGAAATAGCATTTTCTTCAGACTTAACTATAAAGAATTTTTTAAGCTTTCCTTTTCTAAAATAAGTTAAAAGCTCCGAATTATCTTCTTTAGATTTTCTTGCAGTACGTGCTTTTTTAGGTAATTTTTTAATCTTTTCAAATAAAGCTGGATTGTTATCTCTTACCGACCTAATCTCTTGCAAATATCCCAATTCGCTTTCATAATCACTATCTTCGCCTTCAATCATTTCTTTTGATAAAATTCGCTTAAATAAACTATGTCCTTCTGGAACTTCCCCCTCAGTTAATAATTTTGCATCTGTGCCAAGCAAGGTAATAAAAGCTTGTATTTTTGCTTCAGCCAACTCTTTTAATTTAATTTGCTCATTTGATTGTTCTGTTGGAAAAAATGTATAAGTATATATTTTGTCATGTTTTGTATCTACACGATTTATACGCCCAACTCTTTGCATAATACGAGCAGGATTCCAAGGTATATCATAATTAATAACCACATTGGACTGATGCAAATTTGCACCCTCGGCTAAAACATCTGTTGAGATCAAAAGTTTATAATCATTTTTTATTCTTTTTGCATTCGCATCGAAATTTTCCATAACAATTTCCCTTTCTTTGCTTGACATGCCTCCAGAAAAATACAAAATTTGCTTTGGAAAAATGTCTTGCAAATTTTCCATAAGATATTTTGCGGTTTCTTTTGATTCTGTAAAAATTATTGATTTTCCACCTTGAACAGGTTTTCGAGATGCCAATTTTTCTTTAAAAGCAATTATTTTCGGATCTCTATTAATATTTTCCCACAAACCCTTAATCTTAAGCAAAATATTTAAATCCTTTTGCAAATCTTTTATAAAATTCTCATCGAACTCATCACTATTATATTTTTCTACCCTCCCTTCAGATATTAAACGATCTATAGCCTCCAAATCTCCACTTTCTAAATAATCGAATACCTTATTTATATACTTTTTACTAACATAAACAGTTCCCGCATTATATTCTTCAATAAACTTTTCATAAGAAACAACAAAACGATCCACTGTTTGATTAAAAGCAAAAAAGCTACTTTCTAACCGTTTAATAAGCAACATGCTCATAAGCTTTCTCATATTTTTCTGTCTTTGTTTATCTGATCCTAAATCTCCTTTTTTATAAAGAAGTGGTGTATAACGTGCACACTTAAAATCTTTTGATATTATTTTAATTGTTTTAAAAAATACATCATCCTCTTTTTTATTAAACTCATAGTAAATAGGCTGTGGATTAGCAATATCTGGAAAATTCATTTTTTGCTTTTTTAAATCTTCTCCATAGTACTTTTTAATTTCTTTTCGAGTCCTTCTTACCATTAAATATTTAAGTATTCTTTCTCTAATAAGTTTAGAATTATTTTTTGTTATTTCTAAATATGCTACATTATCTCTCTGTCTATCTAATCCTTTTAAGTTGCCTTCAAGTTTTTTAAAAAACCCTTCAATATTTCGAAGGTTAGGTATAGTACTGTTCCTTGTGCGTTGAAAAAGCTTAATTTGAGCCAATAAATCTTTTGGGGAATTATTATATGGTGTCGCTGTAACAAGTATAACTTTTTTTCCACGACAAATCTGAGCAAGTTTTGCATATGTTTCAGTATCTTCTGTTCTAAAACGATGAGATTCATCAATAAGAACTATGTTAAATTCTTTGTGCAACTCTTTTTTAATTATTTTATCCAACATTCCGACTGATTCACACCTATAATCTTTTGAGCGAAATCCAAAATTTTTAAAAGCATTTTCCCAACTACCTTCATTATTTTCATCTATCAAATGTGGTGGTGCCAAAACAAGTGTTTTGCCTCCTAATTCCTCGCAAAGCATTGTCCCCATATATGTTTTCCCAAGCCCAACTACATCTGACAAAAATACGCCCCCATATTCCTCTACAATCCTTTTTGCATTTATAACTGCATGTTCTTGATATTTTAATTTCTTAAAATTATCTGGTCGGTATTCACACTTTGATATGCCTTCTTCATTAATTTCTTCTTTAAAATATTCATAAAGAAATTTAAGATAAAGTTCATAAGGGGTTATGTCTTCTTTCAACCAAGTATTTTCAGCTATTGTTTCTATGTATTTTTCACCAAGATCAACTCCCTTTTTCCATAATTCATCAAATTTTTCTTTTGCATATTTATAATCTGATGAGTTTTTTAATTCAACATTAAATTCTAAATTATCAACTAGCCCACTCTTGGTAAAATTGCTTGACCCTGTTATAACCCTGCCAAGATCTCGATCATTCTCATCAAATGTTATTACATAAAGCTTTGAATGAATTTTCTCTTCTGGATATACTCTAATTTCTAATTTACCACTCTTAAGCCATTCAAGAAATTTATAAACGCCTTTTTCTACATCAAAGTTATTCTCGCATTCCTCCATTTCAGATATTATACTAGCACCAACTTCTTCTTTTAATTCTTTGTAAGATTGTGCTTTTTGAAGTAAATCATATGTCTGTTGATTAGTGCTTATACCAATAAGAATTCTTATTTTTTCTGTTTTTTCTAATTGAGGATATATTGCATAAAATCCACTTGTATAAAAATAACCAACTAAAACATCAAAAAAACGACTACTTTGCACGAGTTTACCAAATCTATTTTTTAGGCTTTTCCCCTCTTCGTTCGTTATAAAGGTTAAGTCAGTTGTCATGATTTTATCTATTTCTTAAATTATTTTCCTATTTAAGTTAAATTATACCAATTATAATCAATACTTATTAAATATTTCTTAATCTCAATCGCATCAATAAAATATATCTATAAAAAGAAATACTTAAAATAAGTAATGAATTGTTTGTAATTCTAACTTTCATTACTTCCGATAGTATAACAAAAAGCATAAAAAATCAATTATCATCCAGTATTGTCCACCATCTGGCGACATTATCCACCATCTGTCAGTGTTATTCCCCACCATTTTCAGTCATTTGCCGATATTATCCGTCATTTGTTCGACCATACCCCCTATTACCCCTCATTTGTTCGACCATACCCCCTATTACCCCTCATCTGCCTGCTATCCCCTATTATCCGTCATTTGCCGATATTATCCACCATTTTCCACCATTTTAACGCTACTAAAACTATAGTTCGTCTCCTCCAAAATATCTCTCCTCAGCATAATCTTATACGCTCCCCATCTACCTTCAATTGATTATTTTCCCTTTTTTATTGCTAATTTTTCAAAAGACATCTTAAATGTAAAATAAGGAAGTACAAAAAATAAACTTACAGCAATAAGACTATCAGTAATAAGCCCAAAAATCGTTGATATAATTGTTGCCAGAAAAAAAGATGCGATTACAATTAATAATCTAGGCAATGCTTTTATTTCTTCATTTTCCCTATCCCACTTTTTTTTAATTTTATTTAACATATCATTCATTATTATTTTTAAAACTTTATAACTCTCAATACAAAAAGCCCACCACAGGTAGTAGACTTTCGTCTACTCATACCAGTTTCCTGATATGGCCGATCAAGACAAGCCCATGATGGGTTCTTTATCTTGATCGGTCTTTTTTCGCCATGCCTTTAAAAAATTAAAGGTTTAGGCTACTTTATTAAATTGTATTTTCATAATAACGCAAACCAATTAAAAAGTAAAATCAATCCTCACTATTTACTACAAACAATTATACAAATTAAAACAAAAAGACAAGCATGTCTTTTTATTTAATATAGTGTGGACAGGGGTGGGGTAAACCAAATTAAAGCTTTGGAATATATATTGAAGTATTATTCTTTTCTACAAATACATTTCTAACATTCTCCACAATGGCACCCATCTAAAAACACTACAACCTTGATTAAAGAGGAGATGTGGGTAATAACCATGATCTCCTCTTTTTTATTATTTTTGAGACATTATTTTCTGCCTAACAAAATAGTATTTTTCAGTATCGTTCACAGCATTTAACATTTCCGCAAAAGTCATCAATTCAAAAGTATTAAATTGCCACTTCCTAAACCTTGCTTTATCTTCTGTTTTACTATTTGCAATCATAGCTAATCGCTTAATTTGCCTATTTTTTATTTTTGTAATATCAATTTTCTCTTCTATATTCTTATCTAAAGCAATCATCAGTAAGACTTGCTTTAATTCTTCCGCCAATTTATTTCCAATAGGAAAATCCTTATCTAAACTTTCATTTCTCTTATAATATTCAATTACCTTATTGCGTAATTCTAATAACCATCTTGCCTCTTCCTCGTATTGCTGTATTTTTGTAGTTCGTGGATTTTTAATCGGCTTAATCGCCTGCTTCATTCTTTTTAACTTATTCTGAACATTAACAACAGACGAAAAATCAGTAATCATTGCAATCACCTCTTGTTTTTGCTTATCATTCAAACCATAATCTTTATTCGTTAATAGTGGAAATGCTTCGCGGAATAAAGTGTAACTAGTTAAACCTTTAAATTGTTCATCAATAACTTCAATAGAGGCATAATTTAAAAAAATTCTATGACTATAACTTAATAAATCACGAGTAATATAAGACATCTTCTTACCATGTGGATCATATATTTTCCTTAGTAATTCATCATAACCATAATTATTATTCTCTACAGCTATATTAAGAATACGTCCCATTTCCCACATTATTCTTATTTTCTTAACCGCATTCTTAGTACAACGCCATTCATTATTTAACGGCGTCAGATCATCTATTAACTTTACCAAAAAATCGTTATTTCTTTTTATATTTTTCATTACGCTATATCTCCTATTTTATCTAACCGTTGGTCAATAAAAGGCTGCATTAAGTTTTCAAATCGAAATATAAAATCGATTTGCTCATCAAGTACTTTATCTCGCTCGGGTTCAAGTTTCTTTTGTTGATAAAATTGTTCTTTATATTTTGACGAAATAATCGCTGCCAAATAATTTGCAAGTCGTGCAGTAATTCTCAAAGAAGCAAGTTCGCCACCATGCGTTTTTTTAACACGGTTCTGAAAATCAGGATGATCTGTAAAAATATAAATCACATTATCTCTATACGTAGCACGTTCTTCACTCGGTATTGACATAAAGTCAATTTTTATACCCCGTTTTCTTGGTTTGCTAGGCATCCCGCTACGCAAACCTTCTGGGTTTGAAGTTCCTTGCGTCTGAATAGTTCTTCCTCCTGGATCAATTATCGCATCAGAGGAGTTATTATCACCACCTAGTTCAATAAAAATTTCATCACCATTGTCATCAAAATCAAACATGGTATTCTGTGGAATTTTTAATTGCTCGCTACCAATTTCACCAATCTTACGCAAATTCATTGAGTCTTCACGTGCCAATTTTGAAAGAATATCCGTCAAAGCAGTACCAAGAGCCTTCATGCCATCATCGTTTTTATTTTGCATTTCTTTCTGAATAGCGTCAAAAATCTCTTCACTAAATTTTATTATTTCAGCATAAATTGCTGTTCTTAAATTAGTCCTCTCAAAATCATTACGATGGATAACAGGTGACAAATTATCCTTTACATCAATATAGCCAATCAATAATATATTTGACCAAATACTACGTCGTTCGGGATTATTAGCATTCACATAGTTCTTAAATGATTTTAGATCAAGAACATTGGCAATTCTACGTCCACGACTTGTAAAATAAACTGNACGGTTTTTTGATTCTTTGCAAACTTTAAGATTCAAAACAATTGATTTTTCAGATGATACAGTTGTTTTAATTCCACGATTTTCCCAAGCACTAATTGTTTTTATAATTGAAATACCTTCTATTTGATCATAATCAAACGGTTCACACTTAACCTTCTTCGTGCCATCAGTGATTGTGATTGAAACATTTCTTTTTAAGAGCATTTCAAAATGCGTCTCAATATCAGTTTTCAATTGATCAATTGTTAAATTTCTTAACTCTATTTTATCAATATTTCCAATCTCAACAATTGTTCCACTTTCGCTTTTTATCTCACTAGTTGAATAATTATCAAAAAGTGCTGCCTCGCTAGAAGATCGCTCAATATAAATCTTAACTCCATTTTCACCTTTTTGTTTGCTAGTAACAGTTAAATTTTTTGCAAACAATCTGTAAGCATGTGCACCTAATCCAAACTGACCATTCACCCAAGACCGATTCTTATCTTTTTTATTTGAATTATTTACTTCATTAGCAAGTCGCTTTAAAATATCTTTATTCATACCAACACAATTGTCTGATATAATAATGCGTCCTTTATTTCGATCTAAATTAACTTCAATATCAACATCACGACTATACCTTTGCTCTTCTTCATCAAAAAAATCGTCGGCACTATCGAATGCATTATCAACATATTCCATAAGAGTTCGACTCAAAGTACCATAACCTTGCGAAAGCAAATTTAATAGTTCATTTGGATTTTGAATTGTAATCGGAATTTGTTCTGGCATATAAAATACTCATTAGAACGAAATCTCTCGCTTCTTTTTTTTATTAAATCGCGACTTAGCATTTTTCAATTCTTCTTCAATTATATAAAACACTTTACGAACCTCCTCATCAGTATATTCGTAATTATTTTTATTGGAAAGATTTCCAAATAATTGCAAGTATTTTATAACCAATTCTCCCCTCGATTTAGCGAGACGTTTAAATTTGTGAGACTTACTTTCATTTATCATAGTGCTAACATTATATCAAATTTCATTTTTATTGTCAAGTATTTCGTTTTATACTCTATATTTTTGTTTTGTAATACATAGTTCCTCAAAATAATATTAAATCAGCTTCTATTAATAACAAGATCATGTTTTCAAACGAAGCACTTTTTTAAAATAATAATTTCTCAATTCCATGCTTATTCTATTAATATATATTTAAATTAATAGTTATTAATGGAACACTTATTGCATTAATTACCTTTGAATATCATTTCATTTAATGCAACCAACCCCTTTTCAATATTATTTTTAATAATATAACACAAATATTATTATCTATTATATCTTATGACATAAAAAAACATCAAAACATCAAGACAAAAGGATCCCCCACAAAGACACCCTTTTTTATCTCTCTCTTGCTAAATAATTTTTTAATTTACAATTCCCACCAACCCAAGCTTTAATTTGACAAACCAACTCCTCTTCTACTCCATCAAAAGAATGCTCCGCTTTAAACAATTTAAACTCATTGCTTTTACCACCTAACTTGCTCTTCAACACTTTAAGCAAAAGCTTTGGATCTTCTAAAAAAGAATCCTCCTCCCCTAGTGCAACAAATATCGTCTCTTTAATTTTAGCTAAAATAGGAAAATCTGAATTTTTATTATGAAAAGGAAAAACATTTTCACTACTATCTTCACTATACAAACTAACAAATCTCTTACAAGACACAGGAAAATCCATTCCCAAACCAAACAACAACTCATCTCCTTTCCCCTCATCAATACATTTTAAAGCCTTTTCCCTCAATTTAAAAAAGTCTTCCCCTAATTCATTCCTTATAATAGATATATTACTTCCTGGAGAAATAAAAATGCCTCCTAAAACCACGCTCTCTTTGTTCCTTGATAAATAAAACCCAACTTTATCAGCTCCAGAACTAATACCCATTAAAAATATCTTCTTATAGCCTTTTTCCTTTAAAAATCCTATTGCTCCCCCTATATCAAAAACACAATCTTCAAAATTCTCTTTAGCCGAACCAATAACCTCATATCCTTTATCCACTTTAGGAATAATACTCAAAATATCATGCCCCCTTGTATTCAAAGACAAAACACTATACCCAAGACTTCCCATTCTTTTTATAAGATTAATATCTTTACAAAAATTAGTAGGAAAACCATGTATAAAAATTACTGCTACCTCCCTATTATCAGCCTCAAAAAACAACCCCTCTAAAATAAAATTGTCTTTTGTAATTATTTTTTCTATAGAAAACATCATATTTCATTTTTATTATAAAAAAAATAAGCTGTTTCGTCCAGCCCTCATGAACCTAAAGCAAATAATGCATCACATAATTAATCCCAAAATACGACAACTTGCTACAATTTTAAAAGAGAATATGTGGTTAATCACCATGACCTCCTCTTCTTTTACATTACCTATTCTCGCCATGCTTTAAACAATGTTTACCAAAATTATCAGATACAACTTTTTTCCACCAACTTGTTTCATTCTTTTCCCTTGAAGGAATATGACTTTTACAATAAATAAATAAAACTTCTACATGTCTTTTTGTATTACAAATCTCTAAAATACACCTATTCCCGCTAATTTTAGGACAAATATTAGAGTTGGCTATTCTAAATGAATATTTTGCAAAAATTGTATTCCTATTAGTATTACATATAAAACTAAGAACGCTTCTCCCTTCTATATTAGCTATACGTTCCAAACTTTCCTTTATAGAAATTTCTGTAACATTCCAAGCCTTCTTCCCATATTTTTTTGAAAAACTTTTCCTATATTTTCTTACTGAAAAATCACTAAAAAATACCTTGTATTTCTGATTAAAAAAGCATTGACTCATCCTCTTGTATAATTAAACTATAAGGCACAGTGTCTCCATCAAAAGAAATCTTCCAAGGTACTTGCTTATGCGTAAAGCTAACTACTTCCTTTGTAATTTTCCCTTTCCATTTTTCACATACTTTCTTAACAACATCTATCTCGTCTTTTGACAACTTACTTTTTACAAAAGGTTTCTTTAAAGAACACATTTTTGCTTTCTTCTTTTCTACAATTTCTACTAAATTAGTATCTAATACTATTTTAAAAAAATCTTTAGAAACAGGTCCTTGTTTAAATTTAATATATTCAACCCCCGTAATTGGTTTTAACTTATAATAATAATAAACAAAATCAGCCAAATAAACTAACTTAGCTAGCTTTGTTTTAGTAATTCTACCATCATCATCTGACCCATAATAAATACAAGCCCTTATAAGTTCTTCTAGTTTTTGAACAGGTTTCATTTTAAGTCCTTGTATTTTAAACAACCTTTTCTAATCAATAATACAATACAAGACTTTTCTAAATAATTCAACCCTCTTTCCTCAATTTGCTTTTTATTTCAAGTATGATAAAATTAACTAAATTATTACTTAATTTGACAAAAATGTGGTTAAAAAGAATCAAGAATTTTCTAAAGAAA
>JGI24712J26585_10003554_pt1 | contig 12240 bp, 8 predicted proteins | sample BioPla3DNA2_FD_26585 | JGI IMG/M metagenome (IMG submission 26585)
CAAGGCCTGGATGCCGCCTTGGAAGAGCCCGATGGCCACCGCCAAGAGGTAGAAGTGGAGCGGCTTGTTCATGAAGAAGCCGAGGATGGCGATGAAGGTGTAGGCGCCGATGGCCACCTGCAGCGCTCTCCTCACCCCCACCTTCTTGGCGAAGAAGGCGTAGAGCAGGGCCGAGGGGAAGGCGACGAACTGGGTGATGAGGAGCGCCACGATCAACGATTCACTGGGGAAGCCCAGGGAGGTGCCGTAGGCGACCGCCATCACGATGATGGTGTCCACCCCATCGATGTAGAGCCAGTAGGCGACGAGGAAGAACGAGATGGTCCTCAGGCTGCGAAAGCTCTTGACCGTGTTGATCGTCACGCTCATCCCCTTCCGGATGGCTTGGGAGAGCGGCAGCGCGTCCCGGCTCTTCTCCTCCTTGACGAAGAGGAGGATCGGCAGGCTGAAGACCGCCCACCAGATGCCCACCATGACGAAGCTCAGCTTCACCGCTTGCTCTTGGCTCACGATGGAGAACCACTCGGGATTGAGGAACATAAACACGTTGACGGCGAAGAGCAGGCCACCGCCGATGTAGCCGAGGCTGTAGCCGAGGGAGGAGACGAAGTCGACCTTCTCCTCGCTGGCGACGTACGGCAAGAGCGCATCGTAGAAGGTGTTGCCACCGGCGAAGCCGACCATGGCGAAGAGGTAGATGACCACCGCCATCGGCCAGTTGCCCATCTGAAGCAGGGAGAGGCTCGCCGTCATCACGGCCCCGAGGAGGGCGAAGAAGGCCAGGAGGCGCTTCTTGTAGGAGCCCCAGTCGGCGATGGAGCCGAGGAAGGGGGCGAGGATGGCGATGATGGCGCTCCCGATGGAGTTGGCCAGGCCCAGATAGAAGGTCCCCTCGGCGGCCGAAGAGCCCACCGCCCAGTAGGCGGAGAAGAAGACCGGGAAGAAGCCCGCCATGACGGTGGTGGCGAAGGCGCTGTTGGCCCAGTCGTAGAACGCCCATGCAACGATCGAACGCTTTGTATCCTGCATACGTCACCTCTTGGGGCCATGGTAACAGGGGAGGGTGGGTTTGTCATGCTTTTTCTTTGTCACGGCAGCGTCAGTGCATCGCCGCCCGGTTCCTTCTGATGCCTCTCCCCTGGTGTATGTATGAGAGCGTTGCGATTTCATGATAATCTGATGAAATATATGTACATATGGCAACAAATTGAATAAATCATTCCACGCTTGCACAAGCGGTTCGCATTCAATACAATACCTCGTATCGAGGGAACACCATGATTGTATGCAAATTCGGCGGCAGCTCGTTGTCTGACGCACCCCACATAGAGAAAGTACAGAAGATTGTCCACGGCGATGATGAGAGGCGGATCGTCGTCGTCTCGGCCCCCGGGAAGCGGAGCGGCAACGATGAGAAGGTCACCGACCTGCTCTACCGCTGCGCCCACCTGGTGGCCGAAGGCAAGTCCTGCCGAGCGGTCTTCGATGCCATCGCCGCCCGCTACACCGATATCCTCTCCGGCCTTGGCATGGAGCATGACTTCTTCCTCCCCATCCTCGCCGAGGTGAGGGAGCACATTGAAGCGGGGGCCGGCGACCACTGGGCGGCCAGTCGAGGCGAACACCTCTCGGCCCGCTTGGTGGCGGCGTACTTCGGTTGGGAGTTCCTGGAGACCGAGGGGCGCATCATCATCGCCGATGATGGCAGCGTCGATGAGACGACCTACGAGCGCCTCAGGGAGGCCCTCGACCCCAAGAAGCGGTACGTCGTGCCGGGCTTCTACGGATCGAACAGCCACGGAAAAGTACAGACCTTCAGTCGGGGCGGCAGCGACATCACCGGTGCGATCATCAGCCGGGCGATCGGGGCCCAGGTCTACGAGAACTGGACCGATGTCTCCGGCGTCTACCGCATCGACCCCCGTCTTGTCGAAGGAGCCACGGTGGTGGATCGGATGACCTACCGCGAGGTACGTGAACTGGCTGCGGTGGGGGCAAGCGTCTTCCATGAGGAGGCCATCGCACCGGTCATCACCGCATCCATCCCCATCAATGTGAAGAACACCAACGCCCCGAGTGATGAGGGGACCTGGATCGTTGAAGGGCGGGAGTGTGACGGCCATCCGCTGGCCGGGGTCAGCGCCAAGGGGGGCTTCAGCCGCCTGACCGTCCACAAGTTGATGCTGTTCAAGCGCACCGGGATTCGTCACGCGCTGCTGACGATGATGCGCGTCTTCGGCGTGCGGCCCGTCTTCTCCCTCTACGGCATCGATTCGATCGTCTGGTTCTTTGAGACGAGCCAGGCGAGTGAGGGGGTGCTTCAGGCGATGTGTGCGCGCCTCAGATCTGAGTTCGCCCTCGATTCGATCGAGGTCGACCACGCTCATGCGGTGGTCGGTGTGGTGGGCGCCTTCGTCAATGAGGATCCTGCGCTCGTGGGGGTTGTCAGCTCCGCCCTGGAGCGGGCGCAGATTCCCATCACCTTCCTCAACTACGGCAGCAGCGCGACCTCAATGCTCATCGGTGTGGAGGAGAGGGACAGCAAGGCGGCGGTCACGACCCTCTATCACGCACTCTTTGCCTGACGCTTCATTGCCTCTTTGCACGTTCTTTCGTACTCTTTGAACAGACAGCTTCCTGTCACCCATCATTGTGTGAGGTTACTTCAGTGGTTACAAAAGAAACGTTGACGTTGGCCGCCCTTATCTTTGTGGCTCGCGTGTGTGATGTCTCGTTGGGGACCTTTCGTCATGCCATGGTCATCCGTGGCAAGCGGCTCCTCTCCTTCTGGATCGCCTTCTTCGAGATGCTGATCTGGGTCTTCGCCGTCTCCAAGGTACTCAGTGACCTCTCCGCCCCGATCACGGCCTTTGCCTATGCGCTGGGGTTCGCCACCGGGACCTTCGTCGGCATCACACTGGAGGGCAAACTGAAGATCGGGGACCAGGCGGTGAAGGTCTTCTCCTCCATCGGCGATGAGGTGGCCGCACAGCTGCGCACCGATGGGTTCCGGGTCACCACGTTCAACGGCCAAGGGCGGGACGGGGAGGTGATCCTTCTCTTCGTCCAGGTCAGGCGGCGTGACGCACAGAAAGTGCTCAAGCTTGCGCGGACGGTCGATCCCAACTGCTACCTCGTCATCGAGGATATCCGGTGGCGAGAGAACGCCCTGACGTAGACAGTCAAAAAAACCGGCCCGAGGTGGGCCGGTTGTAGCATCCAAGCAACGTTCTCTATTTGATCACGTGTTCGGTGTCGATGTCGAAGAACTTCGCCTTCGCCATGTCGGGGACCAAGCTGATCTTCGTGTCCGGTGTGGGCACGAGGGTCGGGTCGATCTTTCCGATGACCTGGCTCTTGGAAGTCGCGATGTAGACGTGGGTCTCGCTTCCCAGCGGTTCAACGACACTGACTGTTCCGTCGATGGTCTCACCGTCGACCGGGGTGTTGCTGAAGACGACGTCCTCGGGGCGGATGCCGAAGGTTACTGTCTTGCCGACGTACGGGGTGAGCTGCTTCTTCTGGGTGGCATTGACCTTCAGGCGGAACGTGCCTTCGTTGACGTAGATGTCCGATCCATCGGCTTCGACGACGGTCTCGAGGAAGTTCATCGGAGGAGATCCGATGAAGCCAGCGACGAACTTGTTCTCCGGCTCATTGTAGAGCGTGAGCGGTCCGCCGATCTGCATGATGACGCCGAACTTCATCACGACGATGACGTCGGCCATGGTAAGGGCCTCGACCTGGTCGTGGGTGACGTAGATCATCGTTGCCTTGAGGCGATTGTGCAGTGAGGAGATCTCCGCCCTCATCTGGACGCGCAACTTGGCGTCGAGGTTGGAAAGCGGCTCGTCGAAGAGGAAGACCTTCGGCTGTCGGACGATGGCGCGGCCGACCGCGACACGCTGGCGCTGTCCACCGGAGAGGGCCTTGGGCTTGCGGTCGAGCAGTTCCTCGATCTCGAGCATCTTGGCGGCCTCGCGGACACGCTGGTCGATCTGTTCCTTGGGGAACTTGCGGATTTTCAGACCGAATGCCATGTTGTCATAGACGGTCATGTGCGGGTAGAGGGCGTAGTTCTGGAAGACCATCGCGATGTCCCGATCCTTTGGGGGGACGTCGTTCACGAGCTTTCCATCGATGTAGAGCTCGCCGCTTGTGATGTCTTCCAAGCCTGCTATCATGCGAAGGGTCGTGGACTTCCCACAACCGGACGGTCCTACGAGGACGACGAACTCGCGGTCTTCGATGTCGATGTTGACACTGTCGACTGCCTTGACACCACCGTCGTAGACCTTGGTGATGTTTTTCAGTTGTACTGTGGCCATAAATGCCTCCATTTATTTTATCTATGAGTACTGTACCGTACCCCGCCTCCACTGTCAAACTCATTACCCTCGACAATCCCGTATTCCACCATCTTGCAAGGCAGTACCGGGGTCCTCTCCTCAGAACGCACGCCCACAGCCGTATCTTTCCTCACCAAAATCCAAACCTTGGCTTTACACACGGACTCTATTTTGCTACGATAGCCCAAGAAACGCGCTAGTAGCACAATGGTTAGTGCTCGTGCTTCCCAAGCATGAGACGGGGGTTCGATTCCCCTCTAGCGCTCTGCCCCCCGAGTGAACCTCGGGGGGTTCTTTTTGAACCATCACACCAGGGAAGGAGACGATCCGGGAGGGAGAACATCCGGGGCCGTCATGCGGAAGGTGATGGATTCGGTGGCGAAGAGAGCGGTCCTCACTTCCCCGTCCCACGTGTCCATGGTGCGCCTGAGCCACTCGATGGTCATGGCGGCGTGTGATATATCTCTGGTTTTTCATCCAGTGCATCGTACGGTTCTGTATACGGCAGAGCTTCCTCCTCGCAAATACTCTTCAAATGATCCGCTCGATGGAGGGGAAGGAAAGAGGAGGGCTTGCCTCAGGCAGGGGAATGCAGGCCTGAGGCGGCGGTGACGTATTTTCGTCAGCTGCCATTGTACCGGTTCAGTGATACAGGAGGAGGTTCAATTGTACGTAAATAGGTAGTGAAAGTAACACTCTGAGCCAAGGATTGAAATATTAGTATTTTAAGTACATCACTATGAGTCATGAAAAATTTACCAAAAGTACTTAATAGGTCCAAAGAGTGGCAAATATTCAGTAATGAAGGATTGTGCAAGGTGTATTATACTTTTAGTACAGATTTTCCCTGTTCTTTCTCATTGACCAAGGAGTTGACATGGCACTGAAGTTCAAGTCCGTATTCGCACTGTTGCACATGAAGATCATCTCCGGGCAGTGGCCCAAGGGGTACAAGATTCCAACGGAGATGGAGCTGTGCGAGCACTTTGAGGTCAGCAGGGTAACGATCAGGCGGGCATTGGATGGCCTGGTGGCCCAAGGGTACCTGACACGGACCCGGGGGCGGGGCTCCTATGTGGAGTTCAGACGGTCGCTGTTGGGCTCAGTGCGAGGCTTGGCAGTCGATGAAGAGCCGTACGGGACGTATACCATCGTGGAGCGGGGCCGCCTCGCGGCCACCGCGGTGGACATGGATGAGTTCGGTCTGCCGCACGACCAAGGTTCGCAGATGCTCTATCATGTGCGGAGCCTCCATACCGTAGACTCTTCGCCGACGGTCTTGAGCGACTACTATGTCTCCCCACTCTACGGGTCGTTCATCGACGACCTTGAGGAACGCTGTGAGACCCCCTTCATCGATGTGGTGGCGAAGGCCACTGGGCAACGCTGCCACTTCACCACCGGTAAGCTTGCCGCCATCGTTGCATCGGGTGAGGCGCAAGAGCTCCTCGGCCTCACCAACGGTTCGGCGAGCCTCTGGTGCAGGGGGTATTGCTGCCTCGACGATGGGACGGTCATCGCCCGCTGCTCGAAGATCTTCAATAGCCTCTTCTACGAGTTCGCCATTGAAGGGGGCAGTGAGCTGCGCCTGGTCTAGGAGCGCTGGCCACATAAATTCATCTCCTCTCTTCCTTGTGTTTTCCTGACAGGTACGGTATATCTGTAAATGAACGAACTGAAAAAATTTGGAGAACCGTATCATGGAACGAACCATTGTACAGATGCTGCACGATGCGGCGGCAAAGTATGCCGACCGTGCCTATACGAATACCAGAGGTGAAGAGGGGTGGCATTCTTCTTCCTTCACAGAGACCGACCGACAGTCAGACTACGTTGCTGCTTTTCTGGCCACCTGGGGATTCAAGGCTGAAGAGGCCGTCGCCATCCTCGGTGAGGGGAAGAGTGCCTGGGTCACCTTTGAGCACGGCCTCCTCAAGGCTCGGATGGTCAGTGTGCCGCTCTCCATCAAGTTGACGGCGGAGGAGATCGCCTTTCGGGTCAACCACAGTGAGGCGGTGGGCATCGCCGTCACCTCCAACACCTTCGCCAACGTCCTGAAGGCGCTCCCGCTCTTCGAGCGCGAGGTCCTCTTCATCTACCTCGACGAGGAGGATGACCGCCTCAAGAAACAGGTGGAGGAAGCCGATTGGAAAGAGGGGGAGCATTATGTGGTGTTGCAAAGCATCGTCTCTGACGGTGAAGCGATCCTCAAGAAGAACCCCACCCTCGTCAAGGACCTGGAAAAGCAGATCAAAGAGGACGATGTCATCAACATCTGCTACACCAGTGGGACGACGGGAAATCCCAAGGGCATCATGCTCACCCACGTCAACTACTGGGTCAACGTCCACGATGCCATCGACCTCTTCAAGATCCCGGAGGGAACCTTCGAGACCTTGATCGTCCTGCCGGTCGACCACAGCTTCGCCCACACGGTGGGAATCTACACGGCGCTTCTGCAGGGCATCACGCTGCACTTCGTCGATGCGCGCGGCTCGAATGCCGCCATCATCCGCAACTTCCCCAAGAACCTCGTCGAGCTCAACCCGACCTTCATGATGACGGTGCCCTCCATCACGGGCAACTTCATGAAGAAGATGAGCCAGGGCATCGCCAAGAAGGGCCCGTTCATCGAGGGAATCTTCACCCGGGGGCTCAAGGCGGGCATCGCGCGCAACGGCGACGGCTTCAACAAGCCGTCACGGTGGACGATGATCCGTACCTGGCTGCCGTTCACCATCGCGAATCTCCTCGTCTTCCCCAAGCTCAGGGAGATCTTCGGCTCCAATATGCTCTACTGCGTCGGAGGCGGTGCGCTCTTGGAGGCGCGCCAACAGCACTTCTTCGCCGCCATCGGGGTGCCGGTCTACCAGGGCTACGGCTTGACCGAGGCCGCCCCGATCATCAGCAGCAACACCCCGCACCGCCACAAGTTCGGCACCAGTGGGGTGGTCTGCTCGAGCGAAATCTGCAAGATCATGGTCGACGAGAAGACCGAGGCGAAGGTCGGCCAGCGCGGGGAGATTGTCATCAAGGGCGAGAACGTGATGAAGGGGTACTTCAAGAACCCCGAGGCGACGGCTGAGGCTCTGCGGGATGGATGGCTGTGGACCGGAGATCTTGGCTACTACGACGAGGATGGGTTTTTGGTCGTCACCGGGCGTGCCAAGGCCCTGCTCATCAGCAAGGATGGCGAAAAGTACTCCCCCGAGGAGGTGGAGGAGGTGATGTTCAACCACGTGCCGATGATCAACCAGCTGATGGTCTACAACGACCACCAGCTCCTGACCACCGCATTGGTCACCCTCCAAGAGGACCAGGCAAAGCGCCTGATCAAGGAGAAGGGGGTACAGTCGGCGGAGGAAGCGCTCACCCTCATCATACAGGAGCTGAAGTCATATGAGGCCCACGCCGACTTCATCCCCAAGATGTGGCTGCCCTCCCGTTTTGCCTTGATCGAGAACCCCTTCAGCGAAGCTGATGGGCTGGTGAACTCCACAATGAAGCTGGTACGCTACAAGACCGCTGAGTTCTACAAGGAGAGGATTGAGCTGCTCTATGAGAGCGAAGAGGCGAACATGAAGGAGAATCTGCGGGTTATCCGCTCCCTCTTCTTTAAATAAAAGAGGAGATATTCGCTTGTAGCGACGGGTAGTAACAGTAGACAGGTGCATTTAAATGTGTAACGCTTTACTGGACAGGGCGTTTTACTAGTGCAAGGGTGTGTCACACCAACACCCCTTGTGGTTGAAAAGAGTGGTTCCGTATCTTTGAGAGTGGGCAACTATATAATAAGTCCCCCAACAAGGAGGGCAGCATGAAGAGACACATTGTACTGGTTTTGTTAGTCCCGATCCTCGCTCTAACATTAATCTCTTGTGATGGAGACGTGAGCTCAGGCTTCGCTAAATTCCTAGGGAATTTTGGGGGCAATGTCTACATTGACGGAGGGTTGGTGGAAGCCAATAAGGCAGATGTCAAGGCTGCCACCTCCACCATTGCAGGATTGGGGATTGGTGAAGGGGCAAAGACCGTTAAAGAGGATGACGTAATTAATGATTTTGGAATAAATGTCACTATTCCCGATGGCGTCACCTCTGTGATGAAGCCCCAGCCCAAAGCTGACCAGGACAAGCTCAAGGATGACCTTGCCAGTACCTTGAACTCCACCCAACAGACTGCAGAACTCAAGGAAGAGTTGAAGAAGCCTGTATCGGATGAGAGAAAGGAAGCGGTCAAGGGGACTGTAGCCGTCTTCAATTCTACAATTGAAGCCCTGAAAAAAGAACTTGGTAGTGACCCTAATACGAATAAGGACCTAAAAGATGCAATTGATAAGTTGAAGCTGGATGAAGTGGGCCCAGGTGACACTATCACCGAAGGTGACGTCCTCCTTGTACAGCTGATGACCAACCTGATCTCTAACACCATTGGCACTCTTGACGAGGTTAAAGGCGCTGATGGTCTTGGCTCTGGACTAGATGACAATAAGGACAAACTCCTTCCCATCATCAATGATGCCCTCTTCACTGCCCAGATTGCCGAAGAGCTTTCCGGAGCTGCAGGCATCGACTTCTCTGGACAGCTCGACTTGGCTAATTTGCTCAGTGAAATGAACAAGTCGAGCAGGACAAGCCGAGATGACGATGATGACTTTGATATCGCGGATTTTGTTGGGTCTATCAACAACCTCGGTCCTGAATTGGTAAAGATGTTCGGGATGAAAAAAATCAGTGGTGTATATAGGTGGGAAAAGGATGGAGATTATCGCCAGTTCATCAACACCCAACAGGCATATAGGGGAGCACTTGAACATGCTCTGACATTTGCAGAAAAGGGAAGCCACCTAGGAAAACTCAAGAACAGAGGACTCGCCTTTGATGGTTCATCTGCAATCAAATACCTCATTGCGGTGGTTGTTACTGAGTTGAATGCTTGGGAACCAGAAAATACTAAGTCCATCATCTCTAAAACCATTACAGCAAATGAATGGCTGGCCACTGGAGCAGCGACAGCTGATACTGAATGGGTCGAACCTGTTTTCGATGAAGATGCTGGCTTTGAAGACTTTGGAAAGTCCTATGGTATTGATGATGCTGACTATGTCAAACAAATCTTTACAAACGTGAAACGTATCAACGACGTCGCTGGAATCAAGCAACTCTCCGATTTGATAGAGGAGTTCTTGGGCGTGGATGGAGATTTTGACGAATGGTTTAATGAACTGATTGGAAAGGGGGTTTGATGCCATGAAACATAGACGCATACTATTGGTTGTGATACTGTTGGCCGGTATTCTGCTTCCTGTGATGGCAGCTGATCCACCTCATGCGACCAAAGCGACCGATGTTGAGTACAAGCAAGTAGCTGAACCATTCATTGGAACCAGTGTTCGGGTGCAGGGTATGGGAGGGGCAGGGCTTGGTGTGAAAGGATATCATGATAGCTTCCTCTTCAACCCGGCGAACCTTGCCGGTTCCGGATTCAAACTCTCATTGCCATCGATTACCGTGACCGCCTTCAATCCTAAGAAGATTCTTGAAAGCGGTGCAATAGATGAGTTTGAGAAGGGTGGTGATGCTGGCATGATCAGCGGGGCCCAGAAGTTGCTTGGAGTAATCGGCAAAGGGTATGGAGACTTCCTGACTACCGATGTCTCCACCACCTTCACTCTCGGGGGATTTGGCCTTTCGCTGCAGATGCAAGAACGCATGATGACCTACAAGGCTGGTGCAGACCTTACCGGGACAAACCTCATCGCCCAACTTACAGCCGCCGTAACTCTTGGGTTCGGAATGCGGATTAACGCGGTGCCCAATATCTTGAGTATCGATTTGGGTTTGAATGTACAAGCGGTTTATAAAACATACCTCACGGCTTTAACAGCCTCCCCGATCATCAGCAAGTGGATGGAGGGGGAAGGAAAGTTTGAAGAGCTTAAACCATTGCTTCTTAATGAGACGCCTCTGGTAGCCGGCTGGGCTGTCCCTATCTCCATCGGTGCGAACTTCAACTTCCCCTATGGACTCTCGCTCTCGGCGGTTGCACGGAATATCAATGGCAACTACACCATGACCACGTATGGCTCATTGAATGATTGGGGAGAAACATTGCTCAAGAAACGCTTTACTGAGGACGCACCAAAAAATTCAGCCATCTTGGAGGAAGGGTGGACCATGGAGAGCCCGTGGAGTTTGGACTTCGGCTTTACTTGGGCGCCTACTTTCTTAGGCAACATCATCAAGCCCACCATCGCCATCGATGTGGTTGATGTGATGGCCATGGGAGGCAAGCAGGCTGATGAATTGACCCAGTCGTTCCTTGAACAGACTCGATTGGGTGCTTCTGTCAGGTTGTTGAGTATGTTTGATGTCCGCTATGGCTTGAACCAAGGGTACCAGTCCATCGGTGTCGGATTCGACCTGTTGGTTTTCCACATCGATGCCGCATATTATACGTTGAACTATGGTAGCGGGCTTGCATCAAAGGAGTCGCTTGACGCCCTCTCGCTGCGCTTCTCCATCGGCTCTCGGTAGTGTTGGATCGTCACCCGAATGTGGGCCCTCCGTGCGGAGGGCCTTTATTTTGGCCTATTTTTGTTATGATAAGAACAAATTGTAAATATTTATAGAGTTTTTGTAAAAATATACTATACTTTGTTACAATTAGCGTGTATAGTCGCAGGTAATCACTAATAACTGGGGTGTTACCCCTGACCTGCGAGGTTTATCCATGACTAGCTTTGGAATCTGGGGGCTCATTCCCCCCGTGCTGACCATTACCCTGGCCTTCATCACCAAGGACGTGGTGGTCTCACTCTTTCTGGGGATCCTCTCCGGCACTCTGATCGTCGCCGGCGGCAATCCGTTGATGGCCATCATCAATCTGACCGATCTGGTAGCCGGCTCCCTCAACGACGCGTGGAACATCCGCATCTTCCTCTTCTGTGCCCTGCTCGGCGGTCTGGTCGGCATGCTCAGCAAGACCGGAAGCGCCCACGCCTTCGGCAAGTGGGCCGCCGACAAGCTGCATACTCAGAAGGCCAGCCTCCTGATGACCTGGTTCTGCGGTCTCTTGATCTTCATCGACGACTACTTCAACAGCCTTGCGGTGGGGACCATCATGCGCCCCATCACGGACAAGAACAAGGTCCCCCGCGCCCAGCTCGCCTACATCCTCGACTCCACAGCCGCTCCGGTCTGCATCTTGGTGCCGATCTCCAGCTGGGTCATCACGGTCATGTCGATCGTAAAGGGCTCTGAGGGGTTCAGCAGCCTCGGCATCAGCGAGTTCTCCTTCTTCCTGCGCTCCGTGCCGTACAACCTCTATGCACTGCTCACCATCATCATGGTCTTCGCCCTGATCTTCACCGGGCGCGACTACGGCCCGATGGCCCGATCCATCGCCTACGCCAAGGAGACCGGCAAGCTCTACAACGAGAGCTATGGCCCCGCCCCCGGTGATCTGGACATGACCGAAGGCACCGGAACGGCACGGCCCTTCGACATGCTCTTCCCCCTCATCGTGCTGGTCGCCAGCGCCATCACCCTCTTCCCCATCACCACCTATCTCTTGGAGATCGATGGGGAGTCCATCAGGACGATTGGCGAAGCCGCCGCCTCGATGAGCCTCGGGGATGCATTCAACAACACCGACGCCTCGATGGCCCTCTTCTATTCGGTGATCTTCACCTTGGTGCTCACCTACATCTACTATACGGTGCGCAAGCTCTTCACCATCCGCGCGGCCAGTGAAGCCATCACGGACGGCATCAAGTCGATGGTCCCCGCCCTGATCATCCTGGCCATGGCCTGGACGATTGGTTCGGTCATCAACGAGAGCCCCGCCGATGGCGGCCTCGGTTTGGCGGCCTTCCTCAGTGAAGCGGTCA
>JGI24712J26585_10003555_pt1 | contig 12239 bp, 6 predicted proteins | sample BioPla3DNA2_FD_26585 | JGI IMG/M metagenome (IMG submission 26585)
GCGAAGTTTAGAGATTCAAGTTACACGTTAGTGTGCGATATGTTCAATCACGGTCATAGCGAGTCGGCAACTCATTTTTTACCGTCAGTTTTCTTGGTACTCTTGACTGCTTTTTTGGGTGCCGCCTTTTTCTTGGTGCTTCGAGCTACTTTTTGGGGTTTTTCTTCAGGCGCATTTTCGGGGAAAAACAGCAATTTCTGGTTATCGACGGTTACCGCGAGTTTGGTCGCGCCATCCATTTTNCCTTTGAGAATTTCTTCTGCGAGCGGATCTTCGATATAGCGTTCCACTGCTCTGCGCAAAGGTCTGGCACCGTATTCCGGCTGATAACCTTTCTGGATGATGAAATCTTTGACTTCGTTATCAGTAAGAAGTTCGATGCCGCGTTCTTTGAGGCGTGCTGCCAATTTGCCGATTTCGATATCCACAATGCCGCGGAGATCATCCATGCTCAAGCGACGGAAAATTATGACATCATCGACGCGATTCATAAACTCCGGTTTAAAATGGCGTTTGGCAATTTCCATCAGGCGTTCGTTGATTTTTTCACTGGAGCCGTCAGGATTGACGCCGCCGAAACCCAGTGCGCTGGTATTGTGCAGTTTTTCCGCGCCGATATTGCTGGTCATGATGACGATGGTATTGCGGAAATCAATTCTGCGCCCGAGCGAATCGGTGATCTTGCCTTCTTCCAGAATCTGCAGCAACATGTTCATGACATCCGGATGGGCTTTTTCGATTTCGTCGAACAGCACCACCGAATAAGGACGGCGGCGCACCCGTTCGGTCAATTCGCCGCCTTCGCCGTGACCGACATATCCTGGCGGTGAACCGACTAAACGGCTGACATTGAATTTTTCCATGTATTCAGACATATCGACTTGAATCAGGGAATCCGGATCGCCGAACATGAATTCCGCCAACGCCTTGGCCAGCAGGGTTTTTCCGACACCGGTCGGGCCAAGAAAAATGAAAGAACCGATCGGACGTGCCGGGTTTTTCAGGTCGGCGCGTGAACGCCGCAACGCGCGTGAAATTGTGGCGACAGCTTCAGTTTGACCGACTACAGTTGACTGAAGCTCATTCTCCATTTTCAGCAGGCGTTGATTTTCACCTTCTTCCATCTGTTGAACGGGGATGCCGCTGAGTTTACCGACTACCAGTGCGATATCGGAGGTGTTAATCAAAGGGGCGTTTTCGGCATGTTTTTCACGCCAGCCGGCATTGATTTTTTCCAATTCCTGCCGCAATTCACGCTCAGTATCGCGTAATTTTGCGGCATCTTCGAATTTTTGTTCCGCCACCAGCGCATCTTTTTTGGCGACAGCTTCTTCGATTTTTTTGGTTATTTCTGAAGTGTCCGGCGGTGTCGGCGCGTTGATAATGCGGGTGCGGGCACCTGCCTCATCCATCACGTCAATGGCTTTATCCGGGAGAAAACGTCCGGAAATATAACGATCAGAAAGAGTTACCGCCGCACGGAGCGCTTCGTTGGTAAATTTCACGTTATGATGTTTTTCATAAGTGGTACGCAGTCCGAACAGAATTTTTACCGCATCTTCAATGGTAGGCGGTTCGACGATAATCGGTTGAAAACGGCGCTCCAGCGCTGAATCTTTTTCTATGCCTTTGCGGTACTCATCCATAGTGGTAGCACCGACGCATTGTAGTTCGCCGCGAGACAATGCCGGTTTGATGATGTTGGCGGCATCCATCGCGCCTTCAGCGCCGCCGGCTCCGACAATAGTATGAAGTTCATCGATAAATAAAATCACCTTTTTGGAGTTGCGTACTTCGTCGATGACAGCTTTGATGCGTTCTTCAAATTGTCCGCGGTATTTAGTTCCAGCCACCATCAGCGGCAGGTCAAGCGCGTAAACCATTTTGTCTGCCAGCAGATCAGGGACATTGCCGGAGGCGATTTCCTGAGCCAGGCCTTCCAGGATTGCGGTTTTGCCGACACCGGCTTCGCCGATCAGTACGGGATTGTTTTTAGTCCGCCGGCAGAGCACCTGGATAACCCGTTCAATTTCGTTTTTGCGCCCGATAACCGGGTCGAGTTCACCTTTGGTGGCCATTTCGGTCAGGTTGCGACCGAACGCATTCAGCGCATTGAGTTCTGGATTTTGATTTTCGCCGTTACCGGTTCCTGAGGCGTTTGGGGTATCTTCTTCATCCGGTTCCGGAAGATAATCTGAATCCAGCGCCCGAATGACTTCCTTGCGGATGGTCTCGGCATCGATATTCATCGAACGCAATACCTTGGCGGCGGCGCTTTCGCCCTCGTGGAGCAGTGCCAGCAACAGGTGTTCAGTGCCGATAAAATTATAGTTCATTGATTTGGCTTCAGTCGCGGCCATAATCATCACCCGCTTGACGCGGGGCGTGAATGGAATAATGCCCTCTTGTTTGGTGTTGCTGCCGGAGCCGCAGGTTTTTTCCACTTCCAAACGAAGCTGATCCAGATTCAGTCCAAGTGATTTTAAAACCATTACCGCGACTCCTTCACCGAGCGCGAGCAGACCGAGCAGAAGATGTTCGGTGCCGACGTAATCATGATTGAAACGTTCCGCCTCTTTTTGAGCAAGCACCAGGACATTGCGGGCGCGCGGCGTCAGGTTTTTCATGCCGCTGAAAAAATCATCATTATCTGACATAATTAATATCTCCTGTTTTTAAGTTGATTCAGGTTGGCAATATATATCTTTTTCACCTGAACTCAAATCAGGTTTGTGTTTATAAAATTCGTGCGCGCATCGCAAATGACTGTACCTAAACAGGATATGGGTTTTATCTGAACTTGCGCGGGAGCTGGCTATTTTTCAAACAATGCAATTGTTTTTCAGCCATTTTTTCATAACTTCGCGAAGCTGTTGAGGAGTAACCGGTTTGGTGACATAGTCATTCATACCCGCGTTAATACAGTTTTCACGATAACCATTTAGTGCGTGCGCAGTCATGGCAATTATCGGGACTTCATGATTCAGCACCGGAGTTTCAGGATCCCGGATTTTTCGGGTTGCCTCAAGTCCATCCATATCCGGCATCTGTATATCCATCAAAACCATTTCATAATGTTGCGTCGCCAGCATTTGCAGAACTTCTTCACCATTAGAGGCAACATCGGCATTGATGCCTATTTTGCGAAGTATGGCCAACACCACTTTCTGATTGACCGTGTTGTCTTCGGCCAGCAGAATGCGTTTATTAACCACATTATTCATCAATTCATCTTTTGTTTGTGGTATTGTNGAGTTTTTGACCTCATGTTGCGAAAATAATTCTTTATCTTCAATCGCGAACACTATATTTAACATGGCAAAAAAATCTTTTTCCCTGAACGGTTTAGTTAAAATGCATTTAAAGCCGTTTGCCTTTAGTTCATCAGCCTTGAATACTTCGCCGAAAGGCAGTAAAGCTACTACAGGAATATTGCGATGCGCAATTTCAGCAAGCCACTCTGTTTTTTTTCCAGTTTGCTCGACAAGGTTGCGTTCCAATATTATCAACTTTAATGATGCTTTATCTTTGTCGGTTTTTTTTAGAATTTCGGTTGCTTCTTCCAATCCGCCGGCACAGATTGTTTGCATCGATAGAGAATTAAGCTTTGCCGCCAGGGCCTTGCGCATATTTTGATTGTGATCAATTACTAAGACCATGGCATTTCGCATTGCTTCTGCAATAATTATTTTTTCTTTTTTGAGATTTTCCTGTTTACGCAGGGTGATAACAAAAAAGAATTCAGAGCCGGAACCGGGTTCACTTGAGAAATCCAGTTTGCCGTCCATCAATTCAACCCACCGCTTGGCAATTGACAAGCCCAGACCAGTTCCGCCATAACGTCGCCGGACAGAAGAATCAGCTTGATAAAATGCACGCCCAAGCTTTTGCTGCTGTTCTTCGGGAATACCGATACCGGTATCACAGACGGTCACTTTGAGCGTAACATCTTCGGCAGTTTCTTTTTCAATATCGACTTTAATCAAAACCTCGCCGCTATCGGTAAATTTTATCGCATTGCCTGTGAGATTTATAATAACTTGTTGAATTCGGAGTTCATCGCCATAAAGCAACGCCGGAAAGTCCGGTGGAATATCACAGACCAAGTCCAATCCTTTGGTATGTGCAGATATCGCGAGATTACAGGCGAGGTCATCAAGCATTTCATGAAAATTGAACGACGCAATTGTCAATTTGCCCTTTCCGGACTCAACCTGAGCAAAATCCAACAACTCATTAACTACGCTCAATAGCAATTTTCCGCTGGAATTGATAATATCTACATATTCATGCTGTTCTTTATTCAGGTCGGTTTCGTCCAAGAGACCAGTTGCGCCAATCACGCCATTGATCGGCGTTCTGATTTCATGACTCATATTGGCTAGAAATTCACTCTTGGCACGGTTGGCATACTCTGCTGCATTATGACTTTTCTTTAGTTCAGCATCCATCTGTTCGCGCTCGGTAACATCACGGTCGGAACCACTGAAGCCAATAAAAATACCATCACCATTGAATAAAGGGATACCGTGCGTGGAAACAATTAATATCTCACCATCAGCAGTTAATATGCGGTTGATAAAATCATTGACCGGTTTATTGGCCTCAAACAATGACAATGTCTGCTTTTTCAGCTCTGCCCGATCCGCTTCCGGACATAAGTCGTAAATATTTTTTTTGCCCACTAACTCTTCCGGGTCATAACCATAAATGCTTTTGACCGCAGCGCTCACATAAGTATAAATAGCGTCAGCATTACACTCCCAGAGTACTGTACGACTCTGTTCTGCCAGCTGTTCGAATCTCATTTCACTTACACTTAACAAAGCGGTCCGTTCACTGACCAGGAACTCCAAGGCAAAGCGTCGCTTGGAAACCAGAATGATAATTATCACTATTGTGGCGGTCAATAAAAACCCAAAAAGAAGCGCAGTCATGGCTTTCCACTCGGGATATTCTTTCATAAAAGAAGAACCGGGCTGGGCTGATATCATAAAAACCTTACCAAACGCGAAAATTGGACGTGTAAAAATCTTGTGTTTAAATTTGGTTTCTTTGCCGAGAGAGATCAAAACTTCTGGAGGTTTGTTTTCTTTTAGAAGCGAAAGTGTCATTTTGATCATATCATATTTACGGTGATAAATACCGAGCAGATCATCCAGTTTGATCGCCGCCAAAACAAACCCGCGTAAACGGCTTTTATCCTCAGAATCAAAAACCGGTCTAATCACTGATATGCCGTTTTTTTCTTTCTGGTCAAAAAATAGCGTTATCGCATCGGTTGCGGTCGGCAAACGGCTGGCGATTGCAGCTTCGATAGCAGTACGCCGGTGCGATTCATGACCAAGTTCAAATCCAATTGCATGATTGGCATTTTCTTTATCAATCAGGTAAAGTATTGGATAATATACATCTCGCAGAGGAGCCGATTTTTGCCCGCCTCCGCTATCAGGATGCCAAATTGAAGATTTTTTCACCCCATATTGTTTGATCTTTTCCTCAAAAGACGCCCTTTCTGATTTTGGCACGGCTTCAACCCAACCCCAAAGCCTGACAATAGAATTACTAGCCAAATGACGGGAAAAAATATTGAACTCCTCTTGGGTTATGCTTTCACTGGCTTCAAAAAACTGGCCAGTCCTTCAAGCTCTTTGAAACGTACAGTGTCAATAATTTTAGCAACCAGTTCCGCAGTGCCACCTGCCATCTCCGAAAATATTTCATTCCGTTGCTCCTGTTCGTGTTTTTGTATATGCCAGGCAACAAACAATGAAATAACCAAGCCAAACACCGTTGCCAATACAGGTTCAAGATAAATGAGCAAGCCTGTTTTTTTTCGGCGACTGCGGTACACATATAAAAACGCATAAAGTAATACTACCGCCATCAGTAGCAATGTCGCTACCGCCACGGGCAACATTGCCACCATCACGCGCTTATTCCATTCCGGAATAGCAATATCAGCGCCAAGAGCTGCCAGCGGTTCTCCGGTCAACGGATCTGTAATCGGGCAAATCCCTGAAACGAAGACACCCCATTGGTCAGCTTCAGGGCCAATAACGGTTTCATCCCAATTGACTACCGCGTTTTTGAATTCAGTCGATGCTTCAATATAAGACTGCCCAGGTGCCGAATAATCAGGAGAATCGGTGGGTTCGCTATCAATGAAAAAGAAAATCGTGCCATTCGCCCTCCAACTGGTAATATATATAAAGCGGATATCATTGTTGGCCTGTTTGAGAATTGCCAGCTGTTCTTTAAGACGGTGATATTCAGGATTTTCCAAATCCTTTTTTGTTCCTGAAAGTAATTTAATTGATTCGACATTCAATGCTTTGGCTATCATCGCCGTTCGATCAAGAAGATCTTCGCGCATCTTTTTCTCTGTCGAAAGTTTTGTCTGCCAGCAATATAGCAAGCCAATCGTCAATATTCCGACTAACGCCAACGCAGTAATTAACCACATTTTCCAATTGCCGTCCGGCATATGAACTGAAGCCGGATTACTACTTGCTTTGTTTTTCATGAAAAATCCTTTCTGTGTCAAATTGGCAGGCATAGTCAAAAATAGCGATTCCAAATCTTTTTGCAAGCTCAAAAAACAATCGAGAGGTATATTTTTTAAATAAAAACGGCCGGCAACTGCAAAAGCTGCCGGCCGTTACTGTCAATCTATATTCATCAAACTCAACGCTTTTTAGCTGCCCGAGCTTTGATCGCTGCTTGTGCCGCGGCCAAACGTGCAATCGGTACTCTGAACGGACTGCATGAAACATAGTTCAACCCGAGATTATGGCAGAATTCCACTGTTCGCGGTTCGCCGCCATGTTCGCCGCAGATNCCAAGCTTGATATCTTTGCGGGTTTTTCGCCCTTTTTCGGTAGCAATACGTATCAGTTCGCCGACGCCTTCCTGATCCAGGACATTGAAGGGGTCATAATCGTAAATTCCTTTCTTGACATAATCGCCCAGGAATTTACCCGCATCATCGCGTGAAAATCCACATCCCATCTGGGTAAGGTCGTTAGTTCCAAATGAAAAGAATTCTGCTTCTGTTGCAATCTGGTCAGCAGTAACAGCCGCGCGTGGAACTTCAATCATCGTCCCGATTTTAACGTTCAGTTTTGCTTTCTGCTCTTTTTCCACCAGTTCGATTACCTGTTCCGCGATCCGGCGCTGCATAGCTAATTCTTTGACATTGCCCACCAGCGGAATCATGATTTCCGGCTTAGAGCCCTTCACTGCGCAAGCAGCTTCACAGACCGCGCGAACCTGCATGGCACTAACTTCAGGATAAGTTATGCCAAGACGGCAACCGCGGTGTCCAAGCATCGGATTGAATTCATGAAGTGCTTCAACCAGATTTTTAACTTCGCTTTCGCTGATTTTCATCTGTTTAGACATTTCTTTCTGCCCTTTTGCATCTTGTGGCAGAAACTCATGAAGCGGCGGATCCAGCAAACGTATCGTACAGGGCAATCCTTTCAGAGCTTTAAAAATTCCGATAAAATCTTCACGCTGCAAGGGCAGTAGCTCATCCAGCGCTTTCTGGTACTGTCCGATTACTGACAGTTCCGATTTTTTCACCTTAGTTTTCAGCTCGCCAAGACATTCCGTGGCGTATTCTTCTTTTAACTTTTTGACCGTTTCAGCCGCCAGAATCAGACGACGTACCGAGTTGATCCGTTTCCCTTCGAAAAACATATGTTCAGTACGGCACAAACCGATTCCCTCGGCACCGAATTCAACTGCCCTTGCTGCATCAGCAGGCGTATCGGCATTAGTGCGAACTCCAAGTGTGCGATACTTGTCAGCCAGTTTCATAATTCTGCCGAACGGTCCGGTCAATTGCGGTGTTACGGTATCGACTTTGCCGCAATAAATCGCGCCGGTCGAGCCGTTAAGCGAAATCCAGTCGCCTTCTTTGAGCACTTTCTTGCCGATGTGCATCTGTTTTTCAGCATAATTAATTACTACTGCTTCGCAACCGGAAACACAGCATTTGCCCATTCCGCGCGCTACCACTGCGGCATGCGAAGTCATCCCGCCGCGTGCAGTAACAATTCCGCTCGCGGCATCCATGCCGCCAATATCTTCGGGACTGGTTTCAATCCGGCAAAGGATAACACTCTTTCCAGCCAAAGCCCATTTCTCGGCGTCAACTGCGGAGAAAACCACCTGACCGGTGGCAGCACCCGGAGATGCCGGCAGTCCGATCGCGATTTTAACCGCATCGGCTTCAGCTTTTTTGTCAAAGACCGGATGAAGCAGTTGAGCCAACTGCCCGGGATCAACACGCGTCACCGCTTGTTCTTCGCTGATAAAACCTTCTTCGGCCATATCAATAGCGATTTTTACTGCGGCGGCAGCAGTCCTTTTACCATTGCGGGTCTGGAGCATGTAGAGTTTGCCATTGTCAATGGTAAATTCCAAATCCTGCATATCTTTGTAGCGTTTTTCCAAATCCAGTCGAATCTGCGCCAATTGTTTGAAACATTCCGGCATTGCTTCTTCGAGAGAAGCGAAATCCTTTTTGCGGACGGCTTCACTAATGCTGTGACGCTTGGCCCAATCTTTGGAACCGGCAATCGTAATCTGTTGCGGAGTACGAATACCCGCAACTACATCTTCGCCTTGTGCATTAATCAAAAACTCGCCATAAAAATATTTGTTTTCGCCAGTCGACGGATCGCGGGTAAATGCCACTCCGGTGGCACTGTTGTCGCCGGAGTTTCCGAACACCATCGTCTGAACATTAACCGCAGTTCCGATCAAACCGCGGATATCGTTAAGTTCACGATATTTGACCGCGCGGGGATTATCCCAGGAATCAAATACAGCTTGTACGCCACACCACAATTGTTCCATGGCATCTTCGGGAAAATCTTTGCCGGTGACTTTTTTAACGGATTTTTTGTAAATCTCAATCAGCTTTGTAAGGTCTTTGGCTTTCAGCTCTGTATCCAGCTTGATATTCAGGGATTTCTTCAGCGCTTCAAGAGCATGTTCGAAAACATCATGCTCAATCCCCAAAACTACATTGCCGAACATCTGAATAAAGCGGCGGTACGAATCCATGACGAAGCGTTCGTTCCCGGTAAGCTTGATCATCGCTTTTACGGTTTCCTGGTTAAGCCCGAGATTGAGTACTGTGTCCATCATACCGGGCATCGAAGCTGCGGCCCCGGAGCGGACTGAAACCAACAGTGGATTGGAGCCTTTTCCAAAAGTTTTTCCAGTGGTTTTTTCGAGATTTTTGAGAGCGGCAAGAACTTGCGGCTCAATCTTTTTGAAAAGCTTATCGCGTCCGATTTTACCAAATTCGGCACAAGCCTCGGTCGAAATTGTGAATCCTGGCGGTACCGGAAAACCAGCTTGCGCCATGTCAGCAAGATTTGCCCCCTTGCCGCCGAGAATCATCTTCATATCGGCGGAACCCTCTGATTGACCTTTCCCGAAAAAGTAAACGTACTTCTCCGGACTCTTTTTTGATACCATAGAGCCTCACTTTTTATAGTTATAGTTGTGGAATAACAGAAAATGGTACTCCGGGCTGGAATCGAACCAGCGACCACCTGCTTAGAAGGCAGATGCTCTATCCTCTGAGCTACCGGAGCACGCGCAAGGCTTATAATCTAAACCACTATGACAAAAAATCAATTGCCGCCATCAGAAGAATTTTAATGCTTTTATTCCTTTTATCCATTACCTTTGTGGTCTATATTAAATGCTTCAACCTAAAAAGCATTCGGAACATTGGGTTGCGGTATCCACTGCGAGTTCAAAGCAGGAACAGGGACCGACCCGAATAGTTGTTCATATAGGTTCAATTAACAGGAGTTTTTAGAATGGATAAAACAATATTATGCATCGGCGCCGGTTATGTGGGCGGCCCCACCATGGCGGTTATCGCAGACAACTGTCCTGAATACAAAGTTATTGTTGTTGATGTCAACGAANAAAGAATCAGAGCATGGAATTCATACAAACTTCCTATTTATGAACCGGGACTAAATGAAGTGGTAAAGAGAACCCGCGGCCGCAATCTCTTTTTCAGTACCGACGTGGTGGCGGGAATCAAAGAAGCTTCCATTATTTTTGTCAGCGTCAATACTCCAACTAAAACGTTCGGCGCCGGCGCCGGCAAGGCAGCCGACCTCCAGTTCTGGGAAAAAACTGCTCGCGATATTATCGAACATTCCGGTCACGACAAGATTGTGGTCGAAAAAAGTACCTTGCCTGTACGTACTGCTGAAGCTATGCGCAGAATCCTGCAGTCAAACACTAAAGGATTGAATTTCGATATCATCTCCAATCCTGAATTTATGGCTGAGGGTACCGCGATTTCAGATCTGCAGAATCCGGACCGGGTACTCATCGGCGCACTGGAAACTGATTCTGGTCAAAAAGCACTTCAGCGTATCAAAGACATTTATCTGCACTGGGTACCGGAAGAAAAAATCAAAACCACCAATCTTTGGAGTTCGGAACTTTCCAAGCTGGTTTCCAACGCTATGCTGGCGCAACGTATTTCTTCAGTCAACAGCATATCAGCACTCTGCGAAAAGACTGACGCCAATATTCTGGAAGTATCTTCGGCCATGGGCATGGATTCGCGAATCGGCGCGAAGTTTCTCAGAGCCGGAATCGGATTCGGAGGCTCCTGTTTCAAAAAAGATATTCTCAACTTGGTCTATCTATGTGAGTTCTACGGTCTGCCGGAAGTTGCTTCCTATTGGGAACAGGTAGTCAAAATCAATGATTATCAGGCGAGCCGTTTCGTCAGCAAAATCCTCCACAATATGTTTAATTCGGTAGCTTCCAAAAAAATCGCCGTATTCGGCTTTGCTTTCAAAGCAGATACCGGCGACACCAGAGAGTCGCCAGCGATTGCAGTATCCAAAATGCTGCTCGAAGAAAGAGCCCAATTGGCAATCCACGATCCGGAAGCGCTGGATAACGCCAAACTTGATCTGGCGCAGGAAAACGGCACTATTTCTTATCACNGCGACCCTTATGAAGCGGCCACCGGAGCACATGCCATCGTCGTCCTGACCGACTGGAAGCAGTTTCGTGAATATGATTATTCCAGGATTTTTGAATCCATGGAAAAACCCGCTTTTATTTTCGACGGGCGCAACATCCTTGAACATCGGCAACTTTATGAGTTAGGATTTAACGTGTTTCCACTCGGGCAACGCGAATATTCACATCTGACTGAGGTTGAAAAATGAAAATTATTCTATTTTTGTTGTTGATTGCCGGACTCATCTATGGATGCACTTGGGCTTACAAAAACTTCATTAAAACCCCAGAAAATCAGCCCGCCGCTTATCAGTCGACGGAAACGGAAAAAGCCGCAGAGCCGGTTTCACAGGAAACACCTGCCGTCCAAAACCTGAGCACCGCCCAAACTCCGGTTGCCAAAAGCAAAATCGGTAAAAAAATCAACACTATCTACAGCGATCACAATCGCGGTGTTGAAAACGCCGCCGCACAATAGAAGATTTATTCGGTTTAAAATTACCGCGCGCATTGCGCGCGCTAATTTTTGATTGATTTATTACTTCTGATTCCGCAGAAAGAATAATATCGTCCAAGGAAATTGTTTCATATGCGGTATTGGTTTTTTTGCGATGTGTAGGATAAGGCACAATTACTTGCAATCTCGTATGATCAATCGAAGCCGCACCTTCAAAAAATAATTGATCGGAACCACCAGCATTGCCGCTTCTGAAAATCATCTTTTCAGTATTTTGCATCAAAAGTTTTCCCAAAGCACTCAACTTCTCCCGCTCCGCGACCGGTACTTTTCTTTTGCCTTCAAGAAGAACTATCGCATCCTCTTTGTCAAACTGTTTGATAAATTCTTTAAATGTCAAAGTCATTTTCACGTCATTGGGGGTATTGGCGGCAAAATTTACGTAGCTGAATTAAACTGTACAAGACTTCTCCAGTTAATTTCCCCATTTTCATCACAGAACAGTTTTCCAAATTCCATTGTAAACTTATTTATACGTTTAGAGTATGCCTGTATAAAATCATCATTTCTCTCTTTTGCCTTATGGCCTAACGGCTCTATAATTTCTGTATATAGTTCTGGACTTCCTGATATAAACTCCCAAAATTTTTGGCCGCAATATTTAGAGCTTATCAACTAATAATTTGACTTTTTTCGCTCAATATGCTATATTGCCTACACATAACTTATGTGAGGTAAAATATGGCACAAGCGAGAC
>JGI24712J26585_10003556_pt1 | contig 12239 bp, 11 predicted proteins | sample BioPla3DNA2_FD_26585 | JGI IMG/M metagenome (IMG submission 26585)
TCGCCCACATCTACGACGTTGTCAACATTGTGGGGAACGGCGACCTGAGGCCCGAGATCCGTGACATCATACTCCCGCCACCCGGCGTATTCCGCGTCAGGATCGCCTGCAAGATCGAAGCGCTCCACCTTCCGGCGGGCGGCGATATAGTCCCAGGTTATCGAATCGGGCGGCACAATCCCCGCCTTTGCCCCCATCTCGATCGCCATGTTGGCGCAGGTCATCCTGCCTGCCACGCTCATTGTATCGATTGCCTTGCCGGTGAACTCGAGCGCCTTATAGGTCGCACCATCAGCACCGACGTCCCCAATGAGCGAGAGGATAAAGTCTTTAGCCCCAACCCGCCGGGCAAACACTCCCTGAACCTCGACCCTGATGCTCTCGGGCACCCTGAAGTAGAGCGCCCCGAACTTCAGGACAAAGCCCATATCAGTCGAGCCGATACCGGTCGCAAACGCGCCTGCGGCCCCATAGGTGCAGGTATGCGAGTCGGTCCCGACGATGATCTCCCCGGGCACCGCAAGCCCCTTCTCCACCACCACCTGGTGGCAGACACCCTCGTTCAGGTCGTAGTTGTAGATCCCCTGCTCCTCCGCGAACCGACGCATGAAGACATGGTTCTCAGCGGCTGGGATGGAGTCAGCGGGAACCTGATGGTCGAAGAGCATGATGATCCGCTCCGGATCGAAGACCTCCTTCCCTCCCATATCGTGGAAGACCCGGACCGCCAGCGGGCCGGTGATGTCGTGGATCATCGCTGCATCCACGGGTGCCATAACCACATCGCCCGCGCGGACGGCCTTGTCACACGCCTGCGAAAATATCTTTTCTGCGATCGTTGCCGCCATGCTATATCGGGATATGGTTACGTGTTCCAGACGTATTTAGTTTGGCAGACTTCTGCGCTCCCTGGTATCCATTCTCCTGTGACGAGTACCTTATGTGACATCGCGCGGAATTAGTGAAGAGAAACGATGACCAGCGGACTAACCCCTGCGATGCGTCAGTATTACTCGATGAAGGCCCGCTACCCCGACGCCATCCTCTTCTTCCAGATGGGGGATTTCTACGAGACCTTCGGTGAGGATGCTGGAGTTGTGGCCCGAGAACTCGATATCGTACTGACATCCCGGGGCAGGGATAAGGACGGCAGCCGGATGCCCCTCGCCGGCGTCCCGCTCCACGCCGCCGACGGCTACATCGCCCGCCTGGTGAGTAGAGGGTACCGGGTGGCGATCTGNGACCAGGTCGAGGACCCAAAGACCGCGAANGGGGTCGTGAGACGGGACGTGACACGGGTTGTCACCCCCGGGACGCTCATAGACTCCTCGATGATAGACTCCGCAGGAGCCCAGTACCTCATGGTCATCGCCCCCGACCGGAANGGNTCCTTCGGTCTTGCGTTCCTGGATATCTCCACTGGTGAGTTCTTCGTATCTTCAGGGAGCAGCGACCGTGATTACGCCGATATCGTCTCGGAGGCGGCGCGGTACCGCCCGGCGGAGGCGGTCGTCCCGGAGAGCCTTGACGATGCCCTCCCCCGGAGGTTTGAGAGACTCGGTATAACGGTGAGCCGCTACCGCGACGACGCTTTCGACCCTGATGCAGCATATACCCTCCTCTGCGAGCAGTTCGGGACGGCGACACTCGAGGGCTACGGCTGCGGGGGCATGCCGACCTTGATCGCCGCGGCCGGGGCGGCACTCCTGTACGCCCGGGAGACCCAGCACTCATCCCTCCCCCACATATCGGGCATAGCAACCCGGATACCGACGGGGAATATGGTGCTTGATGCGATCACCCTGCGAAACCTTGAGATCACGACGAACATCAGGGGGGAGAGCGATAAAAACACGCTTCTTGGCGTCCTTGATATCACCAGAACATCGATGGGGAGCCGGACGATGCGATCGTTCCTGGTCAGCCCGCTTGTCGGGAAGGCGGCCATCGACGGGAGGCTTGATGCGGTGGAGTACTTCTTTGGTAGTGCCCTTGAACGCCAGGATCTCCGCTCAATCCTCGATGACGTCTCGGATATCGAGCGGATCGCAGGACGGATCGCGTACGGGAATGCCGGGCCCCGGGATCTTGCGTCGCTCAGGGAATCGCTTGAACGTGTACCCGGGCTGAGAGCGCTCTTCGACGACGACGCTCCGGCACCGATCCAGGAAGCCCTCGACTCCATGAGCGACCATGCCGGGGTCATCGACCTGGTCGGGCGGGCGATCGTGGACGACCCGCCAGCCCTTGCAAGATCAGGGGGCATGATCAGGGAGGGGTTCAACAAAAAACTCGACGACCTTCGACATCTTGCGGCGACCGGGAAGAACTGGATAGCAGAGTTTCAACAGCAGGAGCGGGAGAGGACCGGGATCAAGTCGCTCAAAGTCGGCTACAACCGGGTCTTTGGGTACTACATCGAGGTGACGAAACCGAATATGGATCTGGTGCCTCCCGAGTATGAACGTCGCCAGACGCTTGCAAACGCCGAACGCTACACCATACCTGACCTCAAGGAGAAGGAGGCCATGATCGCCACCGCGGAGGAACGTCTGGCGGCACTTGAGGCTGAGGTATATACCGAACTCATACAATCCCTCTCCGCGCACGTCCCCGACCTCCAGATGACCGCCCGGGCGATCGGGATGCTCGACGTCTACGCCGCCCTCGGAGAGGTCGCCGCCCGTTACGGTTACACCCGCCCGGTGATCGAGGAGAGCGGCCGGATCGTCATACGAGACGGCCGCCACCCGGTGGTGGAGCGGAACCTTGCCTCACCGTTCGTCCCGAACGACACTGAACTTGACTCCGCCGACAACCAGATCATGATCATCACCGGGGCGAACATGGCCGGCAAGTCCACCTACATGCGGGCGGTTGCGCTCTGCTGCGTCATGGCCCAGATGGGAAGCTTCGTCCCCGCCCGGCATGCGACGATCGGGCTTGTCGACCGGGTCTTCACCCGGGTGGGGGCGTTTGACGATCTTGCTTCGGGGCAGTCCACGTTCATGGTGGAGATGCTTGAACTTGCAAACATACTCAACAACGTGACGCCACAGAGCCTGGTGATCCTCGATGAGATCGGCCGGGGGACAAGCACGCTCGATGGATGTTCGATCGCCCGGGCGGTGGTGGAGTTCCTGCACGGAAAGGCGGTCACCGGGCCCAGGACACTCTTTGCGACCCATTTCCACGACCTGATCGACCTTGAGGGATCCCAGAAGCGGGTCCGAAACTTCCATTTTGCCGTGAAGGATACCGGAAGCGACGTCATATTCCTCAGAACGATCATACCCGGTGCAACCGACAGGAGTTACGGTGTCCACGTAGCGCGTCTTGCCGGTATCCCGAAGAAGGTGACCGATCGGGCGATGAAACTCCTCAAAGAGGCGTCGGAGCGGGAGTTCTCGGGCGGCCCGCGTGCTCCCCGCTACACCCAGATGCTCCTCGTCGATCCGGGTGGGGGAGCCGGGGAAGAGAACCCGGCGGTACGAGAGCTTGCGGCCCTGGATCTGAACGATATGACGCCGATGGAGGCGCTGAATACCCTCTACCGCCTCCAGAGACTTGCAGGCGAGGAGGAGTGATGGGGATGAAGATACGGGTCCTCGATCCTGACACGGTCAACCAGATCGCCGCAGGCGAGGTCGTGGATCGGCCGGCATCAGTCGTAAAAGAGCTCGCTGAGAACGCCATCGATGCAGGGGCAACGAGTATCTTCGTCGAGATCTCATCAAACCTTGGGGGGATCACAGAGATCCGGGTGACTGACGATGGTGAGGGGATGGCACCGGAAGAGGCGGTGCTTGCGTTCCAGCCACATGCGACGAGCAAGATACAGGATATAACCGATCTTGCATCTATCCAGACCCTGGGGTTCCGGGGGGAGGCACTCGCAAGCATAGCCGCCGTCGCGGAGATGACCCTGATCACCCGCCCCCGGGGCTCGGGAGCGCTCGCTGGGACGCGGGTGGTGGTCAGGGGCGGCGAGATTGTGGAGAGAAGCGAGATCGGGGCGCCGGAAGGGACGACGGTGATCGTGAAACACCTCTTCTACAACACCCCCGCTCGCCGGAAATTCCTGAAGAGCAGGAATACCGAGCTCGCGCATATCTACAGGGTTGCAGAGGATCTCGCTCTCGCGAACGGTACCATAGCGTTTCGTGTGGTGCACAACGAGAGGGAGCGGATGGCGACCCAGCGGTCAGGCGGACTCCTGAACGCCATAACGGGCCTCTACGGCGCCCCCCTTGCCCGAACCCTCATCCCCATAGACGCAAGAAGCCCTCTCATCCGGGTACGGGGGTACATATCCCGCCCCTCTGAGAACCGGGGTAACCCCTCAGGGGTCACCATCAGCATCAACGGCAGGAGCGTATCCGCACGGCAGATCACCGCCGCCGTGCGGGAAGGTTACGGCACCCTCCTCCCGAAGGGCCGCTACCCGGTGGCGTTCATCGATCTCTCCCTCGATACCGATCTTGTGGACGTCAACGTTCACCCGACCAAGCGGGAGGTCAGGCTCTCGCGGGAGCAAGAGATCCTCTCTGCGGTTGCGGCTGCCGTCGAAGAGACCCTTGCGGGGTGTGATCTTGCCCACGAGGCGACGACGGAGTTTGTGCAACACCAGATCGTTTCTGCTGAACCGGAACAGGAATCGATGCGGCCGATCGCCGAGCCTGAAGTCTCCTACGCGGCCGGCCACCGGGCACTCACGCTCTCGGATCGGCAGCTCAGAAGGACGGAGGTGGAGGGAGAAGAGAACCTCCTCCCCTCCATGGAGCCGATTGGGCAGGTGGCGGCGACATACATCGTGGCCGGTGGGACGGACGGGACCCTCTACCTCATCGACCAGCACGCGGCCCACGAACGGATCCTCTACGACCAGGTCGCAGCACGGCGCGATGAAGACCCTGAATCACAAGAACTCATAACACCGGTCATCCTCTCCCTCCCCTCCGGGGAGTCGGCAGCACTCCGCGACCTCATCCCGGATCTCATCGAGAGGGGGTTTATCGTCGAAGAGTTCGGGAAGGATACATTCGCTGTCCGGGCAGTGCCGGTCACCCTGGGGAGCCTCGAGGACCACGGAGCCATACGGGAAGCAATATCCGCTCTCTTCACCGACGAGTTCCGCACGGCTCCCGACCGACGGGAGGCGGTGACGTACGTCATCGCCTGTAGGGGTGCAGTGAAGGCCGGCGTCCTCCTCACGCGTGATCAGCAGAGGCGTCTCCTCGCCCAGCTCGCCCGGACGAAGACCCCCTGGACGTGCCCCCATGGGAGGCCGACGGTGATTGCATTCAGTAAGCAGAAGCTCGATAGGATGTTTCGACGGGTGTGAGGAACCGAGATCTCAAAATCCATCAATTTTGGGTCTATTAGAGAATACCAGGATTTTTCATGGTCGTATCGGTAAAATGACGTATCATAATAGATTTATTCTTCAAGGATCAGAATGGCATACGTCAGAGGGGATCCCCGCTGCAGTATCAGGAATGAGTCACGTGACACTACTCCGACAGATCCGCATCTGGATGAAGACCCGGGACGGTGGGAAGCAGTATCACGATCGCGAGAACGATTCAGTCATCGAGTCATACTTTGATATATCCCCTGAAGCGACTCTTCCCCCGGAGATCCCTGAGGATTCCCGGGAAGAGGACGGGTAGCAGGGGAACCACCCCTAAACGCCCTACCTGATGGATCGTCTCTCAGACTTCTTCTTTTTTACGAACCGGCGCGCCCGATGGGGGAGGGAGTGCTCTCCATCCGTGGCACGAGACCTTGGTCTTGCGGGTCTTGATGGATGAGGGTCTGCAGGGCTGCTGCAACCGGATACCCTGATGGAGGTGGTAGTCCCCCTGCACCGTTCTTTCGGAAAGGTATATCCGGGTGGATGATACTCAGGTACCACATGCAGATACAGGAGAAGACCCTGGTGGCCTTGCTTGCCGTATCTCTCGTCATGAACGTCTTCCTCCTGGCCATCGCACTTGCCCCGGGAAGTGCTCCGGGCAGAGCCCTCTCTCAGCCAGGGGATGATACGGCACCCCCGGCGGCGACCCCGACCCCTCTCCTGGTTGAGAGAACGGTGGAGGGCGGTGGTACGGTATCGATGCAGGCACCGGTCATCCTCCAGAAGATCGAGGTCGGCCGAGGTGGACCCTTTGCCCCGAGTACGGTGACCGAAGAGGGCGCGATGGTGGACGTCTCTGTTGAGGTTGTGCCCGGGCGAGGTCGGGTGCTCGTCCAGACCACGCCACTGATGGGGGTGGTCTTTCAGGATGCCGCGAACCACGCGGTCGTCGCCGCGCAGAATCACTCCCACGCGAACCTCTCGACAAGCGACATCATCTTCAGCATCCGCGGGCCGGAGGAGGTCTCTGCAATCGACGGCCCCAGTGCGGGGGCGTTGATGGCCATGCTCCTCCTCTCGGTGGTGGAGGGCTTTGATATCGACGAGAATGTGACCGTGACCGGAACCATCGATGAAGACGGGATGATTGGACCGGTAGGGGGAGTTATCATGAAAGCCGAAGCTGCTGCAGCGAACGGAAAGACGCTCCTGCTCCTCTCGGGGGAGAACAATCGGGTGTCCGATTACCGTGAAGAGACCCGGACATTTGGTGGACTCCACATAATACGGCAACGGCCGATCACGGTGGACACAAAAGAGTACATCGAGGAGAACTATGGCATCCAGGTGGGATACGTGGACTCCATAGATGGTCTGCTCGCCGGTATCCGCCTGCCGGTGGAGGGACCGGTTACCGCGATTGTATGATGGTGGCCCACCCAAAATCTGCCCTTGCACGCACAGAAAAGAGATTTTTGGGGTATCTCCCCCATGTCGGAAGATGCACGCGCAAGATGGCTATTACCCTGCTAAAGTCCCTCAGGGCTTGCCTGCCCCTCTAGAGCGATCGCTCCTCCAAGATCCAGTTTCTTCATCTTCCAGGCTCCCTGCCGGTAGAAGAAGAGGTCACAGAAGAACATCACAACCGCGCCGCAGACCACCGCGAACCAGATGGCCTGTAGCGGCAGACCCATCACTACAAAGACCGAAGCAAGGCCCACCTCGGTGATCAGCTGCCCGGCGATGGCCGCGTACATGCCGGGTTTCGTCATCCCCGCACCATTCATCGCAAACCCCATGGTCATCGCCATGGCTATCACAAAGTATGACAGCGGAATTATCCGCATAAACAGCATACCGTCTGCAAGCGATTCCCCCGTCGCGCCGAAGAACGCCAGAAGGTACTTTGCAGACAACAGATACAGGACGCCGACGATCGCCATGAATAGCGCGTTCACGGCCATAGCGATCCTGACCACCTTCTCAGTTCTCTCCACCTTGCCTGCTCCCAGGTTCTGTCCGACCATCACAGAGACTCCGGTGCAGATCCCCATGACGAAGATCAGACCCAGCATATCAAGGCGCTGGCAGATACCGTATGCTGCAACCGCTGCCGTGCCGTAGAGCGCCACAATCGCTGTCATTCCCAGGAACGCGAAACTCCGGACCCCGCTCTGCACCGCAGACGGTATCATGACCCTCACGATATCCCTGATCAACCGTGGCTCAAACACCCACCTCTCCGGGAGCCGGACCGGTCCATTCTTCCTGGACGGCACAAGGTGCATCACACCGAGAAGAAGCATCACGCCTGCCAGGCGCGATAGGATAGAGGCGTATGCGGATCCGGCTATCCCGAACGCCGGGAAACCGTTGAGGCCCGCGATCAGTGTCGGGTTGAGGATGATGTTTACGATATTCACAACGACCATCACGTACATCGGCGTCCTGGAATCCCCGGTACTCTGAAACGCGGTCGTAAGAATCATAAGGGTGACGAATATGGACATCCCCATCAGCATCGGGGAGAGGAAACGTGCCCCAACAACTGCTACCTCGGGATCGGCTCCCAGAAGCAGAAGAAGATCCTGCGACCAGAAGGCACCGATGACTGCAAGGACTACCGCGAAGGCCAGCACCAGGTAGAGTGAGTGGGCAAGGATCACCGGGATCCGTTCGAACCGCTCTGATCCGTACGCCCGGGACACAAACGCAGCAGTCGCCGTCACGGTCCCGAAGATCACGGTTGTGAGCACCACTATGATCGATATGCTCATCGCCCCACCGGCGATCGGGATATCACCGAGTTTGCCGATGAAGTACATATCCACAACCTCCAGGATACTCGCTAGAAAGTTGCTGATGATGATCGGAAGAGCTACTACTATGAGGCCCTTCTCGACTGGTCCTTCGGTTAGCAGATTGCCAGAGTGCTGTGCTGTCACGTCATCACGTTGTATCGATATTCGAGGGTACTCTATGCATCCAACTGACTCAGAGATCACGCCTATACGGTTCGCTCCATGATCATCGTCAGAGATCTTCAGGGTTTTAGCGGGACTCGGATCCAGAGTCTTCCCGCGCGCCCTGCATCCGGCAGAGATCCCGCATCGCCCGGAGAACAAAGAGGGTCTCGCCCTCGAGCGGTTCAGAGTCGATGATGAACGAGACAAAACCCCGGGCGGCGAAGAGTTCCCGCACCGCGTCAGGGCCAGTCAGGGAGGAGACGAGCAGCAGAATCCGTCCCGGCAGTGTGAGCACCCGGCCAACATCTGCGATGAACCGCTCAATCGCCGCCCTCCCTGTGGGCCCACCATCGAGCGCGTGCTCCAACCAGTCATCGATCCGCTCCTCAGGGGCAGTCGGCAGGTAGGGCGGGTTGAAGATGACCAGGTCGAAAGGGCCTGAGAGCCCGGCGAAGAGATCGGTCCGGACCGCCGCAAGGCCGCGGGCACGGGCGCACTCCACGGCATGGGGGTTGATATCCGTCGTGACCACCTGCGCCGCCCGCCCGACGAGTTCTGCTGCGACATAGCCACTCCCGGTCCCAACCTCCAGCACCCGATCGGTCAAGCGAACCTCGCGGAGCGCCGCCCGGAGAAGGAGATACGAGTCCTCGGCTGGCGAGTAGACCTGATCCAGAGTCACATCAGCACCCGCTCATCCGATTTGCTATCAGCGCAAACTCCTCAAGCGAGAGGTTTTCAGGCCGCTGTCGCAGGAGATCGTCAGGCAGATCCGCGATCGCCTGCTCGACCGCTGTAGCCTCAAACGTATTCTTGCCGCTCCGGAGCCCCTTCCGGATGGTCTTTCGCCGGTAGGAGAAGAGCACCCGGACGACGTCTGCGTAGATCCGCCTATCTGCAAGCGGATACGGCGGCTCGTGCGGCGTGATCCTGACCACCCAGGAACGGACCTGAGGTTTTGGGCGGAAGGCGTTCGGCGAGAGTTCAAGTAGCGGCTTTACCGAAGCGTACGTCTGCACCATCACCGAGAGTCGCCCGACGCCGCGTGTCCCGGGCTGCGCTATCATTCGCCGGGCAAACTCCTTCTGGTACATGAGGACTGCGACCTCAAACCCGGACTCCAGCAGCCGGAACGTTATCTCCGAAGAGGCGGAGTAGGGGAGGTTCGCGACGGCAATATCAAACGGCGGAAAATCAACCTTTGTCGCATCGCCCGGGATGATCTCAAGGCTTCCTTTTGCTATCTCATCGGCAAACAGGAACTCAAGCTCGTCCACGAGAGCCGGATCGATCTCTATCGCAACGACTCTTGCACCCCGGTCGAGGAGGGCGCGGGTGAGGACCCCTTCGCCGGGCCCTATCTCAAGCACCCTCCGGCCAGAGACATCCACAAAACCGGCGATCTTATCGACCGCCCGCTGATCGATGAGGAAGTGCTGATCTCTTGGAGCACTCATTTCAGTGTAAAGATATGGTATTTCTCGCTCGGATCCTCAATCTCACGCAGGATCCGACTGATGATCATACGATCCGGATGTGGCATCGACTTGATCCGACGGGAGATGTCCTCAAAACTCTCGAACGGTTTCTTCTCCCTCTGCTCGATCACTTCCCACATCAACTTCTTTCCGATGCCGGGAAGCAGGTGGAGCATGTGGAACTTCGGCGTTATGGGGACAGACTTATTGAAGAAGTCGACGAACCTCGATTCATTCTCGCGGACGATCTGTTCGACCACAAACGGGAGCTCCAGTCTTGCTGTCGCGGTCAGGTCGTCGTAGCCGATCCGCCGTTTAACACGTTCAATCTTGTCTCGCTCCCCGTCACCGATGTAGACGCGATCGTGGATCTGGATATCGGCACCCGCCTTCGGGATGAGTTCGAGCAGCTTGAACTGGTCATCCCCGACTGCGAGGACGATCGGCTCGCGCTTGTAGACCGGGCGTGGATCATTTGCATACCCCATAGGGAGTACATCGATGACTACCGCGTTCTCCTCTTTCTTCTCTGTCCTCATGGATACCGCTCCTTCCTTTAGAAGTGGGTCATTACCAGATCCAGGATCTCGTCGAGCTCATCCGGCGTTAGATTAAACCGTTCTTTGGCATAGATTGCCCGTAGTTCATCCCGGGTGCGCGGCATAAGGTTCGCGATGCGGTAGGCGATCTCCTCCTTTATCTTCTCAAGCTCCATGAGCGCATCGACCAGGTCGCGTGCCTTCTCCGCAGACGTCTTCGTGAGATGATTGGCATGCTCGATGCTCTTACGAAGCTCGTAGGACATCTCCTCTCCGGATTCGAGTCGGGCTGCTTCTACGGCGAGCAGGGTGTCACGTAATTCGGGAAGCACTATACGCTCTTCGCTAACGATTCGTTTAACTCTCATGCCAATCACTGTTGCCTGAGGTTTATACCCTCTGCGCTCTTAGATGTTGCGGTCTTGCGATCACCTGTTTTATTGCATCCCCATCCCGTATCTCGAGCAGCCATGCGCGCCCGCGCTGCCCGATGACCGTCCCCGTCTTTCCGTGGAATCTCCGATGAGGCATGCCCTTCTGAACACTCGGTTCGATAACGACGTGCACCCTCTGCCCGACTTCAAACTCTTGAATTACCGATGATACCGGGGGGATACCGCGCCTTCGAAGGGTCTTCTTGAACTTATGCCGCGTTTTTTTGCGTGGCCCATTATGACGTGCCATACGATTTACTCACCATTCTTCGTTCGTTGTTCTGACCTGCACCACGTCGAGACTGACAACACTTGCGGTGCGCCCCAGGATCTGGGCGAGGCTGGGGCGGGTCCTGCCGCCATCTCCTGATACAAGTTCTTTGATGTAGAGGCCTGCTTCGCCGACGACCTCAACCCAGTATCGGTCGTCAACCCTGCCAGTACACTGGATATCGATGACCTGCCGTTCCCGAACCCTATCCGCCCGCCGGTGTGACACCCGCATGGGGGTGCGCTGTTGTATAGTTACACCTTTCAGCTGATCGAGGGCCGCCTTGAACGCATCTGGCGCTACAGGGCTGCCAGTCTCGACCAGGATCCTGTACTTTTTATGCGCTTTGTCTAATTTAAGGGTTTGCACCATCTTCCGGTCCGCCCATCCGGTCAGGTGGACTGCGACCCTGCCTTCAGCCTTCTGGTTGATCTCCTCCTCAAGCGCTACGAGATCCACCGCCCGTCTCTGCGGCGCCTCAACCTCCATGATGAAAGGGCGGCCCGACCCGAGCATGCGGGCATCGATATCTTCCCGGCCGGCACCATGCAGGGTGGCANCATCAGCATCGAAGGCCTCGATCACCGTTCGGCCGATCAGCTCCTCGACCGAGTCAGCATACTGCTTACCGGTAAAGTCGCACCGTTCGCATCCTGCCCCCCGGCACGCCCGGCAATCCCAGCGNGTCTGCGGGATCCCCCGCTCGTACTTCATGTAGCGGCCGGAGAAGAAGACGGGGTTGATCTGTACCTCGACGGTCCCGTCAGAGAGGTCGAGGATCGCAACAACATCGGGTCTGGTGAAGTCGACCGCCTTCCCGGTCAACTCAGAGACGATCTTGCCGACCTCCCGGTTCATCTCAGCCTTCAGGGGTTCGGGATCACCTAAGGAGAGATCGCTCCAGACCATCTCCTCACTCTCCGCCATCAGGGGCGGGACTCTCGTCCCGATGAGGAACGTATCAAACCCTATCCCCAAAGTGGCCTCTGCAACCTTCGCTGCCCAGANATCTGCCCGGGAAGTTTCGCCGCCGCAGATCCAGCAGGATTNCGGGTCCGGTTCCTGGTGCGGCTCGTTTATCACTATCTCGNGCGTGATCCGGAGCGCCCTCCCCCGTTCTTCGTTCGTCAACCCAAACGACCGCTTGCCGAAGAACCGGCCGAGGCAGTGGTTGCAGGTATCACCGTACTCA
>JGI24712J26585_10003559_pt1 | contig 12234 bp, 11 predicted proteins | sample BioPla3DNA2_FD_26585 | JGI IMG/M metagenome (IMG submission 26585)
CCCGCATGGTACACTTTTACATTTCTTTTGAAAGCCTTGCGTCTTCTGCGACTCAAGGTTTTATTTTTTTAGAAAATCAATGCACTTTCTTAGAAAATAAACAAGTTGTTGTCATGTGACAACAACCAAAGCAACATATATCAAATATAAGTTTTACTTGAGTAACTCCAAAATTGACTTTACATCATTGTCACAACATATCTTAGTTAAGAGTTTTAGAAACATTAACAAGATATAGTTCATTTATTTTATTTGAATATGATTGTATCTTTCGTCCAATATTAATACAGAAAATCATTTTTTACTTAAAAATGCACATGATTATTGTCCCGTTTATCAGCTACGAATCTATAATATAGAAATCTTCGCTCTATAAAATACCAATTAATTTATCAACAACCTCTTTTTCTTTTTCACTCAAATTATTGTTATGTAAGTCTTTTAAAGCCTCCAACCTCTTATTTGCCAATTCATCAGAATAATCATAAGTTAGTTGTTCCCCATAGGCAACAACTTTGTAGATTTCTTCACTAACATTATTAGTATCCGCTAATACTTTTATAAAATCTACTGGATGTTCATCAAGCAAATCCCATATGTATCCATAGTACATTTCTGTTGCAACTCCATCAGTCTCTAAATCAGATTCTACAATTATCCTGATTTTGCTTTGAATATCTATATTTTTGCATTCTTCAACAAACCATGCCATAAGATCTCTTGAAGCTTTTCTGAAATCAAGGCTCTCATCTTCAAATCTATAATCAGCCATACCACCCTCAATAGCATAAAATTTCTTCCATGACCATTCTTCATCCTTAAGTATATCTATAATCTTCTTTTCGTTAGTGGAAGCTTTTTTAGAATCAACAAGCATATCGTCATACAATGCCAATACATATTTTTCCTTTGCAGATTCTTCAACAATATATATATTTTTATTATTATCGTCCCATTTTACTCTATAACCCATGTTTTCACTTATATATCGCAACGGCACATATGTTCTCCCATTGCATATAAAAGGCTCTTCATCAGGAGATAAAGCTTCTTTACCGTTTATGGTAATCCTGTTCACTATATAATGAGCAGTAATATTTTTTACTATCGTAGACGCAAATGAAGTTCCTAATCCAAATACAAGTCCGCCAATTACGAAACCAGATAGAAATTTTTTCATGCCATCCCTTCCTTTTATTCAATTGTATTTAATAAACATATTAGTCTATTTCAAGTATATAATACTATAAAACTAAAGTCAATAAAATATTAGCGGATGGGCACGATAAAAGCGGGAATTTGAAAGTTAGTTGCTAAAAATCAAAGACAACCCAATTTTGCAGCAACTTTTAAGATAATGTAACCCGAAAACATTAATAATACTGATGATTTCGGGAATTTTTATGCCTAAATATTGCCAAATAATAGATGCGAAATAATGCGTATTGTAGTATAATATAGCTATATCAATTCAAAGGAGACCGTTATGTATCTAAAGAAAAGTAAGCTTAAAAATGGTAGGATTTATCTTTCAATTGCAGATGGATATAGAGATAAAGATAGAAAACATACTCGAACTATTACAGTAAAATCTTTAGGCTACTTAGATGAGCTTGAAAAACAATACAGTGATCCAATATCCTTTTTTGAACAGCAAGTAAAAGAAATGAATAGAGAAAAAGCATTTAATAATGCTCCAATTACCTTTAGCATTTATCCAAACTAAAAGCTTTCTTCAAATACCAAAAACCGCAAAAACTTTGGTTTCGCTGCTTTAAGTAAGATTTATCACGAACTCCAAATAGATACATTTCTTAAAAACCGTCAGCGTCATACTAAAGAAAAATATGATGCAAATGCTATCATGAAGCTTTTGGTATACTCCCGCTTGCTTTATCCGGCTTTCAAGAAAAAGACTTACGAAAACAAAGATACCTTCTTCGAAAAATTTAATTTTAGTTTAGATGACATATATAGATGTCTTTCGTTTTTTAACAAACATAGTGATGCCCTCCAACTTTGGCTTCATGAACGTGTTAAGAGCCAGTATAACCGCAATACAGATTTAGTTTACTATGATGTTACCAATTACTATTTTGAAATCGATGAACAAGACGACTTACGCAGAAAGGAAGTTTCTAAAGAACACCGTCCTGATCCGATAGTCCAAATGGGGTTGTTTATTGATTCAGATGGATTACCTATTACGTACAAACTGTTTCCCGTCAATAACCCAGATAAAACCACTCTAATTTCTGCATTAGGTAAAATACAACGTGATTATTCTCTAGGAAGAATTATTGTTGTTGCTGATAAAGGTTTAACTACAGGCAATAATATCTGGTATATTCTCTCTGCAAAAAATGGCTATGTGCTAAGCTATTCTGTTCGTGGTTCGGACAAAGAATTCAAGGATTATGTCCTTAACGATACTGGTTATATTAATAAAGGCGAAGATTTCAAAATCAAATCAAGACTTTACCCAAGAGAAATTCAAGTCACTGCAGCAAATGGAAAAAAGATAAAGAAAACTGTTCACGAAAAACAAGTCATTTTCTATAGTCCGAAATATGCAGAAAAGGCGAAGCAGGATCGTGCCGCTGTATTGGCTAAAGCAAATGATTTGATTAAAAACCCTTCAAAGTACAATAAACCAACAACTTACGGAGCTGCTAAGTATGTAAAAAACCTTACCTTTGATGCCAACACTGGAGAAATTCTTGATAGTGTCCGTCAACACTTATCTTTTGACGAAGAAAAACTGCGAGAAGAAGAAAAGCTTGACGGCTACTATGCTATTGTTACTAGCGAGTACAAAGAATCAGATAAAAAAATTCTTGGAAAGACAAAAAAGGTCTGATTCCACTACAGCTTTTAGACAAAATACAAAGCCCGCAAGTCTTTTAAATATAAAGATTACGGGCTCTTTTTATTTCATTTTGCTGCAAAACTCAAGATATCACACTTCTACTAATTTAAATACAAAGGTCCCTATAACAAAAGTTACAGCAATTTCTCTGTTTATCGTTCATTCGAATATCCATAAACTATTTTCCTTAATCAAAAACCTCTCCTACACAACAGATTTATGATACAACTATAAAACCATTTAACTTCCTGCATCTAACGGTGCTAATTTCTTATAGAATTCGTTTACCAAGCTTCTATATCCATATTCCTTTATCGTTTGGTATCTTAGATTAAAATTAGCTTTTGTATGCTTTCCTGTCGCTATGTAACGAATACACTCAAGCAAATATGTATCTAGCTTATGAAGGCTATCCGATGTATTAATTAGGGGAAAAAACCATCTTGTCCACGTCAGTTCATGTTTATTAGGATTATTGTATAGCTTATTATTCATCGCTTTTATGTAAGCTTTTATCGCTCTGTCATCAGAAGCATTATTCTTTATCTTCCACCTATAAAGTGTTCTTGCCTTTCTTCGCATCTTAGCCTTCATCTTCTTGAGTGAAACATCAGATATATCCACAACTCCATCTTTATACTTTATCCCTAGGAAACTCCAATGGTTATGTGGCTCTGAATAATAAATCTTTTTAGGGTTTATCGTCAACCCTTCTTGAGCTAGATAGCTTTCAATATATTCCCGACATTCTTCTAATTCCACCTTCGATTTTGCAAAAACAATTATGTCATCTGAATACCTCGCATAGATAACCTTTCTATTTTGGAAATGCCAATCTAAATCTGTCAGATACAAATTTGCCAAAAACGATGATATCGGTATACCCGCCATAATTCCTTTACGCTCTTTTATTATTATACCCTCTTCATTAATTACAAACGGATTAAGCAATATCTCTTTGATTAAGTTATACGTGGATTCTTCATTTTGCAATACTTTATGTAAACGTGGCAGTATCCTATCGACATCTACAGAATTGAAATAGTCATGAATATCTAGCTTATAAGAGTAATACTCACTGATATCCGCTTTATTTACAAGTGATGCAATCGCTTTTCTGACTCCTTGATCATGTCTAAATGAGAAGAGATTCTTTGCAAAGATCTTGTCCTTTTCATGCAATAAGAACGTAATAATCTTCAGGACATATTTCTCCGCCTCACCATATGAATACACTATTCTCTTTTTGTCTACACCTATCTTATTCAAAATACGTTTACGTGGGTATGGAAACGGGACACCATTCTTAATATTATTCAAAACAACACTGTACTTTCGCCCATCTATGTATTCTCGAAGTATACATAAATCTCTTTTTCCAATATGAGCGCTGTTTTCGCAATATATATAATATTTCTCCCATTCTATTGGCTTTTCTAATCTATCAAGGTAATCCATCTTGTCTCCTGAAACCAGATAAAGTATTTTAAGACATTGTACTTTTCATATTACATAAAAAAATAGAGAAGAAACATCTTAAACGAATGTAAATTCGTTACGAGGCGATACAGGAATCAACTACCTGCACAGTTATCAAAGGATTTCTGCTGCGCCCCTTGCAGGTGCATTTACGCATTCTTCTCTATAAATAGAATTATACATAATACTAACTTTTCAATCAAGCTTAATTTTAGGAGTCAAACTATTTATCTTTACTGAACCCTTTATCAAAACCTTTTTCCACCAAGCTTTATTCCAATCTTTGATTTACAACTTAGGAAATTTTATTAATCTTACTTAAAAACATTATTTTTGATAATCTCTTGATTATATTCTAAAAGATGAGCAAAACGACATAAAAGCTTTGTTATAAATCTATTTCCGCTAAAAGCAGCCATATATCTTTCATCAATCTCACAACCCAACCTGCACTTTGTTTTTTCAGTCGTCTGCCCAAAATCAATAGCATTCACTTTATTGTCTATTCCTATCATTAACATATGCAACAGCATATTATAATAAAGGTCAAAAACATCTCTGAAATTATAATTCATTCCACCTAAAACAAAGCTCATGAAGCCATCATCTATATAATACATTACAAAAGCAACAGGTTTATTTTCATAATAGAAAACGTCAATATTGCAATTTGATAATTGAAAAAAGGTTATTGGCAATGTTTCGAGCGGGAATTGACTTTGCTTTAAAACTTGAAGATATAGCTCATAAATCTCATTATCGAAATCCATATTGTCAATTTTCTTAACTTTTAAATTTTGGCCTTTTTCCAGAGCTATTTTAACTCTTCTTCTGTAAGAACTGCGGAGCTTTGTCAAATAATCTTCGAATTTCTCAAAACTGTTCAAAAAAACACAGCTTGGAAGAGTTTTTCCAATTGCTGCACAATTTTCAGAAATATTTAGAGTGTCCTCTTTCTCAAGATTTAGTAGTAAAAACAGACCCTTTTTCTTTTTATAATCATCAATCAACACTTGCACATCGCCAGTATATCCTTTGCAATCAACCGAAGCAGGAGGTGCTATAACTGTAAACGGAAGCTTAACTTTAATTTTGCCAAAGGTAAACAGATTTAGTTTTATCCTATATTCGCAGGCACAATAGAACGGATGAATTACTGCCTTAACTTTGTGTTCTTTTGTAAGAGCAGATAGTATAACATCGCTTGAAAGCCAACGGCTCATTGATACCTTTTCATCCCATTCCTTACTAGGGAGAGAAATTTCCTTTCCTTCAAATTTCCTTTTCATAGGTAAAATACTCCTTGTAGTGCTGCTTTGTGTACCGACATGTTATTGCTTTCGATTCTATATTTTTATCTAAAATCCAACTACTCATAATCCTTTTTGTGTTTTTAGGTGCCACTTTTATAGCTGCATCAAAAAGAGACAAAACCACCCCAAATTGTCGGCATTTAGGTAAAACCGCTATTTCCACGACCTTTGCTGTTTTAAGTCTTTTACCAAGCAGCTTGTATTTAATAAAGGTCATAATGGAGGCAGCTTTTCCAACAGGCACAAGTTCGTTATAATCTGGATACCAAAGAATAAAACCAATATCTTCTCCATTTAGTTTTGCAAATATAAGATTGTGATTTTCCAATAAAGGACGCATATCCTTGAACAAATCCGCATCCTCATCATAATCTCTAAAATAATAATATTTATGGTCCTGAAAAATTTTGTTATTAAGGTCGGTGTATCTTTTCATTGTTTTAAAAAAGCCTTTACCGAAATCAGCATATTCAATAGATGTATTTTCAATTTGTTTTTCAAATTTCTTTATATCTTTATCAATTCTTTCTCTAACAAGATTTGCAGCATCATAAAAACTTACAAATTTGACCTTTGAAAAGCTTTCAAAATATTTATGATAATAGGCTGGCGAATAACTTTCTCCAAAAGATGGAGTTCCCGTATTTCCACCAAATCCAACGCTATAGTTCACATGTCCGTCAAGGGCTACTATTATTTTACAGCAACCGTTTTTCCTGCCAAATCCCTCGGCATAATTCATTAAAATTGAAACAGCTTTGTTGCACTCAGGAAGGGCTTCAAAAAAAGATACGCAAAGTTTTTTAGATAATTTACTATTCAATATCAACACACAGGCACATAAAATTTCACCCTTTTCCTTAACCGCAACAATCTCCTGCAAGGAAGCTTTAAAAAACGGTCTGTTCTTTTTGCAGACAATATTGATTACGCCCGTCTTATTATCTTTAAAGTTCTTATCATCTTTATATACTTTTTTCATAAAAGCAAGATATTCTCTTAACTGAATCTTTGAAATCTGCAATTCTTTACCACCCTTAGATTATATTCGGAGTAATTCCCTTTGAAATCTGGTATTTATAATATAAGTTCACATAAAAATAAAACAGATTTTTTAAGGGATGATTAATGGAATCTTTTCTTAAAATTGTACGTTTAATGATACTTTTAAGAGAAAAAACCTCCTTATATAATTTCCAATATTCCTCTGTCAGTGTTTCTGCCGACATGTTCATCGGTTTATGCACTGCAAAAGCCCCATTGTACTTATATATATCCTCATTTATAAGCCTTCCGGCCTCTTTCATTTCATCATAAAAAACTGTCCCGGGAATCGGTGTCAGAATATAAAAGCGTGGAACAGTTATTTTGTTTTCTGTTATAAAGTCTGCAGTCTTCCTGATGCTTTCAACGGTATCACCATCTGCTCCGACCACCATTTCCGTTGAAACATCGATGCCCGCAGCTTGAATTTTTCTCATCTGCTCTTTGTATCTCGATACTTTAGCCCAAGACTTGTGCATAGTATTGAGACTTTCCTGGGAAATGCTCTCAATTCCAAAAGACAAGGAAATACACCCGCTTTTGGCAACAGCCTTCAATACTTCCTCATCATCCGCAATTGAAATTTCACATTGGGAAAGCCAAGTCATATTGAGTTTCTCAATCTCTGCACAAAGTTTTAAAATATACTCCCTATCAGAAAGTATATTGTCATCTAAAAGAAGAAACTTCTTATATCCTAATTCTTTAATATATTTAATATCCCTAATAACTTCAGATATTTCACGGCGCATGTAGTGATTTTTATACAGGCAGTAAACAGAGCAAAACGAGCATGAATTCGGACAACCTCTTCCTGCTTGGACAGGCAAAAAATCCCCAATTCTTTTTCCTTTAAAAATCTCATATTTCGGAAGAGGATAACTCAAACTTTCAAGCGGAATATCATAAAACTCTTGCAAATTGCCCTTTTCATAATCAGAAATAAGTTTTGGAAACGATATTTCTCCATCACCAATAATAACACTATCGCAATACTTTTTGGCTTCTTTCGGCATAAGACTTGCCATATACCCACCCATTACAACCGTTTTCCCGCGTTTCTTAAATTCTTTTGCAATATCAAGACTTCGGATAATAGCATGCCCCATACCTGATATTGCAATTATTTCCGCATCGGTTTCAAAATCAACGTCCTCTATTGTTTCAAGGCAGCATTCAAATTCCCAGTTTGGAACAAGAGAGGCTAGTATTGCGGGAGCGAGCCCGACAAAATATAGACGTGATTTTTTAATCAGTTTTTTCTCCTCAAAATACGGCGTTGATTGAATAAAGTATACCTTCACTAAAATCCCCTCATTTTTCTTTTCAAATAAGAAGTTAACATATTTTTATAAAATTTAAGGTCCATAAAATCATAAATTCCCGAATTTTTTGCTAATTTGTAAAGACGTAGCACTAGTTTATTATACTCCATATAAAACTGCTGCTTTGTAAGTTTCTCAGGCTCTAAAACCAGATGCAAAAAATCATATTCCTCAAAATCTTTCGAAGTGATTTTATCTTTATACTCTTCATATAACGGTGTGCCCGGAATGGGCGTAAATATGGACACTGTCACATACAAAAGCTTTGTTTCCACTACAAAACGATATAATTTATTAAAGTATTCCTTATCCGCAGAAATCGGGGCGATCAAAAGTGCAATGCAATGTGCATTTGCGTTTCTAATCACTTCAATACATTTTCTGTTTTCATCTAGACTTACTTGCTTATTCATAGCTATTAATTCTTCATTACTAATAGCTTCAAGACCCACAAGAAAATATTTAAACCCAATACTGCTAAGTTCCTTGACTATGTCTTCGTTATTTGCTACGAAATCAGCTCTAGCGTAGCAGATATATGTTTTCTTTATATTATTTTCTCTAACTAATCGGACAAATTCCATAAGGCGGGATTTATCCACTAAGAAGTCATCGTCAACTATCTGAACATTTTCACTTTCAATTGTCTTGAGCTCCTCAATAACCAGTTCTAAATCTCTCGCTCTGTATTTTCCTCCTGCAAGCAAGGTACAATAACAAAAATTGCAATTATAGGGGCAGGAAAACGCTGTTTTAATTGTTGCGACCTCTTGTAAATGCAAGTAGCGATATTTGCTTTTATTCTTATTGAAAAAACTACGGTCAGGGATTGGTAAAGAATTTATGTCAACTTGCAAAAGCTCATTTTCAACATATTGTCCTTCCTTTTTATATATAAGTCCATTGATTTTTGATAATTCGGCACCCGATAAAAGTTCAGCAAAATCAAAGACACTTTCACTTCTTAATAGGTAATCAATGCTGTCATGGTAAAAATGCTCATAGTTTCGCTGAACATGAACCCCTCCGACAACAGTAATTATATTACTGTTAAACTCTTTTGCAAGGCGACAGTAGTCGATCATTAGATTTTGCTGGGTGATATACCCTGTAACAGCAACAACGTCTGGCTTTTCCCGTAAAATTGTATCTTTTACGCTGACATTTTCAATCAATCCATCGTAAATATAGCTCTCAATACCCCTATTTTTAAGCTCGGTGTAAAGATATTCGAGTTCTAATGGTTCGTTATCTAATATATTTATAAAGCTCAATTTATTAGGTGCCTGAGGACGAATTAATAATACTTTCATTTCTCACCTTCCTCTAATAATCTTCTTTATATACTGCCAACTGATTTGAGCTGCTCCAATTGACAGTTTCAAGGTTGTTTTAACTCCATAACGTTTAAACATATAAATCACATTTTTCGGCATCATTGTTATCTTATAATATAGCTTTAAAATCTCAAAATAATATCTTCTTGCACTGATTTTTTCAGGCTTTATGACAAGATGAGCCATGTCCCACTTTTCATGTTCGTTATAGGGAATAATCAATTGGTCTTTGTATTTATCAAAATATGGCGTTCCCGGCATTGGCGTAAACGGCTGCAAATTAACAAAGACAAGCCCTAAATTCTTTATATAATTATATAGATTTTTGAAATCCTTTTTGTCCCAATCAACGCCTAAAATCACAGTTGCATAACATTCTATCCCATACTTTTTTAGTATCCTGACTGCTTTCTCATTGTCTTCAAGTTTGGATTTCTTATTAAAACTATCAAGCTCATTTTGAGTTGAGGCCTCTATTCCTACAATAACTGAATTGAGTCCAACTTTTGATAATTTCTCTAGGATATCCTCATTTGCTGCAATAAAGTCTGCTCTGCCGTACACTAGAAAGTTCTTTTCAATCTTATTCTCTTTAATTTTATCATAAAACTCCATAAGCCTATCACGATTGAATAAAAAATCATCGTCGACAATGTAAACCTCTTTTTGAGGGATCTGTAAAAGCTCTGTTATTACATCATCAATCTCTCTCGCTTTATAGGGTGAAATTTCCTTGCAAAAACAAAAGTTGCAATTATAAGGGCAACCGAAGGATGTTTTGATAAGTGCACATTTATTTGCAAACAAATAATAATATCTATCGGTATATCTTTTTGGCAAATTCCTATCCGCATAGCGTACACTTGTATCTTCGCAATTTGCTGCTTTGTATAAATCCTCTGCATTTTTGGCTACATAATCTATATATTCGCATTTAAAATCATTGGGGCAAACGGTGGCATGGACACCTCCAACAGCCACTTTAATATTTTTGTCAATCTTTTTAATAATTTCTGCATATTCTTTCATGATGCCGATGTGGCTAATATAACCTGTTATGCCAACAAGCTCTGGTGAAAATTTACGGACGAAATACTCTATTGGCTTCTTTTCCAATATCATGTCCACAATTTCAACCTCATGATTATTAGCCCTTAGTACTGCCGAGAGCTGCATAAGCTCAAGGGGTTCACATATCATTACACTTTGAAGCCCTATGGTTTCTTTATGTGGACGTGGTCGAACTAAAAGTATCTTCATGATTTTCTCCTCAAAACAAAACCGCAAAGCGATGGCATAAACCATTTTTCCTTAATCAAAAAACTCCCCTCCACAAAGAAATATTCTTTTGCGAGGTTTATAAATTCTTTTTTGGAAAGATAATTTGCCTTTTCTGCGGTCATTTCAACAATAGACATGACTATTTTATCGTAGATACTGTTTATACTGCCATGGATAAATATTGCCATGCCATTTTCATTGAGCAACGAAGCAAGCTTTTCTAAAACGAGCTCTTTTTGCTGATAATAGGGAAAGGAATGACAACAAGTAATAACATCAAACTTAATTTTTGTATTATATTCCTCAACATTAACGCAATCAAACTCTGCATCAATGTTTTTTGAACGTGCAAGCTCTATCATTTGCTCTGATTTATCAATACCAAACAATTTGCATCCTGGAAACTCGCTTCTTACTTCACTTAGCAATTGTCCAGTAGCACAGCCGACATCCAGCATTGTGAACCCGTCTTTGCAGCATTTTAATATAGAAAGCACCTTTTTTCTTGTAGGAGCTAGTGAATATTTTTGAACCCATAAAGAATCATATTTTTTTGAAAGTTTGTCCCAGATTAAAACTTTTTTTGATATCAAAATTAGTCCCCCATATCAGCTTAAAGTATGATTCATTTAAATTTTACCACAACTTCATCCAAACTGCCATGGAACTAATTCTTAAATTGTATACAATTCCCCTAAAAAAGTTTGTTTTTTTTGAAAACTTTTTTGCCACACACAAGTTATATCAATGCTTAAAAGGAGAACTCAGGATTCAGTACTCAGAATATTTGACCAAACTTTAAGCTGACTTTATAGCATTTGGCATTTTTGTATTTTTGATGGATAAAGTAGCTTTAATAACCCTTATTCCCTTTGCAGGAATTTTGCACCTAAAGAATGGAGGAATTTTAATATTAAACCAAATGCTTTCATCTTTCTTAATATTCTGGTTACTTTGCTTCTTACTTTTTTATCATTATCAGATACATCAGGAAAAACAGCTTTCCTTGATACAGAAACTGTATGGGATGAAATAAAGCCCTGTAACTGCAAGTGTAGAAACAACAACGAAATGGTCACAAATGAAGTTAACTCCTAACGAGGTAATTAGCTCAGCTTGAATAAGAGAAACAGTCTAAAATGATATTTCGGGAGATTATTATGCCGATTTTAATAACCGGCATAATAATCCAATATATTTTTTTACTTTCCATCTTTCAAGCAACTAAACTAGCTTTTGAAGCGGGTCAGTTTTTTAACTTTCCGATATTGAGAACTATCTTTCCCGTATTTCTTCTTAACAACTTCCCATTAACAGGAATTGTTTCTGGATTTATAACAAGCTCTACCTTTCCAATTATATACAGTATTAGTCGTGTTGGTGGAACCCCCCTTGGAAATCTGCATATAATTTTACAATCAGGTAATACAAAAATGCCAGATCAAATACGTGATTTGCCACTAGTGATTATTGGAGATTTATTATATACCTGAATCCGTGAATATTCTAGCTACTCGCCATAAAGCTATCATTTTCCTGTAGCTTTTTCAAATTATCTTACAGTTTATGGTTTTGCCAGCTCTGTT
>JGI24712J26585_10003561_pt1 | contig 12226 bp, 13 predicted proteins | sample BioPla3DNA2_FD_26585 | JGI IMG/M metagenome (IMG submission 26585)
AAGAGAAGGGAATTGGAAGGGCTATCTTTGAAAGGATGAGAAGGGCAGCTAAGGAAGTAGTAAATGTATAGAGGGAGGTATTATTTTGAAGATTGGAATTGCATCTGACCATGGAGGATATGACTTAAAGGAAGCTTTAAAGGACTATTTGGCTGATAAGGGTTATCAATTTGAGGACTACGGTACATATTCAACAGAATCAGTGGACTACCCGGACTATGCACACCTGGTAGCAAGAGCCATACAACAGGGGAAGTTAAGCAGGGGGATTCTAATATGCGGGTCAGGTATTGGGATATCTATGGCAGCAAACAGGTTTATCGGCATAAGGGCAGCCCTTTGTTCGGAGCCGCTATCTGCTGAACTTTCAAGAAGGCATAATGATGCCAATGTTTTATGCCTTGGAGGCAGGTTGATAGGCAGGGAAATGGCCTACAAAATAGCTGACACTTGGTTGAGTACAGAATTTGAAGGGGGAAGACACCAAGGGCGGATTGACAAACTAGATATAATATAATTTATGTTAACCTCTTTTACATTTCAGTCATTTATGATATAATCCCCTAAGAGGAGGGGTAAAATGGCAAGAATTGTAATTTTTGATCATCCTTTGATAAAACACAAGCTTTCTTTTATCAGAGATATGAACACAGGCTCTAAGGAATTTAGAGAGTTGGTCACAGAGATCTCGATGCTTGTTGCCTATGAGGCGACAAGGGACTTTCCTCTTATGGAAGTGGAAATTGAGACCCCTATGCAAAAAATGACGACGGAAATTCTACAAGGTAAGAAGGTTGGCCTTGTTCCAATTTTAAGGGCAGGGCTTGGTATGGTTGAAGGTTTTTTAAAGATTATTCCTGCTGCTAAGATTGGACATATCGGTCTATACAGGGACCACGACACCTTACAACCTGTTGAGTATTTTTGTAAGATGCCGCAGGACGTGGACGAAAGGGACTTGATAGTCCTGGACCCGATGCTGGCAACGGGTGGCACAGTAGTTGCGGCTGTAGATATGTTGAAGAAGAGAAATCCGAGGTCCATAAGGGTTGTTTCCCTAATAGCTGCACCGGAAGGGATGAAAAATGTCAAGGAACACCATCCGGATATTGATATATATGTGGCTGCCTTGGACGAAAAATTAGATAAAAATGGATATATCCTCCCAGGTTTAGGGGATGCAGGAGATAGACTTTTTGGCACAAAATAATATGAAGATTGTAATTTTTATAATTTCTTTCATAGCAAGTTTTATTTTAACCCCTGTCTCAAAGGCGATAGCCAACAGGACAGGGGTTATTGATGTACCTAAAGATGAAAGAAGGATACATAGTAAGCCCATACCACTTTTAGGGGGGCTGGCAATTTTTATACCTGTAATGCTTTCTATTCCCTTTATTATAAATGATTATAGAGAGATTATAGGCATAATGACAGCCGGAACTATAATATTTGTAACAGGAGTTGCGGACGATGCAAAGGACTTAAATCCTAAGCTCAAGTTTCTCTTGCAGATAGTAGCTGCTTCTGTTGCCTGCTATTTTGGGGTGAGGATAGATTTTTTGACTGACCCAACCAACACCAGCGATGTGATTAACCTTTCAACCTATATCTCAATTCCTATTAGTATATTCTGGATAGTTGGTATTACAAATACGATAAATTTAATAGACGGGTTGGATGGACTGTCATCTGGAATTTCAGCCATTTCTGCCATAAGCTTTTCTGTCATTGCTGCTGAAAATGGCAATGTAGAAATGACCTTCCTATCATTAGTTTTAGCTGGTGCATGTCTTGGCTTCCTGCCATATAACTTCAACCCTGCCAGTATTTTTGTAGGAGACTCCGGGGCAATGTTTATGGGCTTTATGCTGGCCTGCATATCAATCCAAGCAGTTATCAAATCAACAGCAGCCCTTTCTATGATTATCCCAATACTGGGCATTGCAATACCAATCTTAGATACATCTTTTGCAATAATAAGACGGTTTGTAAATGGTAGGAAGATATATATTGCTGATAAGGGTCATGTTCACCATAGGCTATTGGATAAGGGATATTCTCAAAGGCAGACTGTCCTAATACTTTACCTGATTTCAATAATTTATTCAGGGATTGGAATACTTTTATCCAGGACGAATGCTGTTAATTCCTTGATAATAACTATAATAATCTTCATAGCGACAGTTGGAGTGGCATGGCGTACAGGATTTTTTGAGATGAAAGAGGAGGAAAAATGAAGCTTGCAGTGATTTTTGGGACAAGGCCGGAAACCATCAAAGTGGCCCCCGTTATTAAAGAGCTTGAAAGAACAGAGGGTGTAGAAGTTTTAACTATCACAACAGCCCAGCATAGGGACTTGATTGATAGTTTATTGGACCTGTTTGAAATAAAACCCACTTATGACTTGAATATTTTTAAAAAGGGGCAGACCCTGTCCGATATTACCACATCAGCCTTAAAGGGCTTGGAAGAGATATTAATTAAGGAAAGGCCGGATGTTTGCCTTGTTCAAGGGGACACTACAACTGTCTTTGCAGGGGCACTGGCATCCTTTTACCAAAATATTAAGCTTGGACATATTGAAGCAGGCTTAAGGAGCGGGAACATATTTTCCCCTTATCCGGAAGAGGCTAACAGGAAGATGGTAACTCAAATCACCAGCCTTCACTTTGCCCCTACAGAAGAGGCTCAAAGGAACTTATTAAAGGAGGGTGTCGATAGGGATTCTGTATTTTTAACAGGCAACACTGTGATAGACTCTTTAAAGTATATTTCAGAAAAAGACTTTGAATTCACCGGTCCTTTGGCAGAAATAGACTTCGACAAGGAAAGGGTGGTCCTTTTAACTGCCCATAGGAGGGAGAATTGGGGCAAGCCCATGGAGGAAATCTTTACGGCAATACAAGAGGTCTTGGACGAAAAGGACGATGTAAGGCTTGTCTTTCCTATGCATCCAAATCCAAAGATAAGGGAGGTTGCAAGGTCTATATTCAAGGATAGGGCAATCCTTCTCGAGCCCCTTTCCTATATAGAGTTGGTAAACATCCAAAAGAGGGCTGGTATAGTAATAACAGATTCAGGTGGAATTCAAGAGGAGGCTCCTTTCTTCGGAGTTCCCGTCCTTGTAATAAGGGAAGAAACTGAAAGACCTGAAGGGGTTGAAGCAGGGACAGCCAAGCTTGTTGGCACAAAGTACGAAAATGTGAAGAGGGAGTTCTTAAGACTCTTAGATGATGAAGCGGAATATAAAAGGATGTCAAATGCAATTTCACCATACGGAGATGGTAGGGCTTCAGAGAGGATAGTAAAGGCTATTATGGGTAAATAGGGGGTTCTCCATTGGATAAATTTTTAGTAAATAAGAGTATGAATTTAAAAGGTAAGGTGAGGGTGTCGGGGGCGAAAAATGCTGCCCTTCCGATACTTGCTGCTTCAATTTTAGCTGGTGATGAGGTCATTTTAGAAGATGTTCCACGACTTAGAGACATTGAAATCATGGAAGATATTTTAACGACACTTGGAGCAGACTTTGAGTTTATTGAAGAAAATAAATTGAGGATAGATACCAGCAGGGTGGAAAACAAGGATATAGGTTATGAACTTACATCTCAAATGCGGGCATCCACTTTGATTATGGGACCGCTTTTAGCCAGGTTCGGTAATGCAAAAATATCCTTGCCGGGTGGTTGTACAATTGGGACCAGACCTATAGACTTACATTTAAAAGGCTTCAGGGCTTTAGGCGTAGACTGTGATGTTCATAACGGTTATATAGAGGCACATTCAGAGGGTTTGGTTGGTCAAAAGATATATTTGGACTTTCCTTCTGTTGGAGCCACTGAAAATATTATAATGGCTGCAACCTTAGCCGAAGGGGAAACAATCCTTGACAATGCTGCTATGGAGCCGGAGATAGTTGACCTTTCCAACTTCCTAAACAAGATGGGGGCAGATGTCAAGGGGGCGGGAACTCCCACAATAAGGATAAAGGGTGTTGAAAAACTAGGGAAGGCTAGCCATCAAATAATTCCTGACAGGATTGAAGCAGGGACCTTTATGGTGGCTGCAGCAATGACAGATGGTGATATTGAATTGGAAAATATAATTACTTCACATATAAAGCCTGTTATTGCAAAGCTCAAGGAAATGGGGGCGACTGTTGAGGAAAATGGGTCCCATATAAGGGTGAAAGGTACAAGCGAGCCTAAGGCTACCGATATTAAAACTATGCCACATCCGGGCTTTCCAACTGATATGCAGGCTCAATTTATGGCCTTTATGAATATTATTGATGGGACAAGCGTTGTAATAGAAACTATTTTTGAAAATAGGTTCAGGATTGTGGACGAGTTTAAACGGATGGGGGCAGATATTAAGATAGACGGCAGGACAGCTATTGTTCAAGGGGTTGAAGAACTTACAGGGTCTGAAGTTAAGGCAACAGACCTAAGGGCAGGGGCTGCCTTGATATTGGCAGGTCTTGTGGCAGAGGGAGAAACTATCGTGGACGATATTTACCACATAGACAGGGGCTATGAGAATATAGAAGAAAAGTTTAAGGCTCTTGGTGCTAATATTAAGAGGGTTAGTGTTTAAGTTTATTAAAGGCGATAGAAATATCGTCTTTTTTGGTAAGGAGGAAAGCTCTTGACTAAAGAAGAGTATTTATTTAATCCCAGTTGGGCATCATCCTTGTCTTACTGGAGAACTTGTAATTATAAAATGCCGGATAATATGAAAGATGTGCGGGAGGATGAATTTTCAGAAGAATTATTATTAGAGTTTAATGATGAACCCTACTTTAAGTTGACTCATGACCTACAAGTGGTGGATGATTATGAAATCCCATCTAATTATGAGTTTATTAATTGCAGTTCAGAGGACTACTCAAAACATATAAGGTCTTGCTATCCGGATGAATTTATAAGTGTAGAAGACTTAGAAGAATATAAAAAGGGCCCCTTGTATGATGGCGACTTATGGCTTTGCCTCTATGATAAAGAAAGGGAAGAAATTCTAGCAACGGGCATTGCTGAATTAGATCCGGATATAAAGGAAGGTTACTTGGATTGGATTCAAGTATCTAAAGCTTACAGAAGAAGGGGACTTGGAAGGGTTATTGTTTTAGAACTACTTAGACGATTGCATAAGAAGGCTGATTTCGCAACAGTATCCGGCAGGGTAAAAAATGATAGCAAGCCTGAGGTCCTTTATGAAGCCTGCGGCTTTAAGGATAAGGTTATTTGGCATATACTTACTAAAAAATAAAAAAGAGTTTTTGAAATAAGGAAAGAGAAAGTCATTCCTTATTTCAGAAACTCTTTACTTTTTGAAACAAGCATGCTATAATTTTTTTACTATTTCAAAAAGGGAGCCAGTATATGAAAAAAGAAAGGGCAGGTTTTTTTAAGAAAAATTTATCAGGAGATGCAAGTTATTATTCTTTTTCACCATCAAAATTACCACCTAGTCCTGAAATTATCATTGATGAAAAAGTTAGAAACTTATTAATAGAGGGACATAAAACTCTTGCCATTCTTGACGAAAAGGCAGCAAATATTTCAAATATAGACCTTTTTATTTCTATGTATGTGAGGAAAGAGGCTCTTTTATCTTCTCAAATAGAAGGGACTCAGGCAACATTAGAAGATATTTTTAATCCCAACATAGACTCTAATGTTAACTTAGATGTTAATGATGTGGTGAACTATGTTAAAGCCACTAATTATGCCATAGAAAGATTATCCGGTCTGCCTTTATGCAATAGGTTATTATTGGAAATCCATAAAGTTTTAATGTGTGGAGTGAGAGGAGGGGAAAAAAACCCCGGTGAGTTTAGAAAAAGTCAGAACTGGATTGGTGGTGCGGGGTCAACTATTAAAACTGCAAGATATATCCCGCCGGATGTAACAAGTATGGAAGATGCCCTGTCCGACTTGGAAAAATATATGAATGAAGAGGATGGCTTAGACCACTTAATAAGAATTGCCCTTATACACTACCAGTTTGAATCTATTCATCCATTTTTGGACGGTAACGGCAGAATAGGTAGGTTATTAATTGTTCTCTACCTTTTAGAAAAAAAGATAATAAAGACACCTGCCTTATACTTGTCCTATTATTTGAAGGAACATAGGATTGAGTATTACGATAGGATGACCCTAGTAAGGGAGACTGGTGACTACGAACAATGGGTAAAGTTTTTTTTAGAGGGTATTATAGTTAGTGGGAAGTCAGCAATTGAAACGGCAGACAAGCTTATATTCTTGCGAGAAAAAAATGTTAAATTAATTAATAGCCAAAATTATACAAAAAGAAGTCTTGAAACAATAACTTCAGTATTTGAATATGCAGAAGGACAGCCTATGTTAACAATAGGACAAACTGCCAAAGATTTAGACTTAGCATACAATACAGTGGCTTCAGCGGTACAGAGATTGGAAAACTTAGACTTGCTTTTCTTAGAAAAGGAACAAGGCAGAAATCGGCTTTATGTATATAAGGATTATTTGGATATCTTAAGAACAGGGACTGAAATATAAAATTAATATTTATTGAGAGGATGTCTACTTGTTGGGCATCTTTTTTTATTTTTTCAAATAATCATTGACAAGTGTTATAGACTGTTATATACTGTTATGGAAAAGGAGGGTAATAATTGAAGATAATTATCTCAAATGCTAGCAATGTACCTCTTTATGAACAAATAAAGGAAGCAATAAAGTCGGAAATATTAAGTGGGGAATTGAAGGAGGGTGAACAACTTCCTTCTGTCCGGTCTCTTTCTAAAGATTTAAAGGTGAGCATCTTAACCGTTAAAAAGTCTTACGATGAACTGGCAGATGAAGGCTTTGTGGAAACCAGGCAGGGCCTTGGGTCTTTTGTGGTGGAAGGAAATTCTCTTTTAAAGCAGGAAGAAAGAAGGAAGATTTTAGAAGAGAAGTTAATTGAAGCTGTTGACCTTTCAAAGTCTTTGAAAATTCAAGAGGAAGAATTCTTTGACTTAATAAAATTCATTTACGAGGGTGGTATTTATGACTGATAAAATAATTTTAGAAAATGTAAAAAAGAAGTATGTAAACTTCCAACTGGGAGAGATTTCCTTCCCTGTTCCAAAGGGTTATATTACGGGTTTTATTGGAAAGAACGGTCAAGGTAAGACTACAACCATCAGGTCAATACTCTCTTTGATTAACTTTGAAGGGACTATACTTATTGACGGTCAATCAAATGAAAATTTAGAGTATTTGCAGGAAGCAGGTGTGGTAATGGACGAGTCTTTCTTGGCTAAGGATTGGAATATGAACTTAGTTGACAAGGCAATGGATATAGGATATAAAGACTGGGACAGTGGAAAGTTTAAAGCTTACTTAGAGGGCTTTGGAATTCCTTTGAAGTCAAAGGTAAAGGAATTATCCAGAGGGATGAAGACTAAGCTTATGCTTTCAATAGCCCTTTCTCATGGGGCAAGGCTCCTTGTTTTAGATGAGCCGACAAGTGGTTTAGACCCCAGCATGAGGGATGAGTTTGCTGATATTATCCAAGACTTTGTGGGTGAAGAGGACAATACAGTCTTGTTTTCTACCCATATTACCCAAGACTTGGAGGCGATAGCTGACTATATTGTCTTTATTGATGATGGTAAGCTTGTGGACTTCGACACAAAGGAAGACTTTATAGAAAAGTATAGGATAGTAAAAGCCGGTTTGGAAGAACTAAAGGGAGTTGAAGATTTTCTACTTGGGAAAAAAGTTACCCGGGTAGGCTTTGAAGGGTTAGTCAAAGAAAAGTTTGTTGAAAAAATTTCGTCAGATATCTTGGTTGAAAGAGCAACTATTGACGACATTATGGTTTTATATGGGAGGAAAAAATGACTGATATTAAGAAGATTATTAAGTTAGATATTATTACAGTTTCAGAATATTTAACCCTCAAAAATTTTATAATTATTACAGGGCTTGGAGTTTTTTACTCCTATTTAAATGGTAATATCATGCCTATTTTTGGAGTGTCTCAAGTTTTTGCAGTAATTTTTTCAACCTACCCTTTCTTAGTAGGTGACGAGGCAGGAATCGACTCTCTCTATGGGATTTTTGGAATAAAAAGGGCAAGCGTTGTCTGTGGCAGGTATCTTTGGAGCAACTTAACTGGAATTTTCTATCTTATATTCGGTACAGCTTTAAGTTTAATTCTTTCTTTAACCATAGGAAAGATAGAATTTGGCAAAGAAGAATTGATGGTAATTCCTGTATGGTATCTTTTAACTAACCTGATTATTGCCGCCCAATACCCATTTTATTTTAGGTATGGATATGCAAAGGCAAAATTAATTTATACTACTGTAATATTTGCTTTGGTAGTAGCGGGATTTATAATTGGATATTTTGCAGATAAAGTTATTAGTGTTTTTGCCGGAGTAAACCCTTATATAATAATAGGCTTGGCATTAGTTTTATGCCTTGCTTTCTACCTGGCATCTATTAAACTATCTAAAAAATGGTATGGGGAAAGGGAGTTTTCATAGGGGAGACCAATAATTTTTCAAAAAAAGAAGGCACACTTTTTCGTGTGTCTTTTTGATTTATATATACATGGAGATGGTCCGAAAATTCTATGAGTAGGAATAAAGTTTAAATTTTCATAGTTAAAATTTTCTTGCGAGTTTAAGCTAGAATAGCACTTTCCTTAATATAAAGGGGTGATAAAGGAAATAACTTTAGGGGTGTGGACCATTTCCAAACTATACCAATTATTTAATTATATTTGTTTTTTATCTGACTTGTTAAAGAAGGCTACTGCCAATGCTCCAGGACCCGCATGTGTACCAATAACAGAGCCAAGACAAGTATATTTCGGTCTTTCGATATTCCCCTCCCAGATATACTTAGCATCATCAATGTATTGGTTGATATTTTTATCATCTAATCCTGTGTAGCCTAGCAAGTATGGCTTTTCAAAGTCTATTTCTCCAGCCTTACCTATTTGGCTAGTTAAAAGGTTCTTTGCGTTTTTTAGACCCCTAGCCTTGCCAAGAACTTGAATTTCACCGTTATCAAGTGTGAACACAAGCTTAACAGATAGAAGTGTACCAATCATAGCAGAACTTTTAGAAATCCTCCCACCCTTTAAAAGATAGTCTAATGTATCAATAAGTGCTACAAGGGTGACATTGTCCTTTTCCTTTTCTAATATTTCTGCTACTTCTTTTGCCGACTTTCCTTCATCTATTAAATTAACAGCCAACTCTAATAATATACCTTCACCAATTGAGGCTGTTTTGCTATCAACTACAAAGACCTTATCCTCAAGACCTTCCGAAGCAATTATAGCACTTTGATAGGTTCCGGAAAGTTTAGATGAGATTGTCAAAACAACAAATTCACAACCATCCTCAATTAACTCTTCATACTTATTTCTAAAAGCAAGAGGCGTAGGTTGGCTGGTAGTTGGCACAAGATCACTTGATTTTAATTTTTCGTAAAAGTCCTTCTTGTTAATTGTAACTCCATCTATAAATTCTTCTTCCTCAAATTTTATTGTAAGAGGTACTATTGTCAACCTATCCTTTATTTCTGGCGAAAAATCTGCTGTGGAATCAGTTACAATTCTTACTTTCATACTATTTATCTCCTTCTTTATCTTTGGTTTTTTCATTAAGTTCATTTAAGTTTTCATCGAAGAGTCCTAAAACTTCATAAAAAATCTCTTTTTTTTCTTCAGGAATATTTTTTGTAGCATATTCAACAGCAAAGGCAACCTTATCATAGGTTTGACCGGCTACCTCCATTCCTTTTTCAGTAAGAAAAAAAACTCCTCCATAACCCTTCTTGTGAGAACTTTCTTTATTGACTAATCCTTTATTTGCCATTGTATTTAGGGACCTAGAAACATCTGATTTATCCTTCCCACATATTTCAACCAGTTCAGAAGATGTAAGCCCATCCTCACTTTGAATTAGAGCCATTAAATATGTAAGATGGGAGGAGGTTAGATCATAAGGTTTTAATGCATCAGATGCAATCTTATGCCATATCTTATGTAAAGAAAAAATACCACTTGAAAATCTTTCAAATCTTTTTAACATGTTTCCTCCAAAATTATTCATCAAACTTGTTGACATATCAACATGCTTAATTATATACTAAAGAAGTTGACATGTCAACAAATTATTAATTAATCCTTACTATAAGGAAATTTTATAGAAAGATTTTATACATACGAAAAGATGACTATTCTTTTAAAAATATCCCTAAAAATATTAAAGATAGGAGCAAAGCTGTCGATAGTAACTCTGAATAGAGTAAAGGGGGGTAGAGCATGGATGTAAGAGCAATTACAAACTCAAATGTGGGTCAAGTGCCAAGGATTGATTTTCCAAGACCAACTGGCGGCGAAGGACCTGTTGAGGTCAGGGATAGGATACCTGATAATGCAGCCTTTCAATCGCAAGTATTTAAGGAGAAAGAATACTCTGAAGAGGATCTTCAGCAAGCGGTTGATAAGGTCAATAAACAGGTAGTTGCATTCGACAGACATTTTGAAATTTCGGTGCATGATGCGACGAATAGGATAATGGTCAAAGTCGTAGACTCTACAAATAACGAGTTAATAAGAGAAATTCCGCCTGAAAAATTCTTAGACATGGTTGCTAAATTTTGTGAATTGGCGGGTCTTGCAGTAGATAAAAGAGTATAAAGGAGGGGGAGATAAAATGTATAGCAATATGGCTAGAATTACAGGAATGGTATCCGGTATGGATACTGATACTATGGTTCAAAATATGATAAGAGCTGAAAAGCTTAGAGTTGACACATGGCAGCAAAAGAAAACTCTAGCTGAATGGAAAAAAGCAGACTACAACTCTGTAAATAGAGATTTAGCTAATTTTGTAATAAATTCCAAGCAAGAATTAGGTCTGGGCAGGATATCCGGAGGGTCATTCTTCCCAGTGGCATATCAAAGTCTAGACTATGTAAAAAAAGCTACGCTTTCAAATGAAACAATTGCGACGACAACAACGACTGCAAATGCGATGAATGGAGAGTTTACCCTTGGTGTAGATAGGCTAGCCTCATCTGCTAGTGCAAAAGTTGTAGTGGAAAATGGAGAAACTTTAGGAAAAGAATTCCAATTGGAAATTGCTGTTGACGGTAAAGAAGCAAAGACTATTTCGCTTTTCAATAAAAATGGAGTAACTTATGAAGAATTAGCTAAGAAGATAAATGATGCGAATTTAGGTGTTCAAGCTTCCTATGCGAAAGACTCCAACGGCAAGGGTGTTTTCACAATGGTGAGCAATTCTGTTGGTGCAAACTCATCTATAGAAACAACGGTTAAAGCAAATACAAATCCAGATAATACAGGAACAGCATCTGGTCTATTTAACATTGCTAAAACTTCCGGTAATAATGCACTTGTAAGATATAACGGAGTTGAAATGGAATATAATTCCAACAACTTTGAAATTAATGGGGTTAAATTTGACTTAAAGAAAACAACTGCAGCTGGAGAGGACATAACTGTTAAAGTCGGAACTAACACTGATGAAATTTTCAATAGGATAGTTAAGTTTGTTGACAGCTACAATACTTTACTTGACAAGCTGAATAAACAAATCGGTACTAAACCTAATAAGGAATTTCATCCTCTAAGTGATGAGGAAAAGAAAGGTCTATCAGAAGACGAAGTTAAAGAATGGACTGAAAAAGCTAAGACCGGTATGTTATATAATGACTCTAAGATTAAAAAGATGCTTTCAAATGTTAGACTTAGTCTATACGAGAACTATGTTGGTGAAGAGGGTGCATCTTTCAAGCACTTGACAGAGCTAGGAATTTCAACTGCATCTTTCAAGGCAGGTTCCGGGGAACAAGGTGGAAAGCTTCAAATAGATGAGAAAAAACTTAGAGCTGCTATAGAAAAAGATGCTCAAGGCGTTATGGATAGTCTTTTCAGTGAAGGTAGAAAAGATGAGTCAGGAAAGCTTATTGAAGGTAGCAAGGGTATTGCAACAAGAATTTATGATGGAATAGCTACCGGAATGAAAGAAATTGTTACAGCTGCAGGTCCGGGGCAAGATTCATCACTATTAAGACAAGTAAGTTCAACGCTTCTAACTGACTTTGTAACTAGAGGTGGTAGAAAGGGTATAGGTGGACAATCTGATCTTGATGCTGATATTTTTGACTATGGAAGAAAGATTGATAACTTGACTGATTTATTA
>JGI24712J26585_10003563_pt1 | contig 12221 bp, 10 predicted proteins | sample BioPla3DNA2_FD_26585 | JGI IMG/M metagenome (IMG submission 26585)
CAATATCAGGTAGTCGTATTCAAGTTCCCCTTTATTAGTTTTTACATGACTTTCTTTAACATCCAATAGTTCAGAGTCGAGCGAGAGTTTGATAGACCTGTCTTTTATTAGTGACTTTATTTTCTCTCTAAAATTTGAATTAAAGTTAGGCAAAAACTTTTCGCCCTTCCCGAGTATTGTTATATTCAAGTGAGGGAAGCGATTCTTATAGGCAAGGGCAAGCTCTATTCCACTAACGCCAGCCCCGGCTATTATCATCTTCTTTCCTTCATCATCCTGACTATTTTCTAAATTATAGGTGAAGTTCACCAAGGAACTTATTGGCTTTACATAGGTGGAATTTTCCGGATTTATCCTAAAGTCCTCCCTTGAAGCAAGACCAAGATTCATGGATAAAAAATCATATGGGTACTTAGCTTCCTCTGTTATTACAAGCTGCCTTTCCCCATCAACCTCTTTAATCTTGTCATTAACATAGGTGACCCCTGCCTCCCTACACAATTCTTCCACATCAAAGGAAATTTTATCTTCAGTGTAAATCCCTTCAATGAAACCCGGAAGCATGCCTGAATAGTATTGCCTCCCAAAGTTGGTTATTAATGTAATTTCAAGGTCGGCGACTGGTTCCTTTGCCAGCAGTTTCAAAATATTAATATGTCCATGACCTCCGCCTGCAAGTATTAATTTTTTCATAAGTTATTCCTTTCTTGCTCCAATTATAACATAAGCAATTACTTAACTCCACAATATTTCTCTCCTTTTCCACCTTCAAGAGTGGGTAAAAAAATTTGAGGTCAAAATTTTTGACCTCAAATTTATTACAAGCCTTACTTTCCTTTGCCTATTTGGTAGCCCCTTTCAAAGGCTTTCTTGTTTGCCTCCACTGCCTTTTCCGGCACGAAGCTCACAACCGCCTCCAAGAAGGTTTCTTTTTTAATATCATCCAAGACTGCAGCCAAGATTCCCAGCTGGACCGTGTTGGCTGTTTTAATATTACCTGCTGCCTTGGCTTCTTCTTTGGCATTGACTTCAATGACCTTGAACTTATCTTTTAAGGCTGCAATTTCTTCTCTTGGATATTGGGCCTGTTCTTGGATTACAGGGCTCGGGTATACCTCTTCGGTGTTAAGAATAATCGTTGCCCCCTCCTTTAATAGCCTTGACCCACGGAGGGCTTCTAATGGCTCCATCCCTAGAAGGACATCTCCCTTTCCTATAGGGACATTGGCGGAGTGGACTACTTCACCATAACGGATAGACCCCCAAACCATGCCTCCCCTTTGGCTAAGTCCAATAACATCGTTGGTTTTCACTTGGAGGCCGGCCAGCATGGCAGCATTTGCTACAATTTCCGTTGCAAGGACCAGCCCTTGACCGCCGACACCCATAATTAATATATTTTTAGACATTATTTTTCCTCCCTGCGTTTAATTGCACCTACCGGACAAACTTGCGAACATACGGAACAACCCACACACATATCCGGGTCAATGGAAGATTTTTCCTTGTCTATCCCCTCATACTTTTTCATGTGGATTGGCGGGCAGTTGGTCTTGACACAGGTCCTGCATGCGATACATATTTCCGGGTCCACATAGAAGTTCGGCTCTTTTATCTTGTATTTAAGGGCACAAGGACGGGTTGTTATGATAATGTTGATTCCCTTTTCCTTGGTAGCCTTGGCAATGGCTTCCTTTAAGCTCTTATAGTCAAACTGGTCAACCAGTTGGACCTTGTCGTGGCCCATTACTTTTAAAAGTTCTTCAATATGGACTTGAATGTCGTCCACATTGTTATAGAGACCTGATGAAGCGTTGGCTTGGCCTCCGGTCATGGAAGTTGCTGAGTTATTTAAAATTAAGAAGGTCATGTTGTCTTCTTCATCTACATTGTGCAAGAGGTTTAGGAAGCCTGTCATGCCCGAGTGGAAGAAGGTTCCATCGCCAATTACAGAAACGGTTGGGGAGTCGTCGCCTGATAGCCTTTTTGCCTTTGCCATACCTTTTGTAATCCCCACGGTTGCTCCCATGGAAAGCGATGTGTGGGACCCTGCTATGTCCGGCAGGACACTGAGGGTATAGCAACCTATATCCCCGATAACAGTAACCTTTGCCTTTTTCAGTACATCGAATACAGGTCTATGAGGACAGCCTGCACAGAACATAGGAGGTCTTGGGACGACAGGGTTTTCTCTTCCGGGCATCTTATCCCCTTGAACAACTCCTGCCTTTAGGAGTCCGTTGAAAATATCTTCAGTTAGAAGTTCACCGGTGAAGGAGAAAATCTCCTTGCCTTCACATGGGATGCCTGCCAGCTTCAACTGGTTTTCAATGATTGGCATCAGTTCTTCAATAACGATTATCCTCTTGTACTTTTTACTTAGTTCTTCCATCTTTTTGATGGAAATCGGAAAGACCATTCCCGGTTTATAAATTGAGACCTTTAAGTCAAGCTCCTTAAGGTTGTCATAAATCATACCCGGTGCAATCAAGAGGACCTCTTTGTCGTCAACTTCCTCTAGGTGGTTAATCTCTGCACCATAGGCATATTCTTCTAACCTGGCAATCCTGTCCTTCATTGCCTGTTGGGCCTTTATGGTGAAAGGTGGCAACATGGTGTAGCGACCATCATCATAGGAAAAACCCTTGGCAGGCACTTCTACACGGTCTTCAAGTTCAACAATGGACCTTGAATGGCAGGCACGGGATGCCATCAATAACATGGCTGGTGTGTTGTATTCTTCCGATAGTGCCAGACCTAGCTTGGTATAGTCCTTCGCCTCTTGACTATTGCCTGGATTTAGAACAAACATGTTGGCAAATTGTGCCAAGACTCTGGAGTCCTGTTCATTTTGTGATGAGGACATGCCTGCATCGTCGCCTACCATAAGCAAGAAACCCCCATTGGTTTTGATTTGGGTAAAGGTCATCAGTGGGTCCATGGCAATGTTGATGCCCACATGCTTCATGGAAGCCATGGCCCTTGCCCCGTAAAAAGATGCACCGATGGCAACCTCTAGGGCAACTTTTTCATTCACGGAAAACTCACTGTAGATGTCGTCGTATTCAAATAGGGCCTCCATGAGCTCAACTGTTGGCGACCCCGGATAGGATGCTGCGACCATGCCGCCAGCCTCCCAAAAACCTCTGGCAATGGCTTCATTGCCTGTCATAACTCGTTTTTGCATAATATTCTCCTTTTCTTTATAACTTATTTATTGAACACTTTTCTGCTTTAGTGGATAAACTTACCGTCTTGTCACTTATACCCATGAATTGTCTTAATATGCAAAATAGTTAATACATAGTTTTCATCCATATCTTTATTGTTTAATGATTTTCTTGTAATGCTATTCTTAAAGCTTGCTATTTTTGTAAATAGTTTTCAAGCCCCTTTGCTTTAACTCTTCTTCTGTTAATTTATTTTCTTTTTTATTACTCAAACTTGGCAGTTAGAAGAGCCTCCTTATCCCCGTCATTGCGAGGACTTTAGCCCGAAGCAATCCATAAGTATTTGCCTTGGCACTGGATTGCTTCGCTTCGCCCGCAATGACAAGGTGTGAAGTTTGAATAAACTAATTATACCATAATTAACTTTCTGAATAATTATAAAAACCTGCTGGGATTTTTTCTCCCAACAGGTAATTATATTAATCTTCCCTAAATAAACAACAAGGCAACCAATATCTCATCAATGCTTTTTCCAGAAAAGCTCAGCTTTTTTTCCCCTTGCCTTTTTGTACCCGGATAAAATGAAGCCTTGATTGCATCGGTTTGTTTAGAGTATTCAATTTCCAGTTCATAGCTTCTATAGTCTAAATTAAAATCTTTGAAGTCTTCTAATCTTACCTTTTTGAAAGCTTCAAACAATTCTTTATTTACCCTGGCCGGCGCTTTACTTGTTATTGAGGCACCATAGCCTCTTGTTGCAGCAACTGTTTGTATTCTAGGGTCAAAGTCATTTATATGTTCACACAGGTCCGCATCTCCACTTACCAAGACTACCGGAACCTTTAAGTCCCAAGACTTTAAATAGTTCAGGGTAAACTCACTACACACCCTTCCATTTAATGCCATCCTTGCAAATCTCCTTCCTNGAGTTGTATGTGTGGGAGATTGGGTAGTTTGCAACCCCTGCCCCACTATGGTAGCCTAAAAAGATTGAACAGTCAAAGGTCTCATCAAGGCCCTGTATCATAGACATTGGTCCTCCATACCAGCCTGTGATTAGCTTACAATTCTCCGGTAATTCTCCAATTAAAATATTGTCTCCGCCATCATGGGCATCTTTTATGACAACTTCACAATCAGAAAAGCTATCGTTAATGCTGTTCACTACCGACACCAACTCCCGTGTCATCTGTTGCCTTAGCCTAAAATAATCTTCTTTACCCTTTATAACACTATCCCAACCTGTACAGCCGGAAACCCCCTCCATGTCGCAGGTTATAAATATCTTTTTCATAGAAAAACCTCCCTCTTAAACCTGTTTCTACCTGTTTCAATGTTATCAACTAGGCACTTTAGTGTCAACCATTATTTTGAAATGCAGGTTATTTTTATAATTTCCAGCCTTAAATTTATAATTAGCTTATAAGTTTGTACACCGCCTTATCCAATTCTCTTATTGTAGCCTTTAACCAAACCTATAATCTAGCTAAAGATTATAAGGATTAATCGACCTCCTTAAGGGTAATATTATATAGCTAGATATAACTATAGTTAAAAAGGAGTTATTATGTGCACTGGAGTTAAATTAGACCACCCAACCGGATCTGTCCTTGGACGGAACATGGATTTTGATTATGAAATAGGCTACACTGTCCTTTACTTCCCAAAGGGCTACCATTATTTAGGGGACCTCTCTGGGAATAAGGACCATACCAAGTATGAAATGATGGGACTTTGTTTTAATGGAAGGGACCCCTTGAAGGATGGGATAAATGAACATGGTTTAATGGGAATTACAAATGAATTCTCCCTTTTTAACACCTACAATGACCAGGTTGCCGGAGGGAAAAAGAACATCTCCAGCCTTTATTTTATGGGTCATATACTTGGACATTACAGGTCTGTCCAAGAAATCTTGGATGATATTGATAACTTTCACATATCCACAAGGGACCATCTGGCTAATAAGGTTATTTCCCCTCCCTTCCACTTCTTCTTTGTAGATGCTGAGAAGAGGTCCCTAGTAATTGAACCTATAAAGGGCAAGCTTAATGCCTTTGAAAACCCTTATAATGTCCTTACCAATTCCCCTTCTTTTACCTCCCATGAGAGGAGGCTAAAGAAGCTGATTGACCTTGATAATCCAAAAAGTTTTAACGGAGCGAAGGACCTGCCCGGAGGCTTTGACCCAACTTCGAGGTTCATAAAGGCCTATTATATGGTTGACCAAACCCTCCCTTCCAAGGACTATAAGGAGGCCATGGGGAATGCCTATAATATTTTATCTGCCCTGTCGCTACCAAAGGGCTTTATTGAAAACAACAAGCACGACTACTATACCTATACCTTTTATACCTCTGTCTATGAGTCATCACAAAGGCTACTCACAGTAAGGTCCTGCGATAGCCCACAGGTTTTTTCTTTGACCTTTGATGATATTCCAAATAGAAAAGAAAGGCTTGAGTTTAAAATTCCTATAGATTTTATGGAGGACAGGTTGGTGTTGAAGTAGGGCTGTATATTGTTAATGTGCGGGCGATGACTCAATCACCCATACGGGTTGGGGCATGCTTCGTGGGCGCTGGATTGCCACAAATAATTTATTATAGTCTTTTAGATGAAGGAGTTTGAATTCCACAATTCAAGCCTAGCTAAAGGAGGCTTTTATGAAAGCAATAAAAGAAAATGTAATTAAAATGAGAGACTTATTTGACCATCAAAGGGCAGTATTAGTTTTTATCTTGCTCTTATCTGTATCCCAGTTGTTATATGAATACATCCCCATGGCCTTTTATTTAAACATAATGCTTGTAGCGGCTTCTATCCATATGTATAATTTTAGGAGTTCCGGCAAAAAAATGGAAGTCCTTATAGGGCCAGTTGCCCTTCTTGCTGGCATATATTTGATACTGATATTTGCAAATAACGCCTTTATTGTAGAATGTGGGAGGTCCTTAATTAAGCTGTGGATTAGTCTAGAAATTATAGGATACTTTTTCCTTACAGAAGACTTTAGGGAGGAGTTTCTTCAAAGGCTTTCAAGGTTTTTCCTTGCCTTATTTTATTTTCTGGTAATGTATGGAATTATCTACCTCATTGTATTTTTAATCAACCAAGTCTTTATGTTAGAAATACCCTATGATGGTCTGATTTTTAGGATTGCCAACGCGGTCGCAGATTTTGTAGGTCTTGCAATCCTATTCACATACGAAAAAGAGGAAATAGCTTTTTCTAACTTGTTTGTCTTGATGTTTAGGGACATTTTGCCAAAGCTATCCATAGTGAGCGGGGGCTTTTTGCTAATACTTTAATAATATTGTCTGGTATATTGTTCTTGCCACCACTTGGCCTGCAAGTATACGACAATTATTCTAGCCTTGAATCCTATTCCAGTCCAATGGAAAAGAATAACCTCCAAGTTTTTATTGATGGGAAGTCTAAAGAAGAAAAAACAAATGATGGATATAAGCATAGGTATAACAACTATGAGCACAGTAAAAAGGGCTATGATGTATCCGGATATTCGACCTTTTATGAAGCTTATTTATCAGATTCTAACATTCTGGCCTTTAAGGATGGCCTAAGCTTAAAAATAAATTATGAGGGAGATAAACTGCTTGTCACTTATAGGGATGGGAGTAAGGAGGAAATTCCAATAATACCACCGAAAGATGAAAATAAGGACTGGGTAATTGAAGGAAGGGATATAAAATTGTATGTTAAGTCTTACTATGTAAGTAATAATATAGACGGTTCCTTATATAAAAATATGAGCTGTGTAGTTTTAACTAGGTAGGAAATTCATTATAGTCTTTTCTGAATTGCCAAAAGTTGAAAAAATGATGGGCAGGTCTCAAGAGAAGAGACCTGCCCATCATTTTTTATTGCAATTCTTCTATTACTTTTTCTACTACTTCATTATCAAAAGGTGTCTCGATTTCTGCTACCTTCATATGGTTCCTAAGTGCCCTTTTTACTTTTGGCAGGCTCACTATTGTACCCATACCATTGATACAGCCCTCCGGACAGGCCATTCCTTCCAAGAGGTAGCCGTCCTTCTTACCTGCCTTGGCCAAGTTCAATAGCTTTATACATTCCTCAAGTGAATTTGCCCCTTCAATCTTAATCTCCCTAGTTGGGTCTAGTTTTTCAGCTACTTCCTTAACAGCAGCAGCAACCCCTCCAGCTTGGGCATAGCCCCTGGCTGACCGAGACGAATTCTCTATCTCTTCCTCAGCAACCACTTCAGCAGGCACAACCCCCTTGGCTGTAAAAATCCCCAAGAGCTCCTCAAAGGTTATAACAAAGTCAACATACTCCCTAACACCTGTTTTTATTGCTTCCGCCTTTTTTGAAGTACAAGGACCAACAAAGCAAACAATAGCCTCAGGGTCTATTTTCTTAATATGTTCCGCAGTATACCTCATAGGTGAGCCCGTGTCTGATATCATGTGCATATATTCAGGAAAATATAATTCCACAAGGGCTGACCAGGAGAAACAACAACTGGTCCCCATGAAAGGAACCTTAGCAGGGACATCTGATAGGTACTCCTTTGCCTCATGTAGGGTTGTCATATCTGCCCCAATTCCAACCTCATACATATCTTCAAAGCCAATTTGTCTCAAGGCCTCTCTCAACATGCCAGGAGTTACATTGTCCCCATATTGGCCCACATAAGACGGGGCAACAGCTGCGTATATCTTTTTATTTTTACTCTTTAAGGCCTTAACCAGCTGGTATATTTGTGTCTTGTCTCCAATTGCACCCCATGGACATTGGGTGACACACCTTCCGCAGGCAACACACTTGTCATGGTTGATTTCTGCAAGGCCGTTCTCATCATTTTCAATGGCATCTACCCCACAAACAGACACACAAGGTCTTTCATATTCAACAATGGCATTATAAGGACATACCTTTTTACATTGTCCACAGTTGACACACTTATCTATATCTATAACTGCCCTGTCTTTTTTAAAGCTAATGGCATCTTTCGGGCAAGTGTTATAGCAGGGTCTTGCCATACACTTTTGGCAGATATCAGTAACATAATGTTGCCTTTCAGGGCAACCCTCACAAGCAAACTTAATTACATCTACAATTGGTATCTGGAAGACATTTACATCCATGTCTACCTTGTCAAAACCATCAGTAATAGGCACATTCTCATCGAATTCACGGATACCTAAACCCATGGTTAAACGAATCATTTCTTCAGCAATAGCCCTTTGTCTAAAAACATTGTCCCTTTCAATCCCTTGGGCATTTGGAAAAAGCCTAAAGGCAGCAGACTCCAACTCCTCAAAAGGGGCATCTGCATAAGCTATCCGTGCCACCTCAGAAAAGACCCTGTTCCGTAGGTTCATAATATCCTTATAAATTTCCCTCACACCATCAACCTCCACATCTATATCTTATTTTCTCCATTCGATTGATAATTATATCACATTATTCCACAAATTGATAGGACTTTCTTTACTTGGACTTATAGTTTATTTCTATACTAGCCTTGGGATAAGTGTCAAAAATATAATAGCAATGGTTTCCGTAGGGGCGATTACTAATCGCCCGTTCATCTTGAAGATTAATTCTCCTAACATGACAGTGGACGGTAAGGTCCAAAAGGTTGACGGGGACAGGGGGACTACGCCGATTTTGAGAAGTTCAAGGACACTTGTGCCAATCCGTGCCATCGTTGAGGCTATGGGCGGAAAGGTGGGCTGGGAGGCTAGAAGCAGGACGGTAAGCCTTGCTGCCAACGGGCAAAGTGTTGAAATGAATATTAATAATAAGAATTTCAAGGCAAATGGCGGGGCAAAGACTATGGATACCGCCCCTATGATTGAGAATGCAAGGACCTATGTTCCCTTGAGGTTCTCAGCTGAAAACCTTAACTGCCAAGTGGATTGGATTAATTCCACTAAGGAAAATAAGAAAAATAGTCGCAAGGGTAATTTCCCTTGCGACTATTTTTCTTATTATAAACCCTTATCGATTTACCTTGAAAGTTTTTTGCCTACGGAGAAAATAGGAAACTTTTCCTCGGGGACGAATCGAGGTTGGTAAACCAAGTAGTTGCACTTTTGTTCACTATTATTTTATTGGGAGATGTTATAAGTGTTTTCAGATAAACTTTCTAATTTAATGAAACTTTACCAAATTTCCAATGCACAAATGGCAAAAGAAACCTTTTTAGACCCCTCCTATATCTCTAGATTGAAGTCTGGCAAGAGGGCCTTGCCTGAAAGTCCGGAATTTTTAGACAGCATGGTGGATTATTTTTTAAGGCTTGCTGAGTCATGTAATAATGAAGACCAAATTTTTTTAATGGTGGGGATTAAGACCCCGGAAAGCAAAGACTTGAAAAAAAAGAGCCCTCTACCAATGGTTGAATGAGGATAATTTGCAGGAGGGTAACCTTGACCACTTCCTTGAAAGCTTGGGGAGAAGTTTTGCTATGCCAAGTAGCCTACCGGCAGGCAAAGATTATAAGCCGGCGGAAGAGAGCTTCCATTATTACTATGGAGACGAGGGAAAGAGGGAGGCTGTCCTTGCCTTTCTGGATAAGGTTATCGCTTCGAAAAAACCTACCCGTTTTAAACTTTTTTCCGATGAAAATATTTCTTGGATGACAGCTGACAAGGACTATACTAAAAAGTGGTTTTATCGACTGTATCATTGCCTGCAAATAGGTTGTAAGATGACCATTGTCCACAATGTTTCAAGGAACTTGGACGAGATGATGAAGGCAATTGAGCAATGGCTCCCCTTGTATATGGTTGCTGATATTGAGCCTTATTATTATCCTAAGGTGAAGGACGGGGTTTATAGGCGGACAATCTTTATTGCAAAAAATATTTNGGCAATCTCTTCTCTAAGCGTGGGGGACAATACTAACGGTATTTTGAATTGTTTGATTGAGGATAAAAAGGCTGTTCGGGCTTTAGAAACCGAATTCGACAGGTACCTTTCCTTGTGCAAGCCTCTCTTTGAGATAAAGAAGGATGATTTGACCGGTAATTATTTGAAGCTTTACGAAGATAAGATAATTGGGGAGGGGGACTTCTATTATATGGGTGCCTACCCTACCTTTTACACCATGCCGGAGGGTCTGGCTAAGAACATAGAGAGCAAGTACCCCGACAGAGGTTTCCTTGACTTGTATAATTTCGCCCGCAATGAGTTGATTTTCTCTTCCACTAATAAGGCCCTTTCTGAACTTGTGAACCTTTCGACTGGCAAAGAAGGGTATGGGGTCTATTTCGGCAATGAATTTATTGAGTATTCAAAGGAGGACTTTTTAGACCATTTGGCTGAAATAAAAAACCTTAGCAGGTCTTTCTCTAACTATAATGTCTATTCAAGTGAAAATATTAACCCAAATATCAGTATTTTAATGAGGGAGGAACGGGGAGTTATTATCGAGAGGCGGAAGGAACCCTTTGGTATCTTGTATCTGGAAGAGGAAAACTTAAGGTCCGCCCTGTCTTATTATATAAAAAGAAAGATTTCTGTAGCGAAGAATATTAACAGGNTATGATTGGAATTTCCGATTATAGCCTGTTTATAATTTGATTAACTTGTAAAAAGTATACTTTCTAAAATCATAGGAGAGCATCCCTCTCCCTCCTATGATTGTGGTCCGTCTCTTTGGTCTGGATTGCCACATATTTTTAATTATAGCCTTTTAATGTGCCGGCAGATGGTAACCCGCCCATACAGATCCTCGCAATAACGACACGCCCCCGTCATCGCGAGCGGAGCGTGGCGGTCCAGTGCTATTTGTTTAGTAATGAGATTTAATTTGAGGATGAAGTAATTCCATTTGGAAGAGCAGATATAGAAACAACAGAAACTGTTGAAGCTGAAGAACTTGTTGAACTTGAAGATGAAGAAACCCCGTTAGCTTTACCGAAAACAGGGGCAAGTTCAAGTTCATTATATATAGGAGCACTTTTAATTCTAATCGGGTTGAAACTTAGAAAAAAATTGCCTAATTCCTTTATTCTTACAGTTTTATAATTCCCTTAAAACAATAGACCGGAGGATGTAAATAAACTACTCCGGTCTATTGTTATTAAAACTGAAATATACTCACAAATGAGCAATAAAAAAGCTATAACATAACCGTTAAGACTATATTATAGCTTTTTGTTTTTATTAATTTTCTTATTAACGGACTCACACTGTCCAGTATTTTATATAAATAACTATATCCAACCTCTTAACTTCATTACATCTGCAACCTTTTTAACTGAAAGCATGTAAGCAGCTTCTCTTACTGTTACCTTATATTCTTCCATTAGGTTCCATATATCGTTGAAGGACTTAACCATGTCAGCTTCTTGTTTTTCTTCAACTTCTGCTTCTGTCCAGTAGTAGCCGTATAGGTTTTGTACCCATTCGTAGTAAGAAACAAGAACTCCGCCTGAGTTAGTCATGATGTCCGGAGTAAGAGTGATGCCTCTCTTCTTTAATACCTCGTCAGCATCCGGAGTAACAGGACCATTTGCAGCTTCACAAAGTAGTTTACATTTTAATTTTTCTGCAACTTCTGCTGTAACAGCATTTTCTAGAGCTGCCGGAACTGCAACATCACATTCAGTTTCCCAGAACTCGTCTAGGGTGATAGCCTTAGCTCCCGGGAAGCCAACCAAGTTCTTGTGTTCATCCATGTATTTGCCCATTTCCTCGAAGTCTAATCCGTTTTCATTGTAAAGGGCGTAAGTTCCGTTCTTTGGTTCCCATTCAGCAAGGGCTACAATCTTAGCACCTTGTCTTGCAAGGTTTTTAACTGTAAATCTACCAACATTACCAAAGCCTTGAACAATTGTCCTAGCACCCTTTAGGTCGATGCCAACCTTTTTAGCAGCTTCTCTGGTGATTATTGAAACACCAAAGCCTGTAGCTTCGTTTCTTCCAAGTGATCCGCCCCATTGAACAGGTTTTCCGGTGAATACCCCAAGGGCAAAGTTGTCGCCATTAAGTTTGATGTATTCATCAACCATCCAAGCCATAACCTTTCCACTTGTTCCAACATCTGGAGCC
>JGI24712J26585_10003566_pt1 | contig 12218 bp, 10 predicted proteins | sample BioPla3DNA2_FD_26585 | JGI IMG/M metagenome (IMG submission 26585)
AGGGATGACATGATCATTTTTAATATCCTTTAATCCTGTATTCATAGTCCGAAATCTTTGTTGTATCTTTGTGGCGTAGATTTGAAGTAGATGCAACAGATTTATTAACAAAGAGTCTGAACAAGAATTACTAAAAAGATATTAAATCATAATAACTATGCCCGAACATCAAAACATAGAATATAAAAGTGCTTGGCATAATGACTACCTGAAATGGATTTGCGGTTTTGCAAATGCACAAGGTGGTACTATTTTTATTGGTAAAGATGATAATGGAAATGTTGTAGGCATTGAGGATTACAAAAGGTTAATGGACGATATTCCTAACAAAATTCGCAATGCCATGGGAATTTCAGTTGAGGTAAATCTGCACGAAGAAAACGAAATGCATTATATTGAAATCGTTACATTTCCTTATTCTGTTCCCATTTCATTACGTGGAAGATACTACTACCGTATCGGAAGTACCAAACAGGAATNAACTGGGACTGCACTCAATGAGTTTTTATTGAAGAAATCGGGCAAAACTTGGGACGACGTTGTTGAACCACGTGCTACATTAGATGATATTGACGAAACAGCAGTTGCCAAATTTTTGATAATGGCTAAAGAAAAGGGAGGTTTGCTGGTAACAATGTTTAAAAATAACTTGACAAAAGAACAACTTATTAAACTTGGCTTAAACGAACGACAACTGAAAGCGGTGGAGTATGTTAAAGATAAAGGAGAAATTACAAATAAGGAATATCAAGAGTTAAATTGCGTTTCTAAAGTAACTGCATATAGGGATTTGACAGAACTTATTGAACAATATAAACTTTTTGAACGAAAAGGAGACGTTGGGGCAGGAACGAGTTACTTTTTAATTGGTTCATAATTGGTTCAATTGGTTCATATATATTACTATCTTTCTCAACCTCCCATGAATAAGGTTTTTTAAAAGTTTTAAGTGTTTTTAATTCTTTTATATCGAGGTCTCGCCAAACAACTTTTTTCTTGTCAGAATCGATATGACCTTCAGTTACTTTTAGTTTTTTTGTAAGAAAATTAAAACTTCTTTCCCCAATTCGCCTGTAGCACGATGCANATAGTAGTCATCAGCACCAATAAGAGNAAATTCATTGTTTTGATAGCGGAATTTATACGAACTTGTTGACGAGCCATAACTTCCCATAGTAGCAAAAAACTCAAATTCGATTTTAAGTACACCTTTGTTACTGATAGACATTCCAACATATGGATCTGTCATGTTAGGATTATCGTGAGGTAATATAAAACTTTCACTTTTTTCTGCTAAGTTGTATAAATTTGATTCATTATCATAAAAAAGAATTAACAACATTCTTGGTTGTGCTAAATCTGCATATTCGTCAAGCATGACGCTATCTATGTGCTGAATAACTAAAACTAAATCTTTATAGCTATCCTTATTTAAATCGCCTTGTACAGAATCTAATAACATCCAACCTTTTGGAATAAAGTTTTCAACATCTTTTCCCTGCGCATTAATGCTAGGGTACGAAAAGTCCTGACCATATGCAAACCCAAATGTCAGAACAAATAATACTGTAATATTTTTTTCATTTTATTGCTTATTTTTTTGTTTTCCACAAACTTATAAATTTTATTTTTATAAACATAACAAAATAAGTACCATTTTTTATTAAAAATTATTTGTTAATTACTTTGGGATAAAAATTTTGTATTTAATTTTTTAATTGCTGCATTTAAGTTAATTTTATAGCCTTGCGTTTTTTTGAAAAAGATTTTAGAAAATGATTGATTTTACACACTTACACGTCCACTCACAGTACTCTATTTTAGATGGAGCAGCATCAATTAATGCCTTAGTAAAAAAAACTAAAGATAGCGGAATGACTTCTTTAGCTTTAACCGACCATGGTACTTTATTAGGAATTAAAGAATTTCATGAAGTTTGCCTAAAAAATGGCATAAAACCAATCTTAGGTTGTGAAGCTTATGTTGCAAGAAAAAGCATTCATGACAAATACGACAAAGAAGATTTGTCTGGGAACCACTTGGTTATTTTAGTTAAAAACCTAACTGGTTACTATAATTTATTAAAATTAATGTCTATTGCAAGCACAGATGGCTTTTATCAAAGACCTAGAATTGACAAAGAATTGTTAGAACAATATAAAGAAGGTTTAATTGTTTCGTCTGCTTGTTTGGGTGGTGAAATTCCAAGACTTATAGATAATGATAGAATTGATGAAGCTAAAGAAGTAATTTTATGGTATAAAGAGGTTTTTGCAGATGATTTTTACTTAGAAATCATGTATCATCCAAGCGAAAATCCAGAACAGAAATTCAATGTTTCAGACAAACAATTAAAAGTAAATAAAAAAATACTTGAACTTGGTAAAGAACTTGATGTTAAAGTAATTGCTACAAACGACGTGCATTTCACCAACGAAGAAGATGCCGAAGCACATGATGTATTAATTTGCCTAACTACTAATGCTGATTTTGACGACCCTGACCGTTTAAGATATACACGACAAGAATGGTTAAAAACTCCAGAAGAGATGTTGGCTCTGTTTCCAAACAATCCCGAAACTCTATCAAACACAATGGAAATTGCCGACAAAATAGAAATTTATGAAATCAACAGCGACCCCATTATGCCAGAGTTTCCAATTCCCGAAGAGTTTGGAACTATTGAACAATGGAAAGAAAAATACACAGAACAAGATCTAATTAAAGAATTTACTGAAGATAGATATAATGCTTTGCACGGCTACGATGCTGTTTTAAGAATAAAATTTGAATCTGATTATTTAACACACTTAGTATTAATAGGTGCAAAAGAAAGATATGGCGAAAACTATTCTGAAGAAATAAAAGAGAGAATAGATTTTGAACTCAACACAATAAAAACCATGGGTTTTCCTGGATATTTCCTTATTGTTCAGGATTTTATTGCAGCAGCAAGAAAAATGGGAGTTTTTGTGGGAAAAGGTAGAGGTTCGGCAGCTGGCTCGGTAGTAGCATATTGTACAAAAATTACTGATGTTGACCCAATAGAGTTTAATTTACTTTTTGAGAGATTTTTAAACCCTGACAGAATTTCGATGCCTGACGTGGATATTGACTTCGACGATGATGGAAGAGCTTTAGTAATTGATTACGTTACAGAAAAATATGGACAANAAAAAGTAGCTCACATTTGTACTATTGGAACTATGAAAGCAAAAGGAGCTTTAAGAGATGTATCAAGGATATTGGGCATACCACTTCCAACAGTAAATGCTCTAACTAAAAAAATTCCAACTTTAGGCTCTTTAAGCAATGCTTATGAAATAATATTAGAAACAGAACAAAAAACAGGCTCTATCGATAAAGCCATAGCAGCTATAGAAAAAGATTACAAAACAGCTATAAATGAAGATAATGACAAAGAAGCTAATATTTTAAACACAAGACTTATAATTGCTCAAGAAATAAAAAGTGCAAGAGAAGTAAATGATGAAAAATTGCTGAAAGCTATTGCTATTGCATGTACATTAGAAGGCTCTGTAAGGCAAACAGGAGTACATGCTTGCGGAATGTTAATAGGAAAAAACAATCTTGAAAATCACATTCCATTAATGAGGGTTAAAGATGATTCTAAACTCTATGCTACACAATACGAAGGAAGTTATGTTGAATCTATTGGGCTATTAAAAATGGACTTTTTAGGTTTAAGAACTTTATCAATCATAAAAGAAACACTAAAAAATATTGAAATATCTAGAAAAGAAAAAATTAGTGTTGATAATTTACCATTAGACGATAAAAAAACTTTAGAAATTTTCAAAACAGGAGCAACAACTGCGATATTCCAATTTGAGTCGGAAGGTATGAAATCTCATTTACGTTCTTTAAAGCCCAATCACTTTAATGATTTAGTTGCTATGAACGCTCTGTACCGTCCTGGTCCAATGGAATATATAAAAGATTACATTGACAGAAAACATGGAATCCAGCACACAGAATATGACCACCCAATAATGGAGAAATTTTTGAAAGACACTTACGGAATCACAGTTTTCCAAGAACAGGTAATGTTACTGGCAAGAGCACTTGCTAATTTTACTAGAGGTGAATCTGACAGTCTGAGAAAAGCAATGGGAAAAAAATTAAGTGCTGAAATGGAAAAATACCATCAAAAGTTTATTGAAGGCTGTAAAAGTAATCCCCAATTTATTGAAGGCTGTAAAGTTGTTAAAAAGGACCCTGATGAATTAATAGATAAGATTTGGAAAGACTGGTCTAATTTTGCTAAATACGCATTTAATAAATCTCACTCTGTATGCTATGCTTACATCGCATTTCAAACTGCATATCTAAAAGCACACTATCCAGCCGAATTTATGGCAGCCAACCTCACACGCAATATTTCTGAAATGGACAAAATAACCGTGCAAATGGAAGAATGCAGAAGAATGAAAATCAAAGTATTAGGTCCTGATGTAAACGAATCTTATAATGATTTTACTGTAAACAAAAAAGGAAATATTAGATTTGGATTACAAGGCATTAAAAATGTTGGAACTAATGCAGTTGCAAATATTATTGAAGAAAGAGAAAAAAATGGAGCATACAAAGACATATTTGATTTTGTTTCAAGAGTAAATCTAAATGCTGTAAATAAGAAAAACATAGAAGCCTTAGTTCATGGCGGTGCTTTAGATTGCTTTAGCGAACTTCAAAGAGTTCAATATTTTATTGGAACTAATGGTTTTGATAGTTTTATTGAAGAACTTATTAGATTTGGCAATAACATGCAAAACTCTGCACCTGCTTCCACTACTCTATTTGGCGACAGTTTTGCTATTGAAGTTAAAAAACCTGAAATTCCAATTTTGCCAGAAGTAAATATCTTTGAAGTTTTAAAAAACGAAAAAGAACATATAGGCATGTATTTGTCAGGACACCCATTAGATCCATTCAAATTTATTATTAATAATTATAAAACTATACCACTAATAGAATTAGAAAATGAAGATAATAAGAAAAGGTTTGCAAATATAAAAGTTGCTGGTTACATTACAGATGTTACTGAAAGGTTGAGCAAAACTGGAAACCCTTACGCAAAAATTACTATGATAGATTATTCTTCAACTTTTTCTTTTTCAGTATTTGGGAAAAAATATGCAGAACTAAAAAGTTATTTTGTAAAAGGATATGCCATTCTTATGAACTGTGGCTTTGAGGAAAAAACACATGAACCAGGACTAAGGTTTAATGTTTATAAAATAAACTTACTTGCTAATATGAAAAATGATTTTTTCAATGAACTTATACTAAAACTTCCAACTGAAAATATTACTGAAGAATTTATTTCGGAATTTTTAAAAGTTTTAAAATCTTCTAAAGGAAAAATTACATTAAGTTTATCGCTAGAAGATAAGAAAAACAAATCAGAAGTTACTGTTTTTTCGAGAAATCACCAAATAAAACTAAGCGACAAACTAATAGAATATTTGGAAAACAATAAATATTTTAACTATATCAAACTTAATTGAGTTTATTTATTTTTATTAAAATAATTTAAACAAGAGCTAAAAAAAATTGTTAAAGTTTAAATTTAATATTATTTTTAGTTTTTTATTAAAACATTTTCTTATATTAGCAACTTAATTTAAATTTAAAAGACTATGGCATTAGAAATTACTGAAAAAAATTTTGACGAATTAGTAGTTAATACCGACAAGCCCGTTGTTTTAGATTTTTGGGCAGAATGGTGTGGACCATGTAGAATGATTGCACCTCTAATTGAAGAAATGCACAACGAATATGGTGATAAAGCTGTTATTGGAAAAGTTGATGTTGACAGCAACAATAGTATAGCAGTAAAATATGGAATTAGAAATATTCCAACTATTTTATTCTTAAAAGATGGAGAAGTTGTTGACAAAGTTGTTGGAGCAGTTCCAAAAGCCACTTTAACAGCAAAATTAGACGCACTTTTATAAAATAAAATTGAGAGATAAATTCTCTCTCTGTTATAAAAATGACTATAAACGAAATTCAAGACGAAATTATCCAAGAATTTGAAGTTTTCGACGATTGGATGGATAGATATGCACTTTTGATTGAAATTGGAAAAGAATTAGCTGAGATGCCTTCTGAATACAAAACAGATCAAAACTTAATTAGTGGCTGTCAATCAAATGTTTGGTTTCATGCAGAATTTAAAGAAGGAAAAATATATTTCACTGCTGATAGTGATGCTGTTATCACAAAAGGAATTGCTGCATTATTAATTAGAGTTTTATCAGAAAGAACTCCAAAAGAAATTTTAGAAACAGACTTATATTTTATTAAGAAAACCGGACTACAACAACATCTATCTCCTACTCGTTCTAATGGACTACTGTCAATGATAAAGCAACTTAAATTATATGCAATGGCATTTAATGCATTAAAATAACGAATTGTGGACAAAATTACTGAAATTGAAATAAATATTGTCGAAAATTTAAAAACAGTTTACGACCCTGAAATTGCAATAAATGTTTACGATCTTGGCTTAATTTATAGAATAGATGTAAACAGCGATTATGATGTAGATGTTGACATGACACTTACTGCACCAAATTGCCCAATGGCTGACGACATAATAAAAAATGTTAACGATGCTATAAAAAACGTTGAAAATGTTAGAAGTGTAAACATAAATTTAGTTTTCGACCCACCATGGTCAAAAGATATGCTCAGTGATGAAGCTTTATTAGAATTAGGTTTATTATAATTTTTTAATAAAATTAAAAAAAGTATTTTAATAATATATTTGTAAAAAATTAAAACTTATGGCTTTTTTTGGATTATTTGGTAAAGAAAAAAAAGAAAATTTAGACCAAGGTTTAGAAAAAACCCGAAGCTCTATTTTTAGCAAACTCAATAGATTAATTTTTAGTAAATCTAAAATAGATGACGATGTTCTTGATGAATTAGAAGAAATATTAATAAGTTCTGATGTCGGAGTTGAAACGACTGTTAGAATTATTGAAAAAATTCAAGAAAATGTAAAAAAAGAAAAATATCAAAGCTCTGAGGAGTTAGATGAAATTTTACGTAGTACAATAGCTTCATTATTAGAAGAAAACGAAACCAATCAAACTGATGAAGATGAGATTTTCAACTCCGCTAAACCTTATGTAATTATGGTAGTTGGAGTAAATGGAGTAGGAAAAACCACAACTATAGGAAAATTAGCTTATAAATTTAAGAATGCAGGTAAATCTGTATATATAGGTGCAGCCGACACTTTTAGAGCCGCAGCTATAGACCAGCTTCAAATTTGGGCAGATAGAGTTGGTGTTCCAATGATTAGACAAGATATGGGTTCTGATCCAGCATCTGTTGCTTTTGATACTCTTAGTGCTGCAAAAAAAGCCGAAGCTGATGTAGTAATAATTGATACAGCAGGACGACTTCATAATAAAATTAACTTAATGAACGAATTAACGAAAATCAAAAGAGTTATGCAAAAAGTTATCGAAGATGCCCCACACGAAGTGCTNCTAATAATTGACGGTTCAACAGGTCAAAACGCTTACGAACAAGCAAAGCAGTTTACAAAAGCAACAGAGGTTACAGCATTAGCAGTTACAAAATTAGACGGAACAGCAAAAGGTGGAGTAGTAATTGGAATATCCGACCAGTTTAAAATTCCTGTAAAATATATTGGAATTGGTGAAGGAATAGAAGATTTGCAAATATTTGACAAAAAAGAATTTGTTAATTCATTATTTAAAAAATAGATTAAACCTATAATTACCAGCAAGTTGGATATTAAAAATTAAATGTTAATATAAAAAATGAAAAAAATAATTGTATATTGAAAAAAAAAACTTACTTTTGAAAAATTATTATAATAGGTAATTAATATAAAATATAAATAAAAATAAAAAGGGAAATATGAAAAAATTTGGTTTAAAAATAGTTGTACTAATCGCTTTTGTTAGCTTAATTAACTATTCGGGCTTCAGTCAAAACAATTCAAGTAAAGTTTCAGTTGAAACAGCTATTGCAATTAGCAAAAACTTTATGCCATCTGCGAGCAAATCTGGAATTAATGCAGAAATTAAATCAATTTCTAGCATAAAAAACAGTAATGACCAAGAAAAAATACATGTTTTAAACTTTGCTAATGGTGGTTTTATGTTGGTTAGTAGTGATAATAGATCTGTTCCTGTTTTAGCGTTTTCTGATGAAGGTGAATTTAATTTTAACGAAAACACTGCTCCTGCAACAAAAATGTGGATTAATCAATATTTAAGACAATTAGATTATATTGAAGAAAACAATGTTCAAGCTACAGAACAAATACAACAACTTTGGGCAGATATGCTTAATGGTAATTACCAAAGTAGCACTAAAAAAGTAGATCAATTAGTGTTAACAAAATGGAATCAAGATTGGCCATATAACATGTTTACACCAGAACATCCAGAAGGCAACAATGGTCACACTTATACTGGATGTGTTGCTACAGCAATGGCTCAAATAATGAAATATTGGGAATATCCTGATACTGCTAAAGGTGTTGTTAACTACCATTGGGGCGATTATTACGAAGTTGATTTGAATAAAGAATCTTATGATTACAGTTTAATGCCAAACTTTTTTATGCCAAACTCTACTCAACAACAAAAAGAAGAAGTTGCTAGACTAATGTTCCACTGTGGAATTGCTGTTCGTATGGATTATGGACACGAAAGTTCTGGTTCACAAACAGTTTATGCTTGGCAAGCTTTTAAAGAAAACTTTAAATACAGATCAGGCTCATATTTCACATATAAAGAAACAATGTCTGATGCAGAATGGAAATTCAGACTTAAATACGACTTAGACTTAGGCAGACCAATAATGTATGCTGGTGTTAGTGAAGAAGAAGGTGGACATGCTTTTTTATGCGATGGATACAGAGACACTTCTTTCTTTAGATTTAACTGGGGATGGGGCGGTTCAAAAGACGGATTCTATTATTTAGACAAAATAAATCCACAAATGGAATTCCCTTTTGNACAATCTGCAATTCTTGAACTTGCACCTCACGGAGCTGATTTTTGTAAACAAAATATAGTAATGACATTACCTTCATACTCATTTGATGACGGTAGCGGACCAAACTTATATGCAAAAAATACAAACTGTAGCTGGTTAATTAATCCAGATATGACAAATGCAGACTTTTTAAGACTAACTTTTGACAGATTCGACTTAGCATCTGGTGATACTTTAAAAATTTGGAAAGGTAACCCAATAAACGGTCTAATTGAACTAGTAGGAGAATTTACTTACAATCCTGGTGAAGTAATTACTGAAGGTAATAAAATTTATTTAGAATTTACTACTGACGGACAAGCTCAAGCTCAAGGTTTTCAAGCTCACTATGAAGTTGTTGTGTTAGGAATTACTGAAAATACAAATGCTGTTTTAAAAGTATATCCAAATCCAACAACTAGTATTTTACAATTAGAAGGACTTCAAACAGAAAATATTCAAATCATGGATATTTCAGGAAAAGTTGTATTAAATGCTAATGTTTCTGGAAAATCAATTGATGTTTCTTCTTTAAAACCAGGTTTATATATTATTAAAGCAAATAATCAAGTAGCTAGATTTATAAAAGAATAATAATTGTAAAGTTCAAATATGAAAAAATCGGATATTAAATTTAATATCCGATTTTTTTTGTGCTTTTCATAAAAAACAATTCTCTTCTAACCTATCATTATATTAAACAATTTATAAATATTATTAAATAATTATTAAATATTATTGATTAATATTTTGATTTTATTAAATTTTATATTATTTTTGTACCATTATTAATAAAAAATAAAACTATGTTACCTACATCTTGTCCAAGCTGTCAATCACAGCTTAAAGTAATGGCATTAAAATGCACAACTTGCCAAACAGAAGTTACAGGCTCTTATGAGCTTCCTGTTTTGCTTCGTCTTTCAGAAGACGAATTACAGTTTATCCTCCGCTTTATAAAAAACAGTGGAAGTTTAAAAAATATGTCGGCAGAACTCAAGCTGAGTTATCCTACAGTGAGAAATATGTTAAATGAAATCATTCAAAAAATTAAAAATTATGAAAACAAATAAAAATTGGAGTTTACTTTGGAACCCATTTATCCGCATTGCTGGATGGCAAGCTTTTGGAATGGGTATAGTGATTGTAATTATTTCAGCAGTACTTGCTAGTTTTGGAAACCTACTTTTTAATGGAGCTATTGATGCTCATTTCGTCAGTAATGTCAGCATTTGGTCATCCTTTATAGTTACAGGAATAAGTCTGCTCTCTGTTGTACTTACCATGTACATAGTGGCATTGATTATTTCTAAGGATTTTCGCTTTGTTGATATTCTTGGCACAATGACATTTGCACGAATACCATTTATTATATTAGCACTAGTATCACTATTTATTACCTTTCCTGATGTGGAACAAATAATTCAAGATCCTATGATTATACTTAATGTTCCTTCTTTTTGGGTATTTATATTGATTTCTGTTCCTGTTATAGTTTGGTATATTGCATTAATGTACAATGGATTAAAAGTTTCTACAGGTGTAAATGGTTCTAAGTTAATAATTGGCTTTATTCTAGGACTTCTTGTAGCTGAGATTATTTCAAAATTGCTTATTTACTTTATTATATAGTAAAACTATCTCATCAAAAACTTATCACCTGTATTATCTATAAGAGTTTTTTTCCACTCATCGGAATATCCTGGCCAAATAATTTTTTTCGGATAGCCCCATGGATTTCGTAAAAACTCTCCGTTTTCTTCAGGCTTAACGTTTCCATCTAAATATTTAACCAACAGAAAATTATTAAGTTCTTTCCAATAATCAACTAAAGAATTTGCGTTATTACAAGAATACTCTGTTAAAAATTCAGCTGCTTTTTCTGGTGATTGCTTATATAATTTTAGAGCCGTCTCATCAATAATATCCACATATTCAACATATTTATTTTCTAAAAATGACTGATGTTTTTCAATTTCTGGCATTACTCTATTGTAAAATAAATACTTAAAATGTGCTAATCTATTAAACACCCAAAAAGCTGCATCATCTTTATAAGTTAAAATATCTCCATATCCTTCAGCCCATTTTTCTGCAGGTTTTGTTATTCCCACATAAAAAGGAGTATATACACAAGAACCCGCATCATCAACACCAAGCCAATAAATTCCTCCAATTTCGTTTGGTAACCACGAACGCATTTGAGCCACAAAAGAAAAACCTGTTTGTTGAGTTACAGTTACTCTTTCATTCAAATATTCTTTACCTTCATATTTAAAAGTTAAAGGTCGCCAACGATAAGGCATACCAGAAGGCTCTGCTCCTATGTCTTTTGTCATATCTAATTCTGTGCCTTGCATATAATTTCTAAAAAATTTGAATAAGTCTAATTGACTTAATTTGCGATTAGGCTTAATACATAACGGAAGTCTATTCTCCAAATCGTTACCGCAGGCTATATCCCAATATTTTGCCATATCATCACTTATTTCGTTAAACATAGCCCAAACTCTAAGTTCGCAACCTCTTGCTGCACTATAATTAATAGGTGCATAAGCTTGTGAAAATGAAAAATCTTCATCTTTTCCTGAAAAATATTTTTTATCTCTAGCAAAGCTAATTACATCATGAGAATAAACTACTTCAATATTTTCGTCAAAGATTTTATCTAAATTTTTACATGATATAGAGTTTTTCATATTCTCTAATGGAAAGTTTGTAATTCTAGAATGATTAGCATGAGCCGAAACATAACCTTCTGGAATTTTTATTGCAACACAAACAATTCCTTTATTTTTATTCACATACTTTTTTTGTTTTTTATCATATACCAGCTCCACTCCTTTTCCAACAATTTCCATAATCCACACTTCATTAGGGTCGGCAATAGAAAAAGTTTCCCCACTACTTGCATAACCATATTCGTTAAGTAATTCTATAATTAGTTTAATTGCTTCTCTTGCAGTTTTTGCTCTTTCTAAAGCAATAAACATCATACTACCATAATCAATTATTCCAGTAGTATCAACTAATTCATCACGACCGCCGAAAGTAGTTTCACCAATTGCAAGTTGATGTTCATTCATAAAACCCACAACTTTATAAGTGTGAGGCACTTGTGGGATTTTTCCAAGAGGTTTATTTGTACCTCTATCATAAAT
>JGI24712J26585_10003567_pt1 | contig 12217 bp, 8 predicted proteins | sample BioPla3DNA2_FD_26585 | JGI IMG/M metagenome (IMG submission 26585)
TTCATTTGTTAACATCATTAATTTCAGCAAGCTTTTCTGAACAATTTCCCTTGTTATGAAACTTGCCAACGTTTACTTGACACATACATGCAGAACTCCGGGTTTGCAGCAATTAAAACCAGTGCTCAAACTTCCGTTTTTGCGGCTGTGACAATATAGTTGCAGTTTGGGGTTGACAGTAGTCAGCAGAGGAAGGAAAGGGAAGCAGGAGAGAGCAGCGTTTGCCCGTGACTGTCTTTTTTTCATAGGCATGCCGATTATCTATTGAATCGGCAGGAATTAGGTGATATACTAGTGATCAGTAAAATCTTACTAAAGTAAGGAGCAATAAAATGAAAGACTTTGCAGGAAAAATATGTTTTATCACAGGAGGCGCATCAGGCGCTGGTTTCGGACAAGCCCAGATATTTTCTGAGGCCGGCATGAAGGTTGTTATAGCCGATGTTCGCCAGGATCATCTGGACGAGGCTATGGCATATTTTAAAGAAAAGGGAGCACCGGCCCACGCAATTAAGCTGGATGTAACTGACAGGGAAGGCTTTGCCGCAGCGGCAGACGAGGTGGAAAAGGTTTTCGGCTCAACTCCCGACCTGTTGGTTCTGACAGCCGGTGTCAATGTTTTCGGCCCTGCCGAGGCATCCACCTATGACGACTATGACTGGGTTGTGGGTGTATGCTTTGGCGGCGTTGTAAACGGACTTGTTACCTTTGTACCCCGTATGATAAAGGCAGGCAAGGGCGGTCATATAGCTGCCACCGTTTCCTGGGGCGCTTTCGGCGCAGGTCCGACAACAGCTCCCTACTCCGCGGCAAAGGCAGCGGTTCTCAACCTGCTGGAAAGCTACTTTGTAGCTCTTAAGCCCTATGGTATTGGCGTATCCGCTCTCTGCCCCGCTAATATCAGGTCGAAGATATATGAAGCGGCAATAAAGGGACGCCCTGAAAAGTATAAGAATACAGGTTACCATGTGACTGAAGATACGCAGAAGTTCCTGGCCTCCATTCATGAAAAAGGAATGGATCCGCGTGTTCTGGCCGATTGGCTTAAAAAAGGCATTGAAAACGAGCAGTTCCTCATCGTGCCCTATCCCAGCGGACCTAGAATGGTTGAGCTCGCCCTTTCACGCTTTGTCGATTATGCAAGCCCCGAGGGTATGAAGCGCCTTGAGGAAAAGCAGAAGCAGCCTCCCACAGAGGAAGAGCTGAAGCACATGGCTGAGAGAGAGGGCTACAGTGTCAATGAAATGCGTAAGCCCGGAGCAGCTCCGATTATGCCCGATTTTAAGGATGTGGGCTTCGGTAAGGCCAAAAAGGATGTAGACTGGGTTGACCCCAACAAGAAAGTAAACTGAATAAACAAACAAAATAGCCGCGTCAGCGGCTTTTTTGTTGCCCCGGCAGGGCAATCGTGGTATTATTTATTAAAATAATCCATATGAAGGGAGACAAGCGATGAATACAACCGGTAAAATCGGTAACCTGGAATCCGAGGATTATAAAAAAGATCCCTATTTTCGCAATGTCCGGCAGTTTTACAGAATAGACGGAAACGTATTTAAGCGGCGTGGCGCATGGTTTGCCCTGTTTTGTACTGCCAACGGATATGGGATGGCCGAGCTACACCTGGGTACCTTCCGGGGCGCAAGCGTACGGTCTAAGGACAAGAATAAGCTGATTGATATTTTCCCCACATATGAGGGGCGCAAGGTGCCATTTGTCGTAAAGGCGGATGCTGCGGAGCTGACCCTTCTGACCCGCTATGGCAATGTGCGCTTTACATATGCGTCACCAACCATGCTTGTGGCTGAAGGCGACAGGGGGATGGGGCTTCACTTTGAGAAGATAATGGATCAGCACGAAGCAGTGAAAAAGCGGCGGAACGGGGCCTGGGAAGCGGCATTCAGATGGACCTGTTCCTTTGTGTTCAAAGGTCTGAAGGGCTCCTCCTTCGACTTTGACTGCCAGTGGGATTGGGAAAAACTTTCCAGCTTTGAAATTAAGGGCAACACCCACCCGGGAGCTGACGGTACCTTCACGCTGGTCATGGAGGAATTTACCCACTCCGGTTGGGTGCGGGAGGCATATCCAAGCTATGAGGAGGCAAAGGCGGATATGCAGGCCGACTGGGATAAGTTCTACGAAAAAATGCCGAAATTCATCGAGCCCTTCGAGGAAGGGCGCAGGGAGGCCGAATATACCCTGTGGTCATACATTATGAATCCAACCTTTAATGTGGACCACACCCTTATGCTCATGATAGGCACGGAGATAGCCTCCCAATGGCAGATGTGCCAGAACGCGGTTGCTCTGCAGGAGCATATGGATATTGCAATTGACCTTTTACTGGGGCCCATGGAGAGAGCCAGTCCAGTGGGGCAGTATTCCGACTTGTATAACGATGCCATCACAGTCACCCAGTTTGTAAAGCCGCCCATGCACGGCTGGGCGATAAAGCAGATTATGAAGCACCACAACCTGCTGGAGGAAGTACCCAGGGAGAAGATTGAGCAGCTTTATGAGAGCGTGGGACGCTGGGGAGACTGGTTTATGAACTACCGGGATGAGGACGGGGACGGTATACCGGCCTACGAGCACGGAGACGAGACAGGTTTTGACGATTCGACCCTGTTCCGGGAGCATATGCAGGTTGCCTCGCCGGATCTTTGCGCATACCTGGTGCTGCTTTTTGAAGCGGTGGGCGACCTGGCTGTTTTACTGGAGAAGCCGAAAGAGGAGTCCGGGGCCTGGTACGGGAAGTCTGCCGACCTCCTTGACAGACTGGTGAAAAAAATGTGGGACGGTGAGCGCTTTGTGGGCTTGGTCCCGTATACCCACGAACGCCTTTATTCAGATTCCTATGTCCACTATATGCCTATTATTCTGGGAAATCGCCTGCCTGAAAACATAGTCAATAAGATTGCCGATGACCTGTCTGTGGAGGGAGAGTTCCTCAGTCCATACGGGATTGCCGGGGAGCGTATTACCAGTGACTATTTTGACGCGTCAGGCAGATCCATAGGCCGGGGCAATATTGTTCCGCCGGGCAATATCTACATCTGCACAGGGCTTTTTGAGTCCTGCAGAAAGGATGTGGGCAAGCTTATCGCCCACCGTTACTGTACCGCCCTTAAGGAACAAGGCTTTCCGTTTCTCATTCACCCCATTCTGGGCAATGTGATGAGCTATCACGGAGGAAGCTGGCCTGCCTGCGCATATACAATCATATGTCGCCTGCTTACCGAAGAGGCATAGAGGAGCTTACACCTGCTAGATTTATTGAAAATATTCGTTGGATAGCATATAATAACTGGTAGTATTTTAACTGATGCAATCAGTTAAAAAGCGCTTTGCGCAGATGGAGGTATAAAAACTATGGAAGATTTAAAAGGAAAAGTAGCATTCATTACGGGTGCCGCCAGCGGTATCGGGCTCGGTATCGCAAAGGCCTGCGGAAGAGCGGGTATGAAGGTAATAATCGCCGATGTGAGGCAAAACGCCATCGATGAGGTTCTGCCGTTTTTTAAAGAGAGAGACTGGCCGGTTCACGGCATAAAGTTGGACGTGACTGACCGTGAAGACTATGTAAGGGCTGCAGACGAGGCGGAGTCCGTTTTCGGAAAAATTCACGTACTGATAAATAATGCCGGTGTGGAGGCTCCCATGGGCCCCCTATGGAAGTCCAGCTTAAAGGACTGCGACTTTATAGTCGGAGTAAACATCATGGGCGTACTCAACGGCATCATCACAATTCTCCCGCGAATCCTCGCCCACGGAGAGGGAGGCCATATTGTCAGCACATCCTCTCAGTCCGGGCTGTCCGTTGTTCCCGGCGCTTCCCTTTATTGCATGACAAAAGCCGCGGTAATGGGCTTGATGGAAACTCTCGCTTCAGACCTGAAGGGAACGAATGTAGGTGCCTCCGTGTTCTGCCCGGGACCGGTTATGGGAAATCTCAGCGCCACCTCAAAGGAGGTTCGTCCGGAGCATCTGAGGGACAGGGAAGAGTCTGAGCAGGCGCCACCGCCTCCCCCGCCGGCGGATGGGAGTAATCGGCCCAAATTTGACTTCAGCAATCTGTTCATGCCCGCTGAGGAAGCCGGGGAGCGTGTTGTTCGCGGTATCCGCAGAGGGGATCTGTATATTCTGACCCATACCGAGTTCAAGGAGGGAGTGCGCGCAAAGGCCGATGCAATACTTCGCGCGTTCCCGGACCAGCCAATAAATGAAGATTTCAAAAGGATGTTCAGCTTCCTGACATATAACCCCATTTATGATACGCAAACAACCCCGGGAGCTCCGGACTGGGATTGACAAAAAATAATATCCAATGAACAAATGCTTTTCCATTATGCATTTGATTGACTGCCTGAATTGATTTGCTGTCATATGCCGCAAATCGCTTTGTTGCAAACGGGCATTAAACAGCCAGAATACGGAAAAGACGGTGGACGGTGATAACCTGAAGCCGTCTTTTGCATATAAACCTTTGATGAGTGTGAGTGATTACTGGTCTTTGTCTGTGAAATGAGAGTCGGACTATTGACACATATTGACACATAAAGTAAGATGAGCTATATAGCACAACAAATGACAAGATATGGCAAGCCATGTAATTTAAAGGGACAGATGAAATGTTCTGACTTTTTAACGATATGTTAAAAATCATTTGATTTTTTTGGTTATTTTGATTATATTGTATATAAAGCTAAATGGGGGTAATAGAGGTGAAGGAATCCGACAGGGCAGGCAGTGTAACCGATAATAGCAGGGAAAACTCCGAGCTGTATACGGCGGAGCATTACCGCCGACTGGAGGCTTTGATAAATTCTGCCAAGCTGGGAATGGTCATTATAGACCAGTCCCATCGCGCAATTCATTCCAATCAAAGATTTGCGGATATGCTGGGATATACAATAGAAGAGGTTTTAGAGCTTTACACATGGGATTGGGAGGTAATAACGCCCAGGGAGGAAATTGAAGCTGACTTCAGTGATTTGGCAAAAATTGATTTTACTATTGAGACAAAACATCGCCGGAAGGACGGGAGCACCTTTGATGTGGAGGTAAACGGCACAGGAATCAATTTTGGAAGCTCTCCCGATGACAACGCGATTTTGTGCTTTTGTCAGGATATAAGTGCTAGAAAAGAAGCTGAAAGACTGTTGATAGAGAGCGAAAGAAAATTCAAGAGCTTTGTGGAAAATGCTGCTGATATGATTTTTACGGTGAATATTTACGGTCATGTGGACTATATCTCTCCAAACTGTGAAAGAGTGCTTGGATATCCGCCGGAAAACCTTATGGGACCAAAGCTGCTGGAGCATTTTGAGACAGATGACAGGTTTATGTTTCTCAGGGACATCAAGATGGCGTTTGACGGAGATTTTCGCACCAGCTATGAATATCGGATTTATAACGGCGAAAGACGTCTGCAATGGTATAGTTTCAAGCTCTCGGAGATTGAAACTACGAGCGGTCAGCCGCTTATGATATGCAATGCCAGAAATATAACGGAGAAAAAGGAATACGAGAAAATTCTTGAATATGTCAGTATGCACGATCAGCTGACAGGCGTGTATAACAGGGTGTATTTCAACGAGGAAATAAAACGCAGAGACGAGCAGAACGCTTATCCCTTATCAGTTATTATTTTTGATCTGGATGATTTTAAGAGCGTCAATGATAATTGGGGACATGCGGTTGGAGACAGGGTTCTTGTGGAGTGCACAAAGATTGTCGGCCTCAATCTTAGGAAAGATGATGTGTTGGCACGTACGGGCGGAGATGAGTTTTCGATTTTACTGCCTGCCACATCTGAAAAAGATGCCGGTGTCCTTGCTGAGAGGATAACCAGAAACATTGAAAAGCACAATGAAAAATCCGGTCTGCCGCCGATTAAGATGTCACTGGGTATCGCATCGAAGGAGAATACATCAACCCCGATTGAAACGATTCTCAGGATAGCAGATGACAATATGTACATGGAAAAAAAGGAAAAAAAGCGCCTGAGGGAAGCTGGTGAATTGGAATAACAGAACAGAGGCTGTTTCGGCTATACATAAAAACCCGACTTATCCAGTCGGATTTTTGTGTTTATGGAGCAGATTTTCTTCCGGAGTATGTTTTGACGGGCGCCACAGGATTTATTGCTCAAACCCGGCGGCGCGTTTTATCATCCTGCCTGCGGTTTTTGCTATGTATACAGGGTCAGACTCTCCCGGCAGAACCCGGTGAACTCATCAACAAGGCTCTCGGGTGATAGTATCCTGACCTTCCTTCCAAAGCCGAAAAGCCAGCCTAAAAAAGTGGGGCTTATATATGCGTGTACATTGATTATAAAGCTGTTTTCATCGGCCGGGATTATGGAAATATCCTGGCCGAACCTGTCCAGAGCCACACCAATCAGGGAATTATCGAATTGTAAGCTGATTTTCTCCTCCCGGCCCGCATACATCCCAAAAACTCTTTTTGAATACTCCGCCGGGTCGAATTCTTTGTCGTCGGGAAGCTTCTGCCGTTTTTGCTCTAGGATTTTGACGTTTTCCATCTTGTCTATCCTGAAATTTGAAAGGCTGCCGTATTTCTCATAAAAGGCGGTCATATAGTAGTTCTCATCGTCCCAGGAGAGGGCATAGGGTGAGGCGAAATATTTCTCCCCTCCCTGTCTGTATTGCTTTTCCTTTTTCAAATTGTACTCAAAATATTTGAAGGATATCTGTCTGTCAAGGGCTATTGCCTGATGGATTTTATCCACGTTATAGTAAATCTTTTCATTCATGGTCTTAGCTCTGCCCATAACATAGACCTGGCGCCGCAATTGCCTGGCCTCATGCTTGCTGCAAAGGCTCTCAATCTTTTTAATGAGCTGTCTGGATTTCCTCTCGGTTATGAATTTTGAGGAGGCTACCGCGTCTGCAAGAAGTTTCAGTTCCGGCAGCTCGAAGATTCTGCTGGCCACATAATACTCGTGCTTTTTAGCTTTCCTGTAAATAATATCTGCGCCAAAGCTTCTGAGTTCTTCAAGATCATCATATATGGATTTTCTCTCGGCAGTTATGCCATAGCGGGAGAGCTCTTCAATCATCTGAGCCACCGTCATGGGATGCTCTTCATCGGTGTTCTCCATTAGTATTCTATACAGGTATAGGAGCTTCAGCTTCTGATTTTTTTGCCTGGACAAATTAACCGTCTCCCTTCTGGGTTAAGCATCTTTATAATGCAGCTCTGCCTCCGGCATTTCCAGGATATCTCTGCTGTCTATGCGGCCCTTCAGCCAATCCTCGCGGATTTCCGCAGAAAGGAGTACAGGCATTCTGTCGTGAATAAAGCTGATTTGCGGCCAGGCGGCCATAGTCAGTATAACAAAAACCGGAAGGGGGGAATCCTTTTCAAAGCGGTATAGCCCCGCCATGTATAGGGGAGAGCCCGCCCCTATCTCCATTTTTTGCTTTTTGCCATCCCTCTTTTCCCACTCAAAATAGCAGCTGGCCGGAAGAATACAGCGCCTTTCCTCCATGGACCGTTTGAACATGTTTTTTTCATGGGCAGTTTCAAGACGTGCGTTTATCACATGACCCTTGCCGTCAAATCGGGAAAACCCCCATTTCATCGGCATAGGGGAGTCTTTTGTTATCACGGGAGCGATATTTGTGGGGAAAACCTCGCCTGTCCTGAGGGAGCTTATTTCAGGCGTATCTTTGAATTTATCCTTTATCTTGTCGATTATCAGCTGGATTTCCATATCGTCATCAGGGTCGATATAGTAGCGTCCGCACATATAATCACCACTTTCACAATTATCCTTTATTGTGTTCCGGATTATACCACAAGTGCTTGGATATAACAATTAATATACATAATAATCCGTATATATTGGACGCAAGTATATACAATAATCTATTGAAGCATAAACGATAAATCACCTGATTGGAGATAAAAATGTCCAGAAAAATAACGGTTGACGGAAATCAGGCCGCGGCGAGTTCCGCATATGCCTTCACTGAGGTGGCGGCCATATATCCCATAACACCCTCGTCGCCAATGGCGGAAGCGGTGGACGAGTGGTCATCGAAGGGAAAGACCAATATATTCGGGCAGAGAGTGAGGCTTGCCGAAATGCAGTCCGAGGCGGGAGCGGCAGGAGCTATGCATGGTGCCCTTCAAGCCGGGGCACTGGCCACCACCTTTACTGCCTCTCAGGGCCTGCTTTTGATGATCCCAAATCTCTATAAGATGGCGGGAGAGCTTTTACCTGGCGTACTGCATGTTTCCGCCCGGGCCATAGCCACCCACGCCCTGTCTATATTCGGAGATCATCAGGATGTGATGGCCTGCAGGCAGACGGGAGCGGCCCTTCTGGCATCCGCAAATGCCCAGGAGGCCATGGATTTGGGAGCAATTGCCCATCTGTCGGCGATCTCATCCCGGCTACCTTTCATACACTTTTTCGACGGCTTCCGCACATCCCACGAATACAGAAGCATCGAAGAGATTGAATATGGGGACCTGTCGAGGCTTATAGACAGGCAGGCTCTTGCCGATTTCAGAAACAGGGCACTTAGTCCAAACCATCCCGTAGCAAGGGGAACAGCCCAGAATCCGGATATATATTTCCAGGGCAGAGAAGCGCAAAACAGGTTTTATGATGCCGCGCCCGATATTGTGGCAGGATATATGGAAAAGCTGGGCGAAATGACAGGCAGAACGTATGGACTCTTTGACTATTACGGCTCGCCCGACGCGGAAAACATCATAATAGCCATGGGCTCGGTCTGCGATACGATTAAGGATACCATAGATTTCATAATTTCAAGAGGGGAGAAGGCCGGACTTCTGCAGGTTCGCCTTTACAGACCTTTTTCTGAAAAGCACTTTTTTAAGGCGCTGCCCGTAACTGTAAGAAGAATTGCAGTATTGGAGAGAACCAAGGAGCCGGGGGCACCGGGGGAGCCCCTTTTGAACGATATATGCAAAGTTTTCACCGGAGTGGCGGATTCTCCGGAGGTCATTATTGGCGGACGCTTCGGACTGGGCTCAAAGGACACCACGCCACAGCAGATACTGGCCGTATTTAATAACCTGGCTTCCCAGCAGCCGGCAGGCGGTTTTACCATAGGCATAGTGGATGACGTGACGGGAAAGTCCCTGGCACCCGACAATTCCTATGTTTACCCGGAAAACGGAACGATTGCATGCAAGTTCTGGGGGCTGGGCTCGGACGGGACTGTGGGGGCCAATAAGTCGGCCTGTAAAATAATAGGCGAGAACACGGATTTGAATGTGCAGGCGTATTTTTCATATGACAGCAAGAAATCAGGGGGCACGACCATATCCCATCTCAGATTCGGCAAGGTGCCCATCAGAGCGCCCTATCTGGTATATGAGGCGGATTATATAGCATGTCATAATAAGTCCTTTCTCAATCAATATAATCTGGTGGAGGGTCTCAAGGAGGGAGGAATATTTGTTCTCAACTGTGATTTTGAGCCCACCTCGATTGGACAGCGGCTTCCTGCCGGGCTAAAGCGCTATCTGGCCCAGAAAAAAATCCGCTTCTATATTATAGACGCGGAGAAAATCGCCTCCGAAATTGGCCTGGGCAACCGCATTAACATGATAATGCAGTCAGCCTTCTTCAAGCTCATTGGCGTCCTTCCGGAGGAGCAGGCCGTATTTCTTCTCAAGGAGTCCATTCATAAGGCCTATGGCCGGAAGGGACGGCATATTGAGGAGATGAATTACAGGGCGGTCGATATGGGAATAAACTCACTTGTTAAGGTAGAGGTGCCGGAGGAATGGGCGGACGCGATTGATGAGCCCGGTGAGCCTGACACCGTCCCGGATTTTGTGCGAAAAATCCAGAGGGTCATGGCACGTAACGAGGGGGATATGCTCCCGGTGAGCGCCTTTTCAGGAATGGAGGACGGGACCTTCCCCTTAGGCACGACAGCGTATGAAAAGCGGGGTATCGCGCCCTCCATACCCCAATGGCAGATGGAAAACTGTATACAGTGCGGTTTCTGCTCCTATATCTGTCCCCATGCCACAATCCGTCTTTTCCTTCTTGACAGCCAGGAGGAAAAAGACGCTCCCGACGGATTTAGGACAATAAAGGCGACAGGTAAAGGCCTTGAGGGGCTTCATTTCCGTGTTCAGGTAAGTCCGCTGGACTGCACGGGCTGCGGAAACTGCGCTGACATATGCCCACCGAAGGAAAAGGCTCTGGTTATGAAGCCGGCCCGGCAGGAGATGGAAAACGAGTATTTGAACTGGGAATATGCAATGAAGCTGAGGGAAAAACCCGACCTTATGGACAGGTTTACGGTAAAGGGCAGCCAGTTTGTCCGGCCTCTGCTGGAATTCAGCGGAGCCTGTCCGGGCTGTGGAGAGACTCCATATATAAGGCTTTTGACCCAGCTTTTCGGAGAGCGCATGATGATTGCAAATGCCACAGGTTGTTCGTCAATCTGGGGCGCCAGCGCTCCCTCCATTGCCTATACCACAAATCACAATGGGAAAGGCCCGGCCTGGGCTAATTCTCTGTTTGAGGACAATGCCGAATACGGATACGGAATGTATCTGGGTGTCAGGCAGATACGGGAGAGGCTGGGAGAGCTCATCAGAAAGGCGGCAGAGCTGCAGGGTCTGGATGAGAAGCTCAGGCGTAGCTTTATAAGCTGGCTTGACAACATGGACGACGGCCCAAAATCCAAGATTATTGCCGGAGAAATCAGAAGGATACTCAATGCCACGGAGGTCTCGGACAATGAGATACTGCGCGAGATTTCCGAAAAGTCAGATTATCTTGAAAAAAGGTCTGTCTGGCTCATAGGGGGTGATGGCTGGGCATATGATATAGGCTACGGAGGAGTGGACCATGTGCTCTCCACTGGGGACGATGTGAACATTTTCGTGATGGACACGGAGGTATACTCCAACACCGGGGGGCAGGCCTCCAAGTCCACGCCTGCCGGTGCCGTCGCAAAATTTGCCTATAACGGCAAACCGGTTGGTAAAAAGGATCTGGGTCTGATGGCCATAACCTATGGGAATGTATATGTTGCCCAGATAGCCATGGGGGCCGACCTTAACCATGCAGTTAAAGCCATTAAAGAAGCGGAGAGCTATCCGGGGCCTTCGCTGATTATCGCATACGCGCCCTGTATAAGCCACGGCATCAAAACGGGAATGTCCACAAGTATATACGAGGAGAAAAAGGCCGTGGACGCAGGCTACTGGCACCTGTACCGCTATGATCCCAGGCTCTTGGAGAAGGGTAAAAACCCATTCCGGCTGGATTCAAAGAAGCCCTCCCGGCCTTACAGGGATTTTTTAAACGGCGAGGTGAGATATACCCAGCTTCTGAATTCTGATCCGGAAAGAGGGGAGGAGCTGTTCAGCCTTTCCCAGAAAAACGCGGAACAAAGATTCGAGGCCTATAAAAAGCTGGCCGAATAGGAGCCAGACGCGTCCGCGGCTTCACGGGGGGACCTGTCCCCCCCCGTGATTATCCCCTGCTCACCAGCGGGCTTATTTTTGGCAATCAGCTATCTGCAGGTATCGGGGAAACACAATACACCCCTGTTGCCTCTCTCCTGTTATGTGTAAAGACATGACTTGCCATACAGATATCAGTAAATATATAAGGACAGCAGATAGCTTCCTGCTATTGAGGTTTCTTGGCCCCCGTTTTTGTATGCTTTCTGCTGTATGCTCTGAACTGTCTAATAAAAACTACTTTTCGTTTTCGTCCACATATTCCTTGGCGTTGACAGTCTGGGAGATGTCCGGCATGGATATTCCGGAGCTTTTTTCCCGCTTCTCCTTATTGGCCCAGGGGGCGGTTTTGTGGCTCTCCACCTGCTTTTTCAAATTCCTTTTGAGCATGTTAGTCCTCCAAAGATACATAGTTTATGTTATTTTGCAATCCGTGGTGATAATTATTCTGCTTTTGTTGAAAATATAACATGAAATTATCAGGGGATGCGTAAGACGGCCGGGGAGTATAGAACAGTGTTTTCCGGTAACCCGGGATATTGATATCCGTGGCTGCATAGGGAGGACGACGGAAGAATAAGATATAAGAAAAGCTGTGTCCGGACAAACTGGTTTTGATTAGCGGGCGGATGCAGGCGCAGGGCTATAGCTTTTTACAGATTATTGTATATTTCAAAGGGCAGGTGCTCTTGTTTTTAATTGGGGAATATGCTACTCTGAA
>JGI24712J26585_10003573_pt1 | contig 12207 bp, 5 predicted proteins | sample BioPla3DNA2_FD_26585 | JGI IMG/M metagenome (IMG submission 26585)
CCGATGATCGTGAGGAAGCATCCGATTCCCGCTACGAGATGGGTGATCGAAATCAGGATGCCCGGTATCAACCACAGCAAATTCATCAGGCAGTTCAGCGGCACGACAGCGTTCGGATCCCGCTCNATGCTGGCGCCGAACGGCATCAGTATCACAGTTGCAATCTTGAAGCACTGGAGGCCGAAAGGAATGCCCACGATGGTGATACACAGCAGCAGCCCGGCCAGAAGATACTCCAGGGCAGAAATCAATCCGCCCAACAGGATCCAGACGATGTTGCCGACAAGCTGCAGAAAGGTCATGATACACGTGTTTTACGAAAGATACGAACATATTCGGAAGCAGCAAACCTTTCTCGAAAAGTTTCCTGCCCCTGCCGCATCGCTTTTCGCAGGTGGAATAATTAAGTGTCCACCTGCAACATTTCAGACCTGTTGCGGTGCTGTAGTTTCAGATATTCATACGAGACGTAATGAGTAAAACGTTGTTAATCGGCAAATAACACAAAGGCCCTAGGGCGGATTTGCCCTAGGGAAACATTTAAAATGGCTTATGTTCAGCGGCTTATGAATCACGGCAAAAAATCTGCCGGCGGAGGCGCCCCTCCGATTGTCCATAAATTTCATTATTTTTGCAAGATTAATATTATCGACATGACACAGGACGAACTTTTCAAGGCGCTGGTGGCGCATTGCAAGGAATACGGATTCATATTCCCTTCCAGCGAGATTTATGACGGTCTGGCGGCGGTTTACGACTATGGCCAGATGGGCGTTGAGCTAAAGAACAACATCAAGCGGTATTGGTGGGATGCCATGACACGCCTCAACGAGAACATCGTCGGCATCGATTCCTGTGTGTTCATGCACCCCAAGACCTGGGTGGCATCCGGCCATGTGGCAGCCTTCAATGACCCGCTCATCGATAACAAAGACTCGAAGAAGCGGTACCGCGCGGATAATTTGATTGAGGATTATCTTGCCAAGATCGAAGAAAAGATCGAGAAGGAAGTGATCAAGGGACGCAAGCGTTTCGGGGATTCCTTCGACGAGGCGCAGTTCCGCGCCACGAATCCCAACGTGCTCCGCGAACAAACCAAATATGACGGAGTCCACAAGCGCTATCTGGCCGCCCAGCAAGCAAACGATTTCAAAGAATACAAACAAATCATTCTGGACTGCGACATCGCCGATCCGATTTCCGGAACCAAGAACTGGACCGACGTACGTCAGTTCAACCTGATGTTCTCGACCCAGATCAGCAACACCGGCGAGGCGGACGACAAAATCTATCTCCGTCCCGAAACCGCCCAAGGCATATTCGTAGACTACCTTAATGTCCAGAAGACGGGTCGCATGAAGATCCCGTTCGGCATCGCTCAGATCGGAAAAGCCTTCCGCAATGAAATCGTCGCCCGTCAGTTCATTTTCCGGATGCGGGAGTTCGAGCAGATGGAGATGGAGTTCTTCTGCCGCCCGGGCACCGAGATGGAATGGTTCAACTTCTGGAAGGAAAAAAGGATGGCCTGGCATGTCAACCTGGGCATGGGCGCNGAAAACTACCGTTTCCACGACCACGAGAAATTGGCCCACTACGCAAACGCNGCGACCGACATCGAATTCAACTTCCCGTTCGGCTTCAAAGAACTGGAAGGCATTCANTCCCGGACCGACTTCGACCTCGGCAATCACCAGAAGCTGTCCGGCAANAAGATCCAGTATTTCGATCCCGAAACCGGCGAGAGNTATGTNCCGTACTGTGTCGAAACGTCCATTGGATTGGATCGGATGTTCTTGACCGTGCTTTCCCATGCCTACAGGGTGGAAGAGTTGGAAGGCGGAGAAAGCCGCGTCGTGCTGAGCATCCCCGCTCCGCTCGCTCCTGTGAAGGTGGCCGTGCTTCCGCTTCTGAATAAGGACGGCCTGCCGGAAGTCGCGCAGAAGATCATGGACGAGCTGAAATACGACTTCGCCTGCCAATACGATCCCAAGGATTCAATCGGGAAGCGTTATCGCCGTCAAGACGCCGNCGGAACTCCTTTCTGCGTGACNATCGATCACGAAACTCTTCGCGATAATTGCGTCACGATACGCGAACGGGACACGATGGATCAAACACGTGTTCCGATCGCGGAATTGTCGAGCCTTATCGACAAGGAAGTCAACATGAACAACCTGCTGAGGAAGCTGTAGCGTTAATTGGTCCTTCTTACCAGCCCGGATTCTGTGTCAGATTCCCATTCTTTAGGATTTCCGTCTGAGGAATGGGGAAGAGATACATCTTGTCATCCCACAGTCGGCTCACATTGTGGCGAGTGTAAGAGAAGCTGTCATCGACATTCTTCGTGATCTTCATCTCGGTGACGCTGGTGAAATATTGTTTTGCTTCTTTCCAGCGACGTACATCCCAAAAGCGATGGCCTTCAAAAGCCAGTTCAACCATGCGTTCCTTTTTGTACTTCGTCCAGAACACCTCGTTGGAAAGACCGGAAACGAAAGCGGGTAATCCTGCACGCACGCGCGTCTTGCTGGCGGCTTCGCGGGCGGACATCGGGAATTCAGAACTGGTGGCATCGGCGCTTCCAAGCCAACGGAACACGGCTTCTGCATAGTCGAGATAGACACCTCCCATCCGGAAGATGACATAGGAGTGAAAATTATTCTTTACTCGACCGCTTGAGGCGAGGGAAATCTCTCCATGACAGAGTTTCTTCAGGTAATATCCCGTTGTGGTCGCCCCCGAGAGGGGCTGCCCATTCGCTCCGCCTTCGTAGGTCTGTAAGGGCGATGCTCCAGAATATGTTGGCCAAGTCGATCCGTTTACGGCCACAGTCAAATTGAGCCGGGGATCGCGGTCGGCATACGGGTTGTTTTCATTGTAGCCGCTGCCGTTCTCGTCGATCGCCTTTCCATTTTTCATGTCGTAGGCATCGACCAGATTCTGGGTGGGGCAGTTCCCGCCTTCCCCACCCTCGATCCCGACCGGATAGTTATATCCTTCTACGAGATGATCCCCGTTTGTACTGGTAAAATAGCGACGGGCAAAGATGATTTCCTTCGTAATGGAGGCCGTAGTATAATTTTGCGTAGACCACAGGTCGTCATATTTCGAAGCAAGATCTTTTCTGCCCTGGCAGGCATCGATCAATTCTTTATTGTAAAGAGCGGCCTGGTGCCAGCGTTCTTTGTCGTTGTTCGGGTTGAACAACGGGCTCGCCCAGTAGAGGGCGGCCCTGGCCTTCAGTGCAAGCACAGCCAGACGGTCTGCGCGGCCCGTTTCCTCGGTGCTCAAGGAGTAATCGCCCAGATCGCTATAATTGGCAATAATCTTGTCCTGAATGTCCTTGCATTCTGAAATCACGAATTCGAAGACATCGTCTGAAGAGGACCGGGACAGGGCATTTATTTCTTGAATCGTAAGTTCCTCTCCCACGATTGGAACTCCGCCGTATTGACGGGCAAGACAGAAATAGAAGTACGCTCGCATGAATCGGCACTCATACTGATAGTTCTGATACCGGTGCATCTGCTGGATGTAATCTTTGTTCAGGACGAGTTCGTCGAAAGTGAGCCCTTGCATTTCAGTCAGAACGGTGTTGCAGGTTGCAATTCCTTCGTACATTGCCGACCAGAGGCTGCTCTTTGGATTGGAAGGGCTCCAGGCACCGTTGTAGAAATCTTCGATGGGATTCCCGATTTTGCTATACACGCTCTCGTCGGAGGCGGAAGCGAGCATCGCACCGTTACTGAAATTGCCGAAATCGTACTCTACAGTATTGTAGATGTCGGTCATGAAGCCCCCGACATTGGAGAAATTGCGCGTGATGTACTCCTTGTCGAAGATGTTGTATTCCTTGTACTCCATCTGTTTGCTGCAGGAAGCCGTGAGCAGGATGCCGACAACCGAAATAAGTAATATCTTAGTTTTCATAATCGTTGCTATTTAAAGATTGTCTGCTAAAAAGTCAAGCTGAGTCCGAGCACGACGCTCCGGTAGAGCGGATCGATGCCGTATCCCTCTGGATCGCTGTTTTCGAGATGGTCGAGACAGAACAAGTCATTGCCTCGAACGTAGAATTTGGCCCCTCGCATGAACTTGGTCTTTCCGAGCAGGCTTTCGGGAAATCTGTAATAGATTTCCGCATTGCGCAGTTTCAGGAAGGAACGATCCGCAAGGAACACCGTGTTTGCACGATAGTTATTGACATTGCTCTCGCTGCTCAGGCGGGGGAACTTGGCGTTCTTGTTGGATGTAGTCCACCGGTTGTCGTAGTAGTATTGCGAGATTGTGGTGTTGCCGACAAGTGGGCAATACATGCTTTTCGTGTTCAGATAGGCGCTGTAGTTCCCGGTACCTTGGAACAAGGCATAGAAACCGAGGCCCTTCCATTCCGCACCCAGATGGAAGTTGTAGAATATCTCGGGGGCAATGTCGCTGAAGCCGATCGGAACTTGGTCGTTGGCATCGATGACGTCGTCCCCGTTTACGTCTTCGTACTTGATATCTCCGGGACGAACAGTCGAAAAATTCTGCACGGGACTCGCTGCGATATCTGCCTCGTCCTTAAAGAAACCGATGGCCTTCATTCCGTAGATTTGGGAGACAGGGTTGCCGGTCCGGATCAGATTGTCGTAAAGACGCGGCTCTTCTAACATGTCGATAATCTTATTCCGGTTGTAGTTGAAATTACCGCCGATGTTGAAGTCTAAGGAATTCGTGCGGTAGTGGTAGTCAAGACCTAGCTCGATACCTTTGCTGTCCACGATGCCAGCGTTTTCATAGGGGGCCTCCTTGCCGATCACGGCCGTGTATTTGCCGGCTCCGCTGACCCAGATACCCGATCGGCGTTGATAGTAGAGGTCGGCGGTCACATTGAGGCCTTCGAACAGCCGTGCATCCAGGCCGATATCGTATTTGTACGCTTTTTCATGGCCGGGGTTCTCCGTTGCCAGTTGTCCCAGATAGGTACGGCCGAAATCTGAACTGAAGCTGCTGCTGAAGGGATATGTGCCTCCGCTGGTCAGATATTGCTGTGCATAATAAGTCCAGGTATTCTCGGGCAGGAAGTCTGCGTTGAGGATGCCGGCCGAACCGCGCAGTTTGAGGAAGTTGATTCCCCGCGAGCCCGCCAGAAAGTCTTCGTTGGACAGCACCCAGGCAAGGGAGAGCGTCGGAGAGAAGCTCCACTTGGTCCCCGGGGCGAGCCGGCTGGAACCGCTCTCGACGAGGGCGAGGTCGGCGAAATACTTACCGGAGAATCCATAATGGGTCCACAGGCTGAAGTTTTGTCGGTAGACAGTGTTGTTAATTCCCTGCATGTCGAAGTACTCGGCGTCCCACTTGAGTTGGGAGTGTAGGGCGTGCTTGTCGAAGTTTCGGGCAAACACGGCTCCACCTTCGAAATAGGCTCTACGGCTGTAGGCGTTGGTGCCGGCTCCGGTTCCCATTTCAGAATCACTTCCGTAGGAACTTTTCGTTGAAGCGGGCTCAGCAGCCCCTTCCGGCCAGGACGGTACAACGACGCTGTAGATGTATGTTTTGCTGTGGTTTTCGTAGATGTTGGCGATGTTGTCGTAGCCGACTCGCACAAAAGCGCTCAATCCGTCCACCCATGCTGAAAGACTCTGCGTGAGGGTCACATCGGAAAACAACAGACGGTTGTGGTTTTTGTAATAGGCCGCTCCCTGGGTCTGCGCTACAGGATTCTGCGTCCCGTCCCAGGTGTTGCTGCCCGACCAGACTTTGGCTTCATCCTGGATGGGGAATGCGGCCGAGGGTATAGTATAGACCATGTTCCAAATGTTGACATTGGAACCGGGGCGGCTATTTTCGAGCAGCATCCCGAGTAGGTTCACGCGCAGATCCGTCGTTGGAGTCAAGTCGATGTCCATGTTTAGGCGCAGGTTCCCCCGAACATATTTATCCTGGGTGCTGTACCCCTCGTTCATGTTGGGATTTTTGATAAATCCTTTGTCAGAGATCAGATCCAGCATGGCGAAATAACGGAATCTTCCCGCGCCACCGCTGAATGATAGGTTGAAATTGTCGGTGGAGGCCGTGTTACGGAAAGTTTCGTCCACCCAGTTCACGTTCGGGTACAGGATTGGATAACTTCCGGTCTTGAGCGCGTTGAGCTCGTCCGGAGAATAGCGTGCCGTCAGACCGTCGTTGATGCGGGCCTCGTTGATGGCGAGCCCGTAGGTGTAGCCGTCTACGAACAAAGGTTTGTTCAAAAGGCTGTTGAACTGGTGGTCGTAGGTGAATTTGATCTCACTGGTATTGTAGTCTCCGCGCTTGGTCGAAATCTGAATCGCCCCGTTGATGCCCTTGTAACCGTACAGAGCAACTGCAGCGGCATCTTTGAGGATGGCGACGTTTTCAACTTCTTCAGCAGACACGCTGGCGATGTCGCGTTCGATTCCGTCGATAAGGACGAGCGGGGTGCTGTTATTGTTGAGTGTCTGAAGACCTCGCACGTAGAAGGTAGGATTCTGCTCAGAATAGATTCCTGCTCCTTGCAGGGAAATGAGACCCAAACCCCGTCCCAGGATGCTGTTCCCGATGTTTTTCGATGTACGGCGACCGATTTCTTCGGACGTGATGATTGACACGGCGGCAGTCGTTTCCTCCAGCGGAAGCGCTTTGGAAGCGCCAGTATCTATAAATCGCTTCTCTGCCTTGACTACAAGCTCTCTAGAGCCATCGTCTTGGGCCGCAAGCGAGGTACAAAATCCGCCTGACAGTATAAGCAAGAGTATGTATTTTATTTTCATATGTTCCATAAATAAGGATTGACAATTCGGCTACCAGCCGGCGTTTTGGGTAAGTCCGTATCCCTTGTTGACTTCCGTCACCGGGAAAGGCTGAAGATACCACTTTGGGTCGAAGCCATGGGTCCACCAATAGCGTTTTCCCACTGTGATTTCCTGAAGCTCATAATCAAAATGTGAAGGTTCGTAGTAAGCAGGGGTCCCTTCTTTTGCATTTTGGCGTACATTGTACCACTGCGTTTCCGAACGCTCCCACTGTCCACTGTCATTCTTTACCAATCTGTAGATCAGCAACCGATGAAGAGGGCGCTCGAACAAGTCAGCACGCTTGTAGCGGATCATGTCGAAGTAGCGCGAGTCGTTGAAGGCGAATTCGCAGGCCCTTTCACGCAGGATCTCTTCCAACAGCGCATTCTTGTCGGAGAGCAGGTTCTTGTCGGGGTTGCATTCCACCAGGCCTCCCAGTCCGACTCTCGCCCGCATGGCGTCGACATATTCGATCGCTTTCGCATTGTTTCCGGTCTGGACAAGGGCTTCGGCATATCCAAGGTAGATTTCGCCGAGACTGAGCCAGATCCATTGCGGGTATTTTCTGAGGAAGGCATCCCCTGCATAGTATTTCAGGAATCGGTAGCCTGTTCCGTAGTGACTGTCTTGATTGATGGGGCTTTGACCCGCAGTGGTTCCTCCAACCCAGAGTTCGTAGTTTGCACCGCTTGAATTTCCGTTCCCCCAATTGATCGTCTGTAGGGCACCATTCACGGCAACCGTTTCATACAGGCGTGGATCCCGGGTGTACTTCCGGTTTTGAAGCATTTGGTTGTTGCCTACCGTGTCTCCCTGGACGAACATGTGGTCCAACTTTCCTGCCTGCTTGGTCTCCTCCCAGTTGAAAGGACGTCCGTCCGCCCAAGGGAACATTTCGACGTATTCCTGCGTGGGGCAGTAGCTCATGCGGGGATTATTACGGAGATTGATCCATCCATAATCGTTGCCATAAGCGTTTTTTGCCACTCGGATGCCCATGATCACCTCGGGACTTCCTTGGAAAAGATACGAGGAACGGAACGCGAAGCGATAATCTTCGGTTGTCTTGCCGGCAGGAACCACCAGATGATAGATACCCTTCGCATTCATTTGCTGTAGGAAGTCTTCACAGGCTTTCTTGAAGCGGTTCCAGCGTTCTGCATCATAGCCACCATACCAGGCTACCAGCGGATCTTCGAGGGTGTAGCGCCCGTCGAAGTAGGACTTACTGTCGTTGAAGAGCGGTGAAGCGGCGAACTGTAGAATCTTGCATTTCAGCGCCATCGCTCCCGCTAGCGTCCATCTGCCCGTTTCAGAGGCTGCATCCGCACCGGCGTATCCCCATGGGAGATGATTTGCTTGGATGACTTCGTCCAAGAGATCAACCATGAAATTCACGGTTTCTTCCACTGAAGCGCGCGGCAGGTTGTACTCAGATTCACTTCCTGTAAATGTGCTGGTGATTAGGGGAAGACCCCCGTAATGGCGGAATGTGATGAAATAGGTGCTGGCAAGCAGGCATCGCGCCTCGTCTTTCATTCTTTCGATTTCTGCGGGATCGAGACCCGGAGCTCTGTCGATATTCTCCAGGAGTAGATAGCAGTTCCGGACATTCTCCCAAATATATTCATTTTTAAATGGATAGATGTTGCCGTTGTTTCTACTGTCTGTCTCTGAAGTCAGCGAACCGGAATAGTACTTGTTGCCGACGATCGTATTCATGAAAAACAACTGGAAGTTATCAGACAGGGCATCAGGCATCCCCTTCCAATAATTCAGGCATTGGGGGGGGGAGTTCGTGCTGTTTGTCGGGAGGGCATAGTACTGGCGGGAATAGATTCCGGCCAGGAATTGCCGGGTATATTCCGCATTGGTGAACACTGTGTCCGCAGTGACCGTTCCGCCCGGAGCTTTCTCCAGGAAGTCATTGCCGAAGGAAAGCCTGTCGGTACAAGCGCCGAACCCGAAACTCGTCACAATGATTGCAGCGATACTGATATATTGTAAAAGAAGTTTCATCTTGTTAGAAATTAAATCTCAAACTAATAGTGTACGTTCTTTGCAGCGGATAGGTTGGATCCGTACTGGCAACCGTTTCCGGGTCACCCCAAATGAAGGGTGTAAGAGTCAAAAGATTGTAGCCGCTCAAAGCCAGCTGCATTCGCTTGATCCCGAGTTGAGAGAGGAAAGGAGAGCGGAAATTATAACCGAGCATCAGTGTTTTGAGGCGGAGGTATCTGGAATCCTGTTCGTACAGAGCACTGTTCTGATAGTTGTTGATTTGTCCGTTAGTCCAAGTGGCTCTCGGGTATTTTGCGTCCTGGGATGGATGGGCCGGATCCCAAGTGTTGTCCACATGGTACTGGAGCAGTCCGCCGGTAGTGTAGTCTGTTCTGGACACGAAAGGCATCCGGAACGCCTCTCCGATCATACGGGACACGCCCCAGGCGCCGGTCCATTGGGTGTTGAGTTCAAAATTATTCCAACTGAATCCGGCATTGACCCCCAGCAGGAACTGCGGATCGTCCGTATTCCCGAGTCTCCGAGTCATATCGTTTCCGTCGATCACGCCGTTCTCGTCGAGATCTACGTACACCGCGTCGCCATCCTTCAGGTTGACCAGCTGTTGCGGGAATGGCTTTCCGAATTTTTCTTCATACAGACGCGGCGTGTCCGCGTCATAATAGCGGAAGAATTGGTACATGTAGCGGGCTCCGATACGGTTTCCTTTCTGATACTGGTAATCGTTGGTGTAGGGCTCTTCTTTCCGTTCCACGATTTTGTTCTGGTTGTAGGAAAGATTCGTAATGACCCAGTAGGAAACCTTTTGGCCGATGCGGTCTCTCCAACGAAGGGAAGTTTCCCAGCCCCAGCTGTCGACGATGCCGAGGTTCGCATACGGGACGGAGAATCCGATGATGGAAGGAGCGGAGAGATCCCGCAACAGGATGTCCTTCCGGTGTTCCTTGTAATAATCGAACGAGGCGACCAGCCTTTCATTCAGGAAGTTGGCATCCACGCCAAAATCTTGTTTGAAGGCCTTTTCCCAGGAAACGTTAGGGTTGTTCCGGGAGTTTTCGTAAGAACCCAGGAAATTAGTGGAGTTGTCCACGCCGAAATTATATGCTCGACCGCTTCGGGTCGCCAAGCTTCCGCTATTGACGGTGTAGGGGTCTGCTGTGTACATGAACCGCGAGCCTCCGATCTTGTCGTTTCCGACGAGTCCCCAAGATGCGCGGAATTTCAAGAAGGAAATGACTTTCTTCAAAGATTTGAAGAAGGGTTCGTCGCTGATGACCCAGCCGAACGACCCTGCCGGGAATACACCAAAACGACGATCGGGATGGAAGTTTTCCGATCCGTTGTAGCCGATATTGAACTCTGCGAGGTAGCGCTTCCGGTAATCATAGGTGACGCGTCCAACCAATCCGACATAGCCTCTGGGAATATCGGAATAGGAGCCTGGATAATACTCCTTGCTCTGGTTATAGAGTACCAGTCCAGTAACGCTGTGGCCGCCGAAACTGCGGGCATAGTTGAGTGATGTTTCAAAATACCAGTTTCTGGCCCTTCCGGCACCTTCGCTGATGGAAACCGGAACATCCTCCCCGGATTTGCGGTAGGCCATCGATCCGTCTGCCTGGATTACGGGAAAATAGACTGCCCTCCCCCCAGTTCCGGTCTGAGTGACATTGAATTGGCTGTTGTAGGAGCCCTTCATCTTGAACGACAAGCCCTTTGTGATGAACTGCAAGTTCTGATTGAGGGAGAGGTCCATCTGTAGCGTGTTGATGTTGGTTGCGATGAAGCCACCAAGCGTATAATATTCAAGGCCATCTCCTCCGACGAAGGGAAGCGTGAGTCCGTCGCTATAGTCGGTTGTCGTCACGACATATTTCCCGTCGACGAGTCCTGGACTAGAGAAAGGCGTAGCATAATAAATGTTCCGAATCATGCCTGTCGAGCCCTGTCCCGTCCGTGGTTTGTCGGCGTTGCTGACGTTTCCGGACACGTCGAAAGAAAGAGTCGTTGTGTTGGTAACGTTCAAATCCAGATTGCCGCGGTAATTGAACCGTTCGTACTGGTATCCGAATTTATAGCTCTCTCCGAACTCCTTGAATAGACCTCCTTGGTTCATAAAGCCGGCCGAAACGAAGTATTTCACTTTTTTCGTGCCTCCGGAGATGTTGACGGTGTGATTCGATTGCGAGGTGGCCTTCTTCATCATGTAGTCTGTCCATTGCACACTCGGAAAGCGGATCGGGTCGGACTGGTCGAGGAACTTCTGAATGACCTCCTCGGAGAAGACCGGCTCCGTCTCGTCGTTGACCCTCATCTGGTTGTAAAACCGGGCATAGTCATAGGAATTCGCCTGCGGGATCAGCCGTGTGGGGGTCAGCACGGAGAAGGAGGTGTTGACGGTGATCTGTGCTTTGCCTTCCATTCCTCGCTTGGTCGTCACCAGGATCACTCCGTTGGCACCTCGTACACCAAACACCGCGGTAGCGGAGGCATCTTTCAAAACAGTGATGCTTTCGATGTCCTCGGGATTGATGTTAGCCATGGACCGCTCTACGCCGTCTACTTGGATGAGCGGCGAGGAGTCTGTCCAGGTACCCCGCCCCCGGACAAAGATGGTTGCTGCGTCAGATCCCGGTTCTCCGGAATACTGGATGGTCGTGACTCCGGACAACTGTCCGGCGAGTACGTTGTTGATGGAACTGATCGGGGTGCGCAGAAGGTCTTCGCTTTTCACGCTGGAGAGGGCCCCGGTAACCGTGACACGCTGCTGCGTTCCGTAGGCCACCACTTCGACTGCTTGGAGCAGCTCTGAATCTTCTTCCAAAATAATCGAGTAGGAAGTCCTCCCATCCACCGTGAAAGTTACTGTCTTGTAGCCGACGCTGGACACCGTCACTTCTGCGTTTGCAGGGACTGTAAGGGTGAAGTTCCCGTCAACATCCGTGACAGTACCATTGTTCGCGCTCTGAAGAACTCCGGCCCCGATGATGGGTTCACCATTGGTGTCCTTGACGGTGCCGGAAATCCTTTGCTGTGCGAATGCTGTCATTCCTGCACACATGATGCAGGCGAACAAGAGCATAATCTTGAAATGGATTTTTATTGTTACGGTATATTAATGTTACTGGTTTTGCGGCAAATGGGGATATCGTCCATCCTTTTTGGCAGTTTCATGCGATGCGTATTGTAAAGGTACGATCTATTTCCAAGCAAAACAAGCCTTTAAATCATTTTTTAGAAGGCTTTGCGTTTTTTAGCCTCGTGTCGAACGTTTCCCCAAGAATATTTGTATCTTTCCTCTATAAATCAAATTATTCTTGCTATCTGAAGTATTTGTAAGCGGATATGGCATCACGGGAGCGCAAGCAAGGCCTCCACCATAGCTGTA
>JGI24712J26585_10003577_pt1 | contig 12203 bp, 9 predicted proteins | sample BioPla3DNA2_FD_26585 | JGI IMG/M metagenome (IMG submission 26585)
GTTTTAGTTTACTTATATTTATCTAATACAAANAAAGTGCAATNTTTGAACANTGGTCAGATACCCTTTCCANATTACTCANTACATCTAGGAAGATAATNCCTGCAAAGGCTTCTACNTTTTGTTCATTGAGTCTATTTATATAATTCTCCCTATAACTTGCCTCAAGCTTATCGACCTCATCTTCAATCGTTAGAACTTTTCTAGCTGTTTCTTCTGAATCAGTGTCAAAAGATATAGCTGTAGCTTCATAAGCTTTAAATACCTTTTCAAACATCAAGTCCAGTTCAACTAAGCCATCCTCAGAAAATGAAGTCGAGGAGTCCCGTCTCTTCTCTGCCATTTCTAGAATATTTTCAGCATGGTCCCCTATTCTTTCTATATTACTTACCACATTCAAGTATACACTCATCATTTCCCGTTCATCTGTGGAAATTGCCTCCTTAGATAGGTCTGTCAAATATTCAGTAATCTCCCTCTGAAGGGAGTTGGTAGTTTGCTCTGATTGCAAGCCATGAGATATCCTATCATACTTACCTTCTATAAGAGCAGCCCTTGCATCTTTTAAAGAGTTGGAGACCACTTCCATCATCCAATGAATTTCCATCTTAACTTGATTTAATGCTGCAAAAGGCGTGTCCATAAATCTCTTATCAAGGTACTTAGACTCTTTTTCTTCTTCTTCAACATCGCCAGGTACAAGCCTTTCTGCAGCCTTAACTAGTAACTTGTAAAATGGTAGTTGTACTACGACATTTATTAAGTTAAACAAGGTATGTGAATTTGCAATCATCCTTGATGGATTGTCCGGGGTCAAATTGTATACAAACTCTTGGACTGGAAATCTCAATACAAACATAAAAAGTAATGTTCCTATCAGGTTGAAAAGAAAATGTATTACTGCCGCTCTCTTAGCAGTTTTATTAGCACCGATTGAACTAATCAAGGCTGTAGTTGTTGTACCAATGTTATCACCACATAGGATTGGGATAGCCATTCCGATAGTAAGACCTTGATGGGACAGGGCTTGTAAAATTCCTATAGAAGCTGAACTGGATTGAACAAGTGTTGTTATGCCCAAACCAACAAGAAGACCCAAAACAGGATTATTTAAACTAACTAAAAGGTCTTGAAAGGCTTGAAGTTCCCCGAGTGGAGCTAGACCATTTTTCATAAACTCCATACCGGTAAACAAGATACCTAGACCTATAAAAATCATAGTCACTTCCTTAACTTTTTCTTTTTTTGAAAATAAATAAGTAAATACAGAAATCCCCAATAGGAGCGGAACATATTCCATAACATCAAAGGCAATAATTTGAGCAGTTATTGTTGTACCAACATTTGCTCCCATTATTACTCCAGTAGCTTGCGGAAGATTCATCAATCCTGCATTAACAAAACCTACTACCATTACAGTGGTAGCTGAGCTTGACTGAATTACCATTGTTACAAGGGCACCTACTAGAACTCCTAAAAATATATTACCAGTAAAGACTTGTATAAATCTCTTTAGCTTCTCGCCAGCAGCTTTTTGTAGGGCATCCCCCATTGTTGTCATTCCATATAGGAATAGGCCAAGACCACCTATAGTGGGTATAATAATATTCATATAACCTCCTATTTCAAACCGTTAAATCCTGTTTGCCTTAATGCCTCAAAGAGGATAATAGCAACTGAATTAGAAAGATTTAGAGACCTCTCCATTCTATCTGTCATTGGTATTTTTATTAGATTGTCCTTGTATTCATCTAGTATTTCCCTTGGCAAGCCTCTCGATTCTGGACCAAATACAAAATAATCTCCATCCTTGTACTCATATTCTGTATAAAACTTTTTTGCCTTAGTAGATGCAAAAAACAATCGCCCTTTATTATAACTCAAAAATTCAGTAAAATCACTATAAATTTTTAAATCAATTGCATTCCAATAGTCAAGACCTGCTTTTCTAATAGCCTTGTCGCTTACAGAAAATCCTAATGGTCTAATTAAATGTAATTTAGAATTAGTTAAAACAGCGCTTCTACCTATTGCTGCTGTGTTAAAAGGAATTTCCGGCTCAAACAAAACTATGTTCACTTTCTTCGTCTCCTTTTTCTTTTGATGGTAGTTTTATATACTTCAAGGCATGAGTTGGCAAAAACTTCTGAAGAAAACTTCTTCGAAGATTCCTTTGCAGACTTTTTCATTTTGCCTTGCAGGTCTTCAGACTTAAAATATTTTTTTGCACATTTTAAAAACTCTGTACCAGTTACAAATTGCCAGCCATTTACACCATCAATTACCACATCATTTAAACATGGGTCTTTTCTAGCCAAGACTGGAAGGCCATTGGCAAGTGCTTCAATATAAGTTAAGCCTTGGGTTTCGCTTGTTGAAGCAGATGTGAACAAGTCGCCAGCTTGGTAGTATTTAGAAACCTCTATTGGATTTACCATCCCTGTAAATACTATGCGTCCTCTCAAATCTAAGCCTGATACAATATCTTCCAACTCATTTCTAAAAGGACCATCTCCTACAATCATTAGTTTAACATCAGGCATTCTTTGAACTAAAGATATAAGTTCCCCTAAGTTCTTTTCTTTTCCTACCCTTCCAACAAAAACTAATAGCTTATCATCAGCAGATATGCCATACTTTTCCCTTAAAGCTACTCTTTCATCTGTGCTAATAATAGAATTATGTTTATTCAAATTTATACCCGAAGGAATAACATCTATATGCTTCCTCACATTGTATCTTTCCAGCAACTTCTTAGTCTTTTCAGTTGGTACTATCACTGAGTCCACCCTTGAAAGCAACTTATTAGTCAAGTATTTTATTTCTGCAACTCCAACTCTTTTGCTTAGGGAAAAATAATGGGTGTAATCTTCATAAACAGTATGATATGTATGCACCTGTGGTGCCCCTGTCTTTTGTGAAATTCTTTTTGCATAAAAAAAACTGGAAAACTCAGTTTGTGAATGAATAATATCTGGTTTCCAATTTATGAGTTCACCCAGAAGCTCTCTTCCTCTAAAGAAAGAGAGCCTAGCATTCGGGTAAACCATACTAAAATTAAGAGAACCAAAATAATATATACCATTACTTTTATAGGTAAAAATGTCTCGGGACATGGTTAAAACCCTCACCTCATGTCCCATATTTTCCAGTTCCCTTTTTAAATTTATAATTGATGTTACAACTCCATTTGGAATAGGTTCATACCATTCCGAAGAAATCAGTATCTTCATTATTCCTCCTAGTCTGATGTCTTAACTGGTTCTAATTTCTCCTCTTTTGGTTTTTTAACTACATTCCATGCATGCATTGCAAGTGAAACTGCAATTACTCCATATGCTACGAATACTCTGAAGTACTCTCCCAATTGTGCATTGTCAAATAAGTTTTTACCAGCCTGTGGAGCTACAATGAACAGTGTATGGAAAAGGATGACTCCAATTATTGCCTGTTTGTTTGTAGCCTTTTGTACTGATGCTCCTCCAACTAGAAGGGCTGCTATTGCAAATTGACCGACTTGTGTGTGGGCACCGTATGTGGAGAAAGTACCAATGTTTTGAAGGTAGATCAGCTGTCCCCAACATGCAAGTACAGTTGAGAAAATCATAGCTATTACCCTAGTCTTATCAACATCAATACCGGCAGAGTTTGCAACTACCCTACTTTGACCAACTGTTCTCATATTTTGCCCCAAAACTGTATTCAATAAAGCATTGTTAAATAGACAAAGTAAAGCTATCAATAAGTATGTTGTCACCGGTATTCTTACAAAGTCTAATAGTTGAGAAACTTGTGGAATAAATTGTAGAATATTTAATACTAGCATTAAGATTATTGGAAATATTGCACCTGTAAGATTAAATGCCTCATCCTTTTTTATATGTTTATTGATCACAATTTTTTGCACTTGAACAGCGATTATTATTACTGTCATTATATATAGTGCATGCCTCAACAAAAGTCTATCTTGTGCTAAAAATCTTGTAATAGGACCAACATAACTTAGTCCAAATAAAACTATGGCAAGGGCAACAAAAACAATATTCTTTTTAATGTCTACATTTATTTTCCTCACATATTTAAATAATAATTTGATTCCTAATAAAATAATAGAGACCACTAGGAATACATCTACTAACTGGAGCATTGATACAGTATCTAAAGCATACTTTAAATTACCTGCAAGGTCTATTGTATTTTTTACTCCAACATTACCTGCTATTAATAAGGTTTCACTTACAACAGGTATTACTCCTCCTATTACAAAGAGGAAGAAAAATTGATATAGTCCATCTGCAAAATAACCAAGTACCATACCTGCAATCATCTCTGAACCTTTCATCTTATTGAAAAGCTTACCTACTAGGAATCCAAACAGCATTGCAATAGGTGTTGATAATAATACACATATTAAAAATCCTTGAATCCCTTCAAAGCCCCAATATACTACCCAAAACACAGCGATTTGAGCTGCTATAGCCCCGATTGTTATACCAAAATTTAGTCCCATACCTGCTAGTACAGGTATTAGGAGTGATAAAACTGTAAAGCCATTTCTACCAATTCTAGTAAATAGTTCTGCTCCTACAAAAGATAAGGAGTAGCCTGATGCATAAATAGCTAAAACACACAGTATTACAAAGAGGACCACAACCTTGTTTTCATTTAACCAGTCTGCAAAAGTCCTTTTTTCTAGTTCCATTACTTGCTCCCTCCTTTTGTCTTTGAGAGTGCGTATAAGATTATACCATTGGATATTATTATCCTAATTACATCAGATAGGTTACTCTCTGGTAATAAATTATTTACAACAGGTAGGGCAACTGTCAAGATACCCTGAAATAAAAAGGTTCCTAAAATAACATGGGATATTTTTGCCCTTGAAACTGTAGCTCCCCCAATAAGTACTGCTGCGACACAGTGGAAACCCATCATTAAAGGTGCATTGTATAATTGCAAGAATCCATAACTTTGCGAATAGATTATTATCCCTATAGCACCAAGCATTGTCGAAACCATAGTACCTAAAATTCTCATCCTATCGGTTTCTATACCGGAAGACTTGGTAAAGGTTGGGTTTGCACCTGTAGCACTCATGGCCACTCCTGTCTTGCTCCTCATAAAAAGCCAAACTAAAAAACAAGCCCCTAAGAAAAATAAAATCAATCCTGTAGGTACCCTCACACCAGCTATATCAAAAGCTAGCCAGTTATTTAGAACCTCACCATAGCTAGATTGTAAGCTTATAGTATTTCTCATGCCCTTTCCACCTAATGGCCAGATTAGTTCTCCTGAAGTAAACGGTAAAGAAAGCCAGACAATATTCATAAATGCAATAACTGAAAAACCAACATAGGTAGAAACTGTCATTTCTGAACCCTTTACCCTGTTAAGTATCTGTCCATAACCAATCCCCAAAAATATGGAAAAAAATGTTCCAAAACCTAAAGCTACAAATAAACTAATCCAAGGACTTGAAAAACCAAGTTGGATAGATAAGGTTGCCCCTAATAAACCTGCAACAATACCCAGTGAAATACCAAAGTTTAAACCAATCCCCGATTGTACGGCAGGAACCATTGCTAAAACCAGTATCCCATACATAGCCCATCTTCTTATAGTATCGCTTAATAAGCCTGTAAAACTCAATCCAAGTGGCACTGCAGCTATAAGCAAAATTAGGAAGAAGGATATTATGATAATTCTAGGCATTCCAATTTTGTCGACCAAAGACTCTTTTCTCTCTTCCATCCTATTCCCCTCCTTTTGCCCCAGCCATTGCAAGACCGAATTCTGCATCAGATGAATCTGGCTTTAATATCCTATTTACTTTTCCATCTGAAATAATAGCAATCCTGTCACAAACAGACCTTAATTCAACAAGCTCTGAACTTACAACAACTATTGTAATTCCCTGCTCTCTATTAATTTTAACTAAATATTCTAAAACTAGCTTTTTAGCACCAATATCTATACCTCTGGTAGGTTCAGATACCAACAATACATCTGGCTTCATAGTAATAGCCCTTGCAAGACAAACCTTTTGTTGGTTACCTCCAGACAGGGCACCTGCCTCCTGTGAAGGCCCAGTAGTCCTAATATCAAATAATTTGATCATATCTTCAGCATGTTCTTTTGCCTGTTTTACATCAAACAATCTAAATAGTCCGTAGCTTTTTAAGAACTCTCCTTTGATTTGCATAGCAGAAAAGGCTATATTATTATAAATAGGTTCATCTAAAAGGAGACCTACGCCCCTTCTATCTTCAGAAACAAAAGCTATACCTTTTGAAAGAGCCTCGCCTAGCTTGTCCAGATTTAATGACTCGCCAAATAACTTGACCTCACCTTCTGTCTTGTATAAGCCCATAATACCGTTTGGAATTCCAATTTTGCCTTGACCTGCTAGGCCACCGATTCCAAAAATTTCACCCTTATAAATATCTAAATCTAATCCTTTTACCTCTTCACCTGGCATATCAACATAGTAGTCTTTCATGGATAGGGCAATGTTATTAGTGTCAATAACCCTATCGTCTTCCATATCATCAACTAATTTCTCAGTTTTACGCCCAATCATAAGCTCTGCTATTCTTTCTACTGTTGTATCTTTTGTCTCTATCCTTGTGACAAATTCTCCATCCCTAAGTATAGTTAAGCTATCTGCAACAGCCATAACCTCATCTAGCCTGTGAGTAATAAATACAATAGAAATACCTGAAGCCGCAATTTTTTTCATAGTCTCCAATAGGTTGTCTGCTTCAGATTCTGTCAATACTGCCGTTGGCTCATCAAAAACTAGTAGCTTAACACCAGTTTTATCAATCTCTCTTGCAATTTCCACAAACTGCATATATCCAACAGGCAAGCCTGCCACCTTCACATACTCTGCAATATCCAGGCCTGTTTTTCTAAGGTCTTCTCTAGCATCTGCCCTCATTGAATCAATATCTAACTCTTCTAATTTTTTTGAAAAAATTTTACTAGATAGGGTTGGCTTACTTATCTCTCTTCCTACTTTTATATTTTCTGTAATTGTAAAGCCAGGAATAAGCATGAACTCTTGATGTACCATTCCTATGCCATGTTCCATAGCCTCTTGTGGTGATGTTATTTCAACCTGCTCACCATTAATTTCTACAGTGCCTTCAAATCCCCCAGTAGAATGAATAACCGGCATACCGAACAAAACATTCATCAAGGTTGATTTCCCGGCACCATTTTCTCCCATAAGTGCATGTATTTCGCCAGGCTTAATCTGAAGATTAACCCCCTTAAGTACCTTATTACCAAAATATTCCTTTTCTATATTCTGCATGTTGAGAAGAAACTTCTCAGTCAATATATTCACCCCCAAAAGAAAAATCGCCGACCCGCCATCAGGCCGGCGATTTTTTTGTTAGTTATTTGCTAAAGTCGTAGAAGTCACAAAGAATTAGGTAGAAATTGTCAAGTTCTGTACCTTCTGTAACAAAATGTGATAATTTAACCATATCTGCGCCGCCAGCTATTTTACCACAGATGTCTGTAAGGACAGCTTCATCATTTGTACCATTTGTTTTACCATCAAGGTATGCCATTGAATAGTCAACTCCTGCTTCAACCATTAACATATTAATTGGGACTGGCCAAGTTGACATTCTTGCTTCTTGTCCCTTTTCTTTTAATTTAACAGCGATTTGGTCTAGCATGTATTGAATATCACCTTCATGGCCTTCAACACTAATGTTAAGTGCTGCTGGATACCCATGATAAGGGCTTGGGCAACATTGTTGTGGGAAGATTGCACCCAGTTCCCATATTGACCTAATTAAAGGTTCTTGCATTGAACAGTTTGTTGAGAAAAATGCAGTATCTTTACCATATTTTTCTACTTGTCTAGGTACATCTTCTAGAATAAATTGTTGAGCTCCTGAAGTACCAGCATCTCCTGTTGGGTCTGGAGCTGTAACATCTACAAATTCAATACCAAGTTCTTCACATTTTTCAATCATTCTATTTCTTCTTTCAGCTATANNTGCATAAGATAAGTGTCTTGCGAATGAGTAGTGAATTAAAGTTGTTGCTCCCATGTCCTTTGCTTTTTGAGGGATTGCGTATCCCATTGATAATTCGTCTGCTAGCATCGCAACATCAGCCTTTGATGCAATTGTAGCAGGGTCTTCAGCAACTACTCCAAGGAAGAATAACATGTCTGGTCTTGTTTCTCTAACCTTGTCAACAGCTGCAGCTGCTCCAGGAACAGCTTGAACAAATACGATAGCCTTTACATCAGGGTCTGATGCTAAACCAACAACATTAGCAATAGTAGTTTCTGTTTCTGATGAAAAGTTATCAGGATAAGTAGCAGTAACAACCATATCTCCATGTTTTGCAATCATGTTTTGAGCTGCATGGAATTCTTCCTCGCCTTGAGATACAGTACCGGTGATTATACCAATCTTATAATCTCCAGCTGGTTCTGCTTCGCCAGTTGTTTCTGTTCCTTCCGTAGTACCTTCTGTAGTGTCTTCTGCGGGTGGTGCTTCTCCTCCATCCCTTGAACACGCTGCTAGTGATAAAACTAACATTAGTGCCAATAGGATGCTTAAAAATTTCTTCATTCTTTCTCCTCCTTTTTTAATTTGCATTTGCACTCTCTTTGGATTGCACTTTAATCATATAACAAAATAAAACAAATTACAACATTTTTTTCTAAATTGTTACAAAATATTTACAAAAAAACTGAGACAACTAGTATAAATACTAACTATATGCCTCAGCTTTAAAAATATATTTAACAATTACAAACGCTTTCCTCTAATTTTTTTTATGATTTTATTCCACTCCTCTTCAAGTTTATCAAAATTATAAAGTTGTTGCGGTGTCTTATAGTATTCTTCAGTTGATAAAATTGAATTAACTATTGCCTTTTCCATAGCTTCCACTGCCAATACACCAACTAAGGATAAGTCAGCTTCAACCTTATTGGTAGCCATTGTAAAAATAGTATCACCATCGTATACGGTGTGGACAGGAGATATCCTCCTTGCAAGTCCATTTTGTCCAAGTTGTGCTATCTTATTAGCCTGTCCCTTGTTCAAGATTGCATTTGTTGCAATCAATCCAATGGTTGTGTTTCCATTCTCTACTTTAGCTGGTCCCTTCTTTATAATATCAACCGTACTTAAAAATCCATTATCTCCCTTAACACCTGCAATAATATTCCCATCAAAGTCATAAACATCTCCCATGGCATTAACAACTACCATGGCAGATACAACCAAGTCGCCCACTTTTAAACTGGCAGAGCCCAAACCTGATTGACTAGACTTGTCCATTCCTAAAACCTTACCACATGTAGCCCCAACGCCCGCTCCAACCTTCCCTTGGTTGCAAGTGTGATTTTCAGAGTTAATTGCAGCCACCAAACCCATCCTACTATCCGGTCGAATATCTGACCTACCATTTGCAAGGTCAAAAATCACAGCACCGGCAACAATAGGTACAACTATGTTACCAACTTTAAAACCTATTCCCTTATGTTCAAGATACTCCATAACTCCTGTTGCTGCTTCCAAACCATAGGCAGAACCACCTGCAAGGACTATGCTATGAACCTTATCAACTGTTTTTTCAGCTTGAAATAAGTCGGTCTCCCTTGTACCTGGAGCTGACCCTCTTACATCTACACCGCCTGTCGCTCCATCTTCAGCGATTATTACAGTGACACCTGTCATGGCTTCAAAATTTTCCGCATGACCCACTCTTATCCCTTCAACATCATTCAAGTACCCATCGTATAGCTTCAAAAAATCACCCCTCATTTTTATAATTCTACCAAGCCTATACCCAATTTTTTAAAGAATCTACATTTTCAATCAATTCTCATTATTTATATTAAACACTCCAATGGATTATTTTAAACTTAAAAAAGTACTTTTTTAAGATTTGCTAATTTTAAGCCTTTTCAACAATAATAAAACTTTTCTTAAAAAGGGATAATTTGGTGAGTTGAGTATTTAAGGGGAAGATGATAGACTTTATACATCGGAGGGGTAATTATGGGAAGGTTAGAAATATATAAAGAAAAGAGCGTTTTAAAATCGTTAATAAAATTCTCCATACCAATCATGCTATCTTACCTGATAGCTGAACTTTATGGAATGGCAGACTCCCTTTTTGTAGGGAACTTTGTATCCGATAAGGCACTAGCATCATTAAGTATAGTTTATCCAATACAAAAAATACTAATAGCTATGGGTGTTATGTTCGGGGTAGGATTTGCAACTCAAGTGTCTAAAGCTAATGGTAGTGGAGATGAAGAGTCTATTAAAAAAAGTCTGGTAAGCGGTCTTTACTCTTCATTACTTATAATGTTGTTAACTGTAATCTTTTTATTCTTATTTAAAGAAAAAATACTATATTCCGTTGGAGCAACAAGAGAATTAATCGTGGAAGCAAAGGCATATTTTAATTTCATAATAATAGGGGCAATATTTATAAATACCGGAGCCTTTATATCGCATGTACTACTATCGTTTGGAAATAGTAGAGTATCATTGTTCGCCAACCTTATAGGTTGTGTAATAAATGTTATCTTAGACTATATTTTAATCGTAAAATTAAATTACGGAGTAACAGGAGCAGGTTTTGCAACCATGGTATCTCAAGTTGTTGCCTTTATATATGCTTTCAGCTTATTTAGGAAATTTACTAAAGAGAATAAAATTAGTTTAAAGGCAAGAATTAATATAAGGCTTGTTGCAGCTGCAATTGCAATTGGGGTATCTGCCTTTGCAGTAGAATCAGTAGACGGTGTTGTAACCGCAGTGTTAAATGTTTTAGCGTCAGCTGCAGGGGGAGAAAAGGCTATTTCCATACTTGGTATCAGCCTAAGAATATATATGTTCCTGTTCCTTGCTAACTTTGCAGTGGCAGCAGCTATGCAACCCATGGCTTCTTACAGTTATGGTGCAGGCAACCACGAAAGGCTCAGAGATGTTGTAAGAAAATCTATCTTTCTTTCAACACTTGTTCAAGTTATAAGTCTAATAATATGTATGATTTATGCAAGGGAATTGGTTTCTTTGTTCACAAGTAGCCAAGCATTAATTTTAGAAACTGAAAAGGCATTTAAGTATATGATAATAGCAGTACCTGCTTCATCCGTATACTATATATCAATATTTTACTTCCAAGCTCTGGGAAGGGTTAAAACATCTTTATTCTTATCAGTATTTAGACATATTTTTATAATGCTACCATTGAGTTTGATACTGGTAAAGGTGTTTAATATGGGTCTGTTGGGAGTATGGATATCTTATCCAATATCAGATATAGTTGCTGGACTATTCTCTATCTACCTGTTGAAAGGCGAAAGGGAAGACTTGGAAGAAATGGAAGAAGAACTTGCAGAAAAAGCTTACGCAGCCTAGTAATATGGACGGCTATTAATAGCCTGTTCCTTTAAATAACTATAATCATAATTTTCAAATATTTTAACAGTGGAATTGAACTTCCACTGTTTTTTTATTAAGTCCAATCTCCCCTATGCTTGCAGTCAAATATTTTTTGTGTTAATATATACTGGGTGATAGGATGAAGTTAAGCAACGAACAACAAAAGGCCGTAACACACCATACCGGACCATGCCTTGTTTTAGCTGTTCCGGGTGCCGGAAAGACAACAGTATTATTGAATAGAACAGTAAATCTTGTAAAGGAGTATGGAGTGAATCCACAGAAGATACTTTCTATTACCTTTTCCAAGGCTCAGGCTATGGATATGGAAAGGCGTTTTAGAAATAAAAAATCAATACCAGCTAAATTTTCAACAATCCACGCCCTATGCTTCCAAGTCCTTAGGGAGTATGGCATTAAGCATAGAAAAAATTATTGTTTGATTGAAGATGCATCTTTAAAAGAAAATAAGTATAGGATACTCTCAAACTTATATCGAGAATTTAATAATGATTATGTGAGTGAAGAAAAGCTGGATGACCTCCTACTGGAGATTGGATATATAAAAAACTCCATGCTTGACCCTAATTCTCACGAAACACAGATAGATAACTTTAAGGAAATTTTTAAAGGCTATGAGGTCTATAAAAGAAAAAGAAACCTAATAGACTTTGACGATATGCTTACACTTACAGAAGAAATTTTTAGAACAGATGAAGAAATACTAGGAAAGTATAGGAATAAATACGAATTTATCCAACT
>JGI24712J26585_10003579_pt1 | contig 12202 bp, 10 predicted proteins | sample BioPla3DNA2_FD_26585 | JGI IMG/M metagenome (IMG submission 26585)
CCTTTTTTATATAGATAAACTAGCTTAATGCCCTTCAATATCACTATCAGAAAAATTAGTTATTAATTGAAGAAATAAAAAATAATTCTTTATATCATTTAGAATATTTGGTAATATATAATTGTTATTAGTTATTAATTATATCAATTATAGGGAGCTTGAATATGAGTATAATGGGAATATCAGAAATGATGGATCGTTCTATGCTTATATTTAAAAAACGATTTGGGCAGTTTACTCTTTTTTCATTATTATATGGAATTATTATATTTATTTTAAATAATTTTTTAAGTGTACCACTTTTTTTTACTATGGCTTTAGTGCCAGCTGAATATGCAGTATTTTTAGCATTATTAATTACATTTATATTATTAGTTATTTTGTGTTTTTCTTTTTCTATTGGAATTATCAATATTACAATGCAAGATATTAATTCAACTAAAGTAAGCTTAGGAAATATTATAGGTAACTCTATAAAAGATACTCCTAAAGCAGTAGCTGTAATTATTATTAACTTCTTAATATTTCTTCCAATAACTGCAGTGTATGCTTTTTTATTATATGCTTTTTATAATTTTACAAATACTCTTTTTTTTATTAGTTTAGAAAGCAGGTTAAGTGAAATTATTTTTATTGTTATACTTGTTGCTCTTATTATATTGGCAGATATTATTATAGTAGCTTATCTTGGTTTTACTTTTTTTTGTGTCTTTTTAATTGTAGAGGAGAAGAGTGGAATAATTGCTTCTATTAAAAAGAGCTTTTGGTTAATAAAAAATGATATACGTAGGGTATTTTGGTCTTTATTTGTTTTTCAAATTACAGTTTTATCTTTATATGCATCTTTAATGAGTTTCTTAATAAGCGCAACATTTATTATAATGATCATTTTTGTGAAATTATTAGAGACCGAATACATTTTATTAGGTATGCTAGTTATACCAATTTATTTTCTTATAACAATTGTATCCACAGTAATTATGTTTATTAGTTTTGAATTGGCAAATATTATGTCAAGCTTGCTATGTTATAATCAAAAATTTAGAAAAGAAGGTTATGATATTATATTAAGACTTATGGAGATTGAAAAAAGGAAGCGAGGAATAAACCAGTGAGTTTATTAATCTTTAATACGCCTAGTAAGGCTGTATTTGATGAAACTGTAATGAAGGTTTTAAAAAGACAGGGTTTTTTAAGAAAACAGTGGGAAATTCCTTCTATAGGATTTAATCTTCCAACCTTTATGCTTAACAAATATTTTATTATAACTATCTTTATTATAATTATTTTAGCAATAGTAATAGCATTAATTATTAAATCAAAAAAATCTTTTAAAAGAAAAACAAAAATAAAGGAAATAATGGGAGAGAAAATCGAAGAAACTACAACACCATATAGTTTGAAGAAAAAAGCCAAGCAGCATGAAGAAAAAGGAGAGTTTAGATATGCAATTCGTTTTTACTTTATTGCTTTACTCCTTTTAATGCATGAAAACAAGGTGCTTTATTTAGACGAAACAAAAACCAACAAAGAAATAATTAATTACTTAGCAAATAACAATTTTAAGTTTATTCCTCAAATGTCTTTTATAATAGATTATTTCAACTTTTATTGGTATGGATATAAAATATGTGACCAAGAAATTTATAAAGGATGGGAAAAGACATTAGAAAGTATTTGGAATGAAATAGAGCAACGAGAAAAGAAAGTAAATAAGAATCTTATTTTTTCCACGTGTTTAATTGTTATGATTAGTTTTTTTATAACTGCTTGTTCAGGGAGTCCCTTGTCTCCGTTATATTCTGTTAGAAACAAGGGTAACTACGGATATAGTGTTTTTTTTGTAACATTGAATGAATTAGGTTATCCTGTGAAGCGAACAACAATCCCCATAGAAGAGCATAATCACAATAGCATTCAAATAGTTAAAGATAATTATAATCTGGATATAAATGATGAAAAGATAAAAGAATGGGTAGAGGATGGGGGAGTAATAGTTTATTTAACTAGCTATGATTCTGAAGGTATAGAATATGGGGTATGTTTTGATACTGACGTTTATTCCTATGGTCAGGGATTTATAATTTGTAAAGATGCATCTATTATTACTAATGGAAATATGGTTAAGTCAACAGATGAAGCCTATGAATTGATAGAGCAAATAGATCGGTATTCTTACGAAATAATTTATTTTAATGAATATCATTTATATTCGAATAAAAAAGTGAATGAAAATAGTGAAAATAATACGAGAATTAGGCTTCCAGATAGTTTTTGGAAGTATATACCGAGAACTATAAAAATTATAATATTTCAATTGATATTAGTAGTTATAGGCTATTTTTGGTTAAAAGGTAAGCACTTTGGGAAAACGATTCCCTTATATGAAGAAATAGAGAGGACTGAAAATGAATATTTGTTCTCAGTGGCCTATCTTTATAATAAAGCGAAGTGTACAGACTTAATCTTAGATATTTATTATAGAAGTCTTATAAAAAAGATTCCTATTGGATATGATGATTGGCTAAAATATTGGAAAGAAGAAGGACTTCCTTCGTATTCACAAGCAAAAAGAATTTGCAATCTCATGGAAAATAGGAAAGGCAATCTTACTAAGAATGAATTTATATCTTGCATTCATACTATAGAAAAGCTAAAGAAAATATTAGATAAAAGGAGAGATTTATATTGGAAAACATTGAAATCGGATTAGTTAAACATCATATTGATAGAATTCAAAAAGAACTAAAAAAAGTAATTATTGAACAAGATGAATTATTAGAGTATTCTTTGATAGCTTTAATTGCTGGTGGACATGTATTGTTAGAAGGTGTTCCTGGATTAGCAAAAACCCTTATGATTAGAAGTCTTGCAAAAACTCTTTCTGTAGACTTTAAACGTATTCAATTTACTCCTGATATGATGCCAGCAGATATTACAGGCACAAAGGTTTTTAATATGCAGACAAGGGAATTTGAATTAAAAAAAGGTCCAATATTTACAAACTTTTTATTAGCAGATGAAATTAACCGCACACCTCCAAAAACTCAGGCAGGATTGTTAGAAGCTATGGCAGAAACTAGTGTATCTATTGATGGAGATATAATGCAGCTTCCCAATCCCTATATGGTGTTTGCAACACAAAACCCATTAGAATATGAGGGTACTTATCCCCTACCAGAAGCTTTGATAGACAGGTTTTTAATGAAAATTGTTATTAAATATCCTTCTTTAGCAGGAGAAAAGGAAATTATAAAGCGGCACCATGAAGGATTTTCTAGTGATGCTTTAGATAAGGCAAATTTAGAAGCAGTATGTACGAAAGAAGACATAATAAGATGCAGGGAAGAGGTTTTAAAAGTAAGAGTAGATGAATCTCTAATGGAATATATAGTTAATATTATTGCTGAAACTAGAAATAATCCTGTAATTGATGTAGGAAGTTCCCCAAGGGGAGGAATTGCACTTCTTAATTGTTCTAAGGCTTGTGCTGCATATTTTGGAAGAGATTTCGTAATTCCTGAAGATATAAAAAATATGGTAGTGCCAACTTTAAGACATAGAATTATATTAAAAGCGGAGGTTGAACTAGAAGGTATTACATCTGATCAAGTGTTAATGAACATTTTATCAAAAATAAAAGTACCTAGATGAGAGTAGGGGTTGCCTTGAACATAACAAAGCGTTTTCTTTATTTATTATGCTTAGGAGTAGCTATCCTGACTATAATTGCATTATTTGATTCTTGGATTATTAGTCTTGTTGTGTTTATTATTTACAATTTAATATGTTTTAGTCTGTTAATTATTGATTACGCTCGCAGTAATGGAAAAAGCTTATTCGAAGTATCACGCTGGGGCAATAACCATCTCTCTATCTACGAAAAGGAAGAAATTTCTTTTATGGTATATTATAAAGGAAATAAAAAGATTAAGATTGAGATGAAAGATGAAATACCTGATTTTCATTTTGAAGTAGATGAAAAGCTAATGAAGGCTATACTATTGCCTAATAGCAAAACAAAGCTAAGCTATTTTGTTACACCAACAAAACGGGGAGCTTTTATGTTTGGTAAGTTGCATCTACGTTATGAAGGAAAATGGAAACTATGTATGAGAGAGCTTGTAATAAATTTAAATAGTGAGTATAAAGTCTATCCTAACATGAAAAACTTACGAAAATACAGAATGACAGGATTAAATAACCGTCAATGGAAGCAGGGACAAAAACATTTAAGAATGTTAGGAAGAGGTACATCCTTTGAAAGTTTACGTGAATACATGCCAGGCGATGAGTATAGAAAAATAAACTGGAAAGCAACAGCAAGAGGAGATAAGCCTATAATAAATCAATATGAACCAGAAAGAGATCAACATGTATATTTCTTTATTGATACTGGACGACCTATGAGTTACTCTATCAGAGGATATAACAAGTTGGACATTGTTGTAAACACGGCTTTGATTCTTTCGGACATTGTAAATCAAAATGGAGATTTGTCTGGTCTACTGCTATTTAACACCGAAGTAAATAATATGATTGCCCCTGGCAAGGGGATAGAGCATAGGAATAATATATTAGAAGCTTTATACCACATTGAACATACAAATTATACTTCAAATTATGAAGAGGCTTTTTTCTATTTTAAGCAAAGAGAGCGTCATAGAAGCATAATATTCTTCTTTACAGATTTTGATTCTTTAGAAGAAGCGGAACTAATGTTAAATGTGCTTTCTGTTATTACAAAAAACAATCTTGTTATTATTTCTTTAATGAAAGATGAAAAAATTGAGCAATTTGGCTCTTTAAGCGTTAAAAATGAACAAGATATATATAATAAAGGAGTGGCTTTGGAAATAATGGATGAGAGGAAAAAGATTATTCGTCTTCTCAATCAAAAAGGGGTATTTTGTTTAGAATCTACCCCTGAAAAATTAGAATTCGATATGATAAATAAATATATTCAAATAAAGAACAAACTTATTTTTTAGTTAAATAAGGTACAGAGAAATAAAGCATCAATAGAATACCAGTAAATGCTGCAATGATTAATTTTAAATCTTCGTCTATGATTTCTAGAGGAGTAATAAATCCTTCAATAATTCCTGCTATTACAAGCATAATAGCAACCCCTATAAGTAAGGGGATTGATTTTTTTCCTCCATCTATTAAGGCATGTCTGCGAGAATATTCTCCAGGAAGAAGAAGGCTTTTAGCAATAATTATTCCTGCAGCTCCAGCAATGAATATAGCAGTAAGCTCAATAACACCGTGAGGTAAGATAAGTGACCAATATCTAACAGGGTCAGCATATAAATACACTAAGGCAGTTAGCGCACCTAATAGAGCACCGTTAATAAATAATATATATATAGTACCAATTCCAAAGCTTATGCCATACACAAAAGCTTTTATAGCAACACTAATATTATTTGTCATGATTTGACTAGACATAAGAGGATAGTCCCACTGACTGCCGCCCCCTAATTGACCATTAGAGACACCTCTAATCAAACTTGTAGGGAGAAAGTAACTAGCTGTACCATCATCATATAAAACCATTATAAGGCTTAACAAAAATCCAAAAAAGAATACAGCAAACGAAAAGATAACATAGCCTCTAAGATTTTTTAGTGCATCTGGGAAAGCATAGAAAAAGGAGTTTATAGCTTCCCTAAAAGAAGATTTTTTTACAGTATAAACATGACTATGACATTTTCCGATTAAGGAATTTAAATAAGTTACAGTAGTACTTTTTGGATAATGTGTTCTAGCATACGCTAAATGGTGACTAGCTTGTCTATAGCTATGCAAAAATTCCTTAATTTCTTTTGATTTTAATGAACTAATTCCTTTTTTATTTATAATGGTGGATAAATTTTCCAAACAATTCCAAGTATTTGAATTGGTTTTAATGAAAAGTTCTTCTTTCAATTTACTCACCTCATGAATATTTTAGCAGATATTTAAAGAAATGTATACGAAAAGCATAGGTAATGGAGTGATTTTAATGAAAGTCAAAATTATTACGCCAGAAAATATAGAAGTAGAGTATTCCTTAGCAAATTTGGGTTCTAGAACAGCTGCTTTTATTATAGATAGTATTATAGAAGGCTTAATACTTGGTGTTTTATTATTAATCCTTTGGCTTATTCAAAATTATGCTCCTTTCTTTTGGCAGGCTTTTTATGGCTGGATTGTTGGGACTTTTACAGTTGTTTGGTTTTTTACTTATCTAGGATATTTTGTTTTTTTGGAAATGAACATGAATGGGAAAACTATAGGAAAAAAGATAATGAAAATCCGTACTATAAGAAACAATGGTCAAGGACTTACTTTTAAACATTCTTTAATTAGAAATCTATTTCGTATTTTTCTTGATCTTTTTGGTATAGGAGTTATATTAATTTTTTTAAATAAAGAACATAAAAGGTTAGGAGATATGGTGGCCTCTACTATAGTGGTATTAGAAGAAGATAAAAGCCAGCCCATAGTTCTTGAAAGTCTTTTGGAATCAACAACTGGAAATTATAATTATTATTTGACACAAGAAGAACAGGACTTATTAAGAGAATATCATAGCCGTAAGGGAAGTTTAGAAGATTATCAAGAATTAAGTAAAAGGCTAAGATTGTATTTTGCTAAAAAGTTTGATGAGCAGGGAGTATTAGAAGAATGGAAAGACTTTATTAATAATTTGTAATAGTTATAAATAAAAATATTTATATTAATATAAAAAAACAGAGAATAATTTTAGTTTCTCTGTTTTTTTATTGTTAAAAATATATTGACAATTATATATAAAATATAGTATTATTTAATCGACAGACAGTCGGTCTATAAACTGGAGGTGTAAGTATGAGAGTAGCAAAAACAGCTGATGAACGTAGACATGAGATACTTGATGCGGCTGAGAAACTTTTTTCAACTAAGGGTTTTGATGCTACAAGCACAAACGATATTTTAGAAGAAGTAGGAATTGCTAGGGGAACTTTATATTATCATTTTAAATCAAAAGAAGCTATTATGGATGCCTTGATTGAGCGTTATAATACAAAGGTTTTAAATATAGCCAAAAAGATTGCGAATGATAAGTCCATATCAGTTTTTGAACGCATGATGGGGGTTGTAATGGCACTCAATATAAATAATAAAAGCGAAAAAGAAATCATTGAACATATTCATAAGCCACAAAATGCCCTTATGCATCAAAAAGTACAAAGGGTAATACTTACTGAAGTTACGCCTATATTGGCAGAAATAATTGAAGACGGAATCAAGGAAGGAGTGTTTAATACTCCTTATCCTTATGAATCTGTGGAAATGCTTATTGCATATACAAATACAGTTTTTGATACAGAGCTTATTGAAATGACGATAGAAGAGAAAGCAAGAAGGATTGAGGCTTTTATTTTTAATTTAGAAAGATTATTAGGTGCTAAAAGGGGGAGCCTTATTTCTATTTTGCAGGTATTTGGGGATGGAGAAAAAGATGGAAAATGAAAATGTTTTATTTAATAAATTTATAATATTGTGGGTGGGACAATTTATATCAGCTATAGGAACTGGCCTTAGTTCCTTTGGTCTTGGAGTTTTTGTTTACGAGTTAACAGGGAGAGTATCTATTACATCCCTTGTATCTTTATTTGCTTTTTTACCTTCTATTCTTTTAGGTCCTATAGCAGGGGTTCTTGCAGATAGATATGACAGGAGACTTTTAATGATAATAGGAGATGCCTTTTCTGCTTTAGGCCCTATAATCATTTTAATATCTATACTTTCTGGTAAAATCAAGATTTGGCAGATTTATATAGGAGTTTTAGCTAGTTCTGTGTTTTCATCTCTTTTAGAGCCTTCCTATAAGGCAACAGTTTCAGATTTACTTACTGAAGATCAGTATTCAAAAGCTAGTGGACTTAATCAATTAGCAGGTTCAGCAAAATATCTAATATCCCCTCTAATAGCAGGTTTTATCCTTAAACATTCAGATATTAGCTTAATACTTCTTATTGATATATTTACAATTATTATTACGGTATTTACTACTTTTGTTGTACGGAAGGGGATTTTAGTAAAAAGGCATGAAAAACCAAATTCCTTTATGGATAGCTTAAAATATGGCTGGTGTGAAATTTCTAAAAATAAAGGTGTAGTGATTCTTGTGATAATAACATCACTGATAACTTTTTTTATTGGCTTTATACAAACTTTGATTACACCGTTGATACTTGCTTTTTCAAATAGTGCAGTTTTGGGTATAATTCAAACTATTTCAGCTATAGGAATGTTAGTCACTAGTTTTATTATAGGAGTTAGAACAATAAAAATTGCTTATTTAAAAATGCTTACTGGTTCTTTATTCTTTGCTGGCATATATATGGCTTTATTTGGCTTAAGAGAAAATATAATTTTAATTTGTATAAGTGGTTTCTTGTTTTTTGCGATGTTACCTTTTGCAAATACAAGTTTGGATTATCTTATCAGGATTAATATTGAAAATTCAATTCAAGGTAGAGTGTGGGGATTAATTGGTTTAATTTCTCAGATAGGTTATGTGATTGCCTATGTAAGCTCAGGCTTTCTTGCGGATTATCTTTTTACACCCTTATTTCTTGAAGGCGGCTTGTTTTATAAAAATATAGGTAGAATTATCGGTACTGGTGCAGGTAGAGGGGTAGGATTTTTAATTATAATTTTTGGTTTATGTTTATCCGCCAGTTCGATAATTTTATATAATATTAAATCTATTAAAAAACTTGAAAAAAGAGGTGACTTATGTATTGGAAAATAATCTACAATGATGTTGCAAAAAGCAAACTAATCTCTATAACAACCACGATATTTATTTCAGCTGCAGCTATGTTGATTTCTCTAGTAGCAATTCTGGCTGTTAATCTTTTGGGTTCTATAGATACTCTTATGACTCAAGGAAAAGCACCTCATTTTTTACAGATGCATTCAGGTGAAATTGATATAAATAGACTTGAAAACTTTGCAAAGAAAAATGATAAGGTAGAGGAATTTCAGATTTTAGAATTTCTTAATATGGATGGAGAAAAGATTAAATTTGGTGATATTACTCTAAGAGATAGTGTTCAAGATAATGGATTTTCTATTCAAAGTGAAAAGTTTGATTATCTTATTGATCTTGACGGAAATGTTATTCATCCTTCTAGAGGGGAGCTTTATATTCCCATATCTTATATGAAAGAAAATATTACAAAAGTAGGCGATACAGCTAAGATATGTGGGAAAGAATTTGTTGTGTCAGGATTTCTTAGAGATACCCAGATGAATTCATCTTTATGCCTTTCTAAAAGATTTCTAATTAATGAAGCTGATTATGAAGAAATAAAAAAATATGGGAAAGTAGAATACTTAATAGAGTTTAGATTAAAGGATTTGTCTGGACTTAATGAGTTTGAAAATGAATATATTGCAGCAGGTCTTGAGTCTAATGGCCCAGTAATTACATATCCAATTTTTAAAATGATTAATGGTATTTCTGATGGAATAATGATTGTAGTTATACTATTAGTAAGTATTCTTGTAACTTTAATTGCTTTAATGTGTATACGCTTTACACTTCTAACAAAGATTGAGGAAGACTACAGGGAAATTGGCGTTATGAAAGCAATAGGTCTTTATCTTTCTGATATTAAAAAATTTTTCCTTGCCAAATACATGCTAATTGCAGGGATAGGCTCTCTTATTGGTTTTTTAATTTCTTTTTTATTTAGAGGTCCTCTTCTTTATAATATACGCCTTTATATGGGGGAAAGCCAAAATTCTCATTGGTCTATATATTTTGCTTTAATTGGTGTAACACTTGTTTTTTATGTCATTGTTGCCTATATAAAAGGAGTATTAAATCGCTTTAAGAAAATATCTCCTTCTGAGGCTATACGATTTGGTATTTCTAATGATAAGGTTAGATATGTAAGTTACTTTTTGTTAAGCAAATATAAATTGCCAAATACAAATCTTTTCTTAGGGATAAATGATGTCCTTTCTAAGAAAAAGCTTTATAGTACAATGTTTATTGTTTTTGTAATTTCTGTTTTTATTATTATAGTTCCACAAAATCTATATAATACTATTTCATCAAAGAATTTTATAAAACATATGGGAATAGGAGCTTGTGATATCCGTATAGATATTCAACAAGTTGATAATATTGCAGAAAAAACTATGGAAATAGCAAATGAAATGGAAAAGGATGAGGATATTAAAAAGTATGCTGTCCTTACTACAAAAGCATATAGATTGATTAACTCTGAAGGTTTAGAAGAAATATTAAAAGTTGAGCTTGGTGATCATTCTATATTTCCTATAGAATATGCTAAAGGAAGGGCTCCAATTAAGGAAAATGAAATAGCCCTTTCGCAAATAAAAGCTGAAGAACTTAATAAAAACCTTGGGGATACAATAACATTAATAATAGATACAAAAGAAAAAAACCTTGAGGTTTGCGGTATTTATTCTGATGTAACCAATGGGGGAAAAACTGCTAAAGCTAATTTTATTGATGATTCAGCTGATATTATGTGGTCTATAATTAATGGAGAAATAGCCGATAAATTTCTTATAGCTAAAAAAGTATCTGAATATGCTCAAGAATTTCCGTTTGCAAAGGTTTCAGGAATAGATGAATATATTGAGCAAACCTTTGGTCAGATAATTAATTCAGTAAAAGTTGCCTCTAAGGTTTCAATAGCTGTTGCATCACTTATATCTATACTAATAACTCTACTTTTTATGAAAATGCTAATTACAAAGGAAAGGAATTCTATTGCTCTTATGAAATCTTTTGGTTTTACAAATTCTGATGTTAAGACTCAATATTTTTTTAGTTCAGTATTCGTTTTGCTTGTTTCTATTATTATTGGTACTGTGCTTACAAATACTCTTGGAGAGCTTATTGCAGGAATGGCCATATCTTTTTTTGGAGCATCTTATTTTAAATTTGAAATTAATTATTTAAGGGCATATTTATTGTACCCTTTATTGATGGTATTTTGCGTAATTATTGGCACAATAATTGGAACATTTAGGGTAGGAGAAGTAAAAATATCTGAAAATATAAAGGAGTAGTCTATGAGGAAAATAATTATTGCTGAAAACATAGTAAAATCTTTCGAAAATGGCAGTCAAAAAGTTAAGGTCCTTGATAATATTTCCCTTACTGTTTATGAAGGTCAGTTTATTTCGGTTATGGGGCCTTCAGGATCGGGAAAGTCAACTTTAATGTTTTCCTTAAGTGGCATGGATAAAATTGATAGTGGCAAGGTTATTTTTGACGGCAGTGACTTAACAAGTTTAAAAGAAAACGAGTTTGCAGATATTCGCAGAAGCAAGATGGGATTTGTTTTTCAACAGGCAACTTTACTTAAAAACCTAAATATTCTCGATAATATTATTCTTCCTTCTATGAGAGATAATAAGAAAACTAAGGATAAAGTTGTAGAGAAGGCAAAAAGTCTTATGAAGAAGCTTGGTATTAGTGAGCTAGAAGGCCGTGATATTACACAGGCTTCGGGAGGTCAGCTTCAGAGGGCAGGAATATGTCGTGCTTTAATGAATAGTCCTAAAATCATTTTTGGTGATGAGCCAACTGGAGCACTTAATTCAAAATCAGCCCAAGAGCTAATGGACATTTTCGATGACATTAATAAAGAAGGCACTACTATTATGCTTGTAACCCATGATGCAAAAGTTGCTGCAAGAACCGAACGGATTTTATTTTTAAAGGATGGGAAGATTGTAAGTGAATTAGAACTTCCCAAATATGATGGAACAAATATAGATGAAAGATTAGAAAAAGTAACAAATAAGATGATAGAGCTTGGAATATAAAAAGTTACGATTGACAAATTTTTAAAATTGTAGGATTATTAATAGAAAATAATTTAAATTTTATTACAATTAGCTTTCTCTATTTATAGAGAAAATGATAAAAAAGAGGTGTGCTGATGATAGAAGCCAATCAGTTATGCAAGGTTTTTAACCGATTTGTTAAAGATGAAGANACTAAAAACAAAAGCAAAAGGTTAAAAACAAAAAAAGAAGAATTTTTTGCTGTTAATAATATATCTTTTAAAGCAAAAAAGGGAGAAATATATGGGATTTTAGGACCTAACGGGGCAGGGAAAACTACTCTTCTTAGAATGTTAGGAGGGGTTTTAACTCCTACATCAGGAAA
>JGI24712J26585_10003580_pt1 | contig 12201 bp, 14 predicted proteins | sample BioPla3DNA2_FD_26585 | JGI IMG/M metagenome (IMG submission 26585)
GCCAGGGGCACTGGTTCCCGGTGCCCGACTCCCGTATGGTCACCTCCGAATTTAACACGATTAATAGCGTCCATTCCTGAGATAAATCTTGCGGTCGCGGAAGGGGATCCCGGCCATCTCCCCGCCGTCTCACGCATCCGGCGCACCGGTTCGCGCAAATCTCCCACTACGCCCCGTGGGGGTCGGGGCAACTCCCATACTATCCCTTCCGCCGTCACGGCAACGGTGGCGGGTGTCCATAGTAGGATATCAGAAACATCGAAACAGCGGCAATAACTATCGTCATAGTTCTGTAGAGACGTACAACGCCCGGACCGGCGTTGGCAGCAGCAAATCTGGCGGTGACGGATCGCGTGGACAGGGCCAGGAGAATTACGGGAACTGCGGCCAGTCCAAGCAGTATCGATGATAACAGGTGTGCCGCGCCTATGTACCCCGGATACCAGATCAGCGCGGTGTACCGGACGGCGGTGGCGGCTACAAAAAGCATCACAGCCGTAAGGAATAGTCTGATTCTCGGTCTCAGCATAGCCGGGCACCTCTCGTTCCAACGCTGGAGTCGCCTGCTCCTCCATACCCTGTTCCTGGCCTGAGAGGAACGTGTGCCATCGGCGGCGGCACCGGCGCTCCTCCCAGGATCCCGGAGAACGCACGCATTCCGGCTCCTTCCTGCATAGGTTCTACCTCCATCTGCATCGGGGCGTCACCCCGGGGTGCTCCCACCGGAAGTCCCGCCATCAGGAGACCTCCAGCATCCGGGCTATCCGTTCGGGGTCGTCGGTATAGATCGCGGCGATCTTTTTATCGGCGGTCGTTATCGTCAGGGATCGCGGATAACGCGCCCGCACAGAGGTGCAGCAGGTCATCACAGGGAAGAAGACCACGGCTGCAATCCCAAGAATGAACCGCATCGATGCCGGGTTGGAGAGCCCCCCGTAGATACCCGCGACCGCCGATACGAGGAGCACTCCCACCAGCGCCACGAGGAGCCAGGAAGGTCCGGGAAGTTTGTTCTCCCTCACCTCCGCCTTCACGATGGCATCCTTCGGTATGACGACTGCCGGGAGGATCGGTCGCCTGAGGGTTATGGCATCGCGGGTGATCTCGATACCGGTTCTCCGTATGACCCCGTACAACTCCATAACCGAGAGGGTCAGGGCGATAGCAAGCAGAATAAGGCTCCCAGAAGGGGGAAACGCGATAGAGAGGTATATGACGAGGATGAAGAAACCGGCGCCGGCCACCGCCGTGACCGCCGGAATATCGCTTGATCCATAGTCCACGACTGCACCGCCCACCACCTCCCGACCGCAGTCCGCCGCCGCCATCCCGCTCTCGTTCCCGGGCACGGCATCTTGCCGGCAGGCCCGGGCAGCGGCCGCGTTCGGACACCAGCCCAGGTACCTCCGTATCGTCTCCATATGAGGCGTCATACGACCTCCTTCAGTTTCGCGAAGAGTTCGTCGGCCATCCGGGTCGGGTCATCGGTCTTCGTGAGCGCAATACCCAGTTCGTCCGCGTAGTCCCAGATGAGCTCGATGCACCGTGCATACCGGGGGCATGCGCCGCAGTCCCCCTCATGCTCGTACCAGACCTGCACCCCGTGGTCTTTCGAGACAAACACGATTGCGCCTGCATCGAACGGGATGGATTGCCCGAAGAGAACCCCAATCTCTGCGTTCAGGCGCTCGACCTCGATCTGGTTTGCGTTGGCTATATCAAGGAGCGTCTCCTCGACTTTCCGGTCCATGGTGAGGAGCGCCATCGAGACCGCCTGGCGGGATATGCGGAAGCGCTCCGCGATCTGGATGTTGGGGAGGCCGCTGCGGCGGAGGCACCAGAACGCAAACTGTCTGCTGTCGAGGGGGAGTGGCATGAGTCAACATGTGTATGTTGACAATATATGCGTTGTGGTTTGTTGATGCTATGTCATTGGGCGAGATCGTGCAAAAACAGATCTCTGAATGATGACCTGCAGGACGGTCGGGACATTCATCAGCGGAAACCTGTGATCATCGTGAGGATGGCGATGATGGCTATCGAGGTGCGGAGCTTTACGATGTTGCCCGGTATGGTCGGGGCGGAGGCGCCCATCTCTGTGAAGATCGCCGGGCAGGTCTTCGCCATCTTGATCACCTGCCCGTTCTCGATGCTGTCCTCAGAAGAGGTCGGTTTTGCCCGCATACACCCGGGGCGGGGCTGATCCTCCCGGCCGGGGGCACCGGCGGTGCTCCGAAAAGTGGGACTACAGGACCCGATCGCGGTCGCCGTGCCCCTCCTGTGCGTCGACACCGGGGACGCGGCGCCCGACCGGGAAGTCGGCGGCTCTCTCCCGGTCGTCTCCGACTGCCGGGCTCTGCAGTGCAAGCGGACCGTCCCCTTTGAGTGACGCTGGTTCGCTCCCCTTCTGGACGGAGTACTGCTCGGCAAGNTTGCGGAGATCCCGCACTTTGGCGTTCGCCGCCTCGATGATCGAGAGGACCTCAAGGTAGCGGCTGTCCCCGAGATCGCCCTCCCTGCGGAGACTGACGAGCTGCTCACGGTAGTGCTTGTTGATGGCACGCTGGAGTTCGGCGTCCCGGGCGCGGAGTTCCGCAACGGTCGTATCCTGGATCCCAGGGAAGAGGCGCCCGAGCCCGACGATGTTCTCATCAAGGATCCGGTAGACAGTCTCTGTCTTCTGCACCAGGTCGGCGGGGAGACCGTTTCCGTTCCGCGACGCCCTGCGGAAGAACTCCCCGAGATCCACCCCGAGGTAGCCGAGCCGCTCGATCTCGTTCGACATCCGGACGAGGAAGACCACCTCGTTCGCCTCCCGGTCCGAGAGCTGCCTCGCGGAGATCGTCCGGAGGGCCCGTTCGATCCTCCTATCAAGGTGGCTGTTGAGGTTCTTGAGCCGCTCGACCATCTGGTAGTCGGCCTCCTTTGACGTGGTGAGGTAGGCCATCACCGCCCGGAAGAGGTTGAGCGTGACCTCGTGTGCGTGCCCAAGTTCCTTCCTGATCAGTTCGAACCCCAGGTGCGTCTCCTCGGGGATACCGTCCTCGAGGTAGCGCGTCCGCATCAGGATCTCAGGCTCACTCCCGGGCACCAGCCATTCGACGATCCGCCCGAACCGTCCGATGAAGAGGAGGAAGATTGCCGCCGTGATCAGGTTGAAGGTGAGGTGGGCGTTCGCCACCATCTGCGCCTCGGTCCCGCCGATTGTCGTCACGAGCCCGGTGAACGGTACGAGGAAGGGCAGGATCAGGAGCACCCCACCGAGGTTGAAGATGAAGTGGGCTACCGCCGCCCTCCGGGAGTAGAGGTTCATCCGGGAGGAGGCGATGAGGGTCGTCGTGGTTGAACCGATGTTTGCGCCGAGCAGAAGCGGGATCGCCTGCGGGAGGGTGAGCAGCCCCTGCTGGGCGAGGATGACGGCAAGCCCGGTCGTTACTGCGCTCGACTGCACCATGGTCGTCACGAGAAACCCGATCAGGATGGCGAGCGGGAGCGTCGAGTATTCCGTGATAAGCCCGATGATCTCGGGGTCGTTCTGGAACGGTACAAGCGCCGTGGATATGAGGTTTAGGCTGAAGAAGACCAGACCGAAGTAGAAGAGGGGTTTCCCGAGAAACCGGTAGCGCCGCCCAAAGATCCCGACGAGAAAGCCGACCGGGATCAGCACCTGCCCAAACGCCGTCATCTTGAAGGCGACGAGCTGGGCGGTGACGGTCGTCCCGACGTTTGAGCCGATGATGATCCCGAGGCTCTGGACGAACGAGAGCGTCCCGGTATTGACGAGATTGACGGTGATGATCGTCGTCGCCATGCTCGATTGGACGAGGGCGGTGACGGCAGCGCCGAGGAGTGCGCCGAGGATCGGCCGCTCTGTCACTCTGCCGAGGATCGTAGCAAAGCTGCCTCTCGCGACCGCGAGAATCTCGCGGGAAAAGTTCTCTATTCCATAAAAAAAGAGGATCAGGCCGGGAACGACGGCGAATACTATTTCCCACGGGACCATTGCTGTTCAGGGAATATAGGATCCCTGCTCTGAAATACCTCCCGAAATGTGTTCTCGGTGGGATTTCCCCGGGACCGGGCGGTGCATTCCGGAACCACAGATATTTCCGGTTGCAACCCAACCTCTCTTTGTGGCATCCTTCGACCCGTCGGTCCTCGGGGTCTTCATCTTCGGCCTCGTCGCCGGCATCTGCCCGTGCAACAGCGTCCTNTGTCTCGGGCTGATCGGCTACCTGACGAGCGGGGAGACGAACCTCTCGCTCGCGAACCTCCTCAAACTGACCGTAGCGTTCTCGCTCGGCACCGTCCTCGTCCTCCTGCCGCTCGGGGCGGTCGCCGGATACCTCGGAGAATACCTCCTCTTCCTCAACGATACCATCGCGTGGGCCATCGGCGGGGTGCTGATGATCCTGATGGGGCTGCAGCTCCTGCATGTCTACAAGCCGCCGATACGGAGCATCTTCAACTTCTTCCGGGCCCCCATCTCCTACACCGTCACGGGGGCGTTCCTGCTCGGGCTCTCGTTTGGGGCAATCACCGTTGGGCGCGGGGCGCCGATGCTCCTTATCGTCCTGACCTACATCGCGCTCTACCAGACGGCCCTCGAGGGGCTTTTCACAATCCTCGTGTATGCCGTGGGGCTCTCGATCCCCTTGATAGCGATCAGTTCGCTTGGGGGTGCGCTCGGGAAGAAGGTCAAGGAGAAGGCGCGGGTGAGCGGCGAGGTCTTCGACCGGATTATCGGTGTCGCGATCATCGCGATCGGGGTTTATTTCCTGTATCTGGCGTTTTGGTAGGGAAGGGTCTGCGTCAGGTCGCGCGGGCCACCGGTCACGGCGATGAAGAGCACGCCGTGGTCGGAGGAAGGGCAAGCGGCCGGGCGAGGGTAACGAAGATAGCCGGGAGAAGTGTCAGCGGTCGAACACCGCTGAGAGGCTCAACCGCTTCTCGCGGATGGTCGATGTGAACTCGAATCGCCCTTCTCCAGGCTCAAGCGGGAAGCAGGATACGCTTAACGTTCCGGAATTGACCCTTCCCGTTTCCCGGGCGGCGGTGTGGGGTAGCCCTGTGGGGTCCCAGACCGTCAGGGTGAAGACAGCCGTCTTTGCGCTGCCGAATTCATTTTTCTGGTTGTTTCTCCACGTGGCGGTGAAGACGCTTCTTCCGGTTCCCGTCTCGATCGAGGAGATCGAATTCGAGAAAACCATGTCGGTCCCGAAGTCGGCCGAAGCTCTGGCGAGAGTGTGGACGTCATGGGAGGCGTTCTCCTGGAAGATGATTTTGCCGCTGGAGATGGTGGTATTCACGATTACATCCTCCTCGGCGCATGCTATCCCGTGCGCCAGAAGAAGACCGGCGAAGCCCAGCACCAGGATGATGCTGCATGATAGTTTACCGCTCAATCTGATCACCGTTCTCTCTCAGTATCGAACCAATCGTGCGTCTCGCACCAGAGTTCGTACTGGGCGTCGCCGCTGCCCTGCGAATCAAAGCTCTTGACGACAGGGATCTGTTGGTCGATCCGGGCTGCAGAGACCGCACCGACAGGTGCCGGTACAACCAGTGCCAGCACCGCCCAGACTGCGATAGATCCATTTCTTCGCATCATCCAGCCATGAACCATAGATGTGGCGCCGCAACTTTTCCGAATGCCCGATTCCGGCGTCCGCACTGCTACGTCAGCATCGCAGTATTTATCTTTTCTCTCACTTCTCTCTACATGTCCGCGGTCTTCTTCGGAAAGCGGAAGGCCGGATACANCCTGTACGGCTCACGGAACTGGAGAGGGTCCCGGCCGGAACCGGGAGTGCCGGGGCTCCGTACCCGGTCCCGCTCCCTCCAAGGTGTGCTTACCGGATGTCCATCCGCAGGAACCTCGTGTACGCGATAGCGAAGAAGACGACAGGGTAGATGGTCAGGGCCGCAATACTCGACCATATCTTGCCGAGCGTATCCTCAAGGGTCGCCCCCGGGGATCTGGATATCCCGTTGATGAGGGTGTTGACGGCCATCTGCGGGGAGAGGAGGTTGACAGCGCTCTCGATCACCTTCATCTGCTCGGCGTATGCTGTGATCTCCGCCTGGTAGCCTTCCGATGAGGTATCCCCTCCATATGCCCCCGGATCGGGCTTCTCCATCATGAGGGCCATGCCTACCTGCGCGGTGGTGTAAGGGGCCAGGAACACGAGGAGAATGAAGACGACCACCGCGAGGAGCAGGGCGCTGCCGCTCTTCCGGCAGAGGGTGGAGAGGGCAAGCGCGATGGAGAAGAATGTCACAAGGAAGAGGAGGGTGACGCCGGCATAGGTCAGGATCATCCAGAGGTCGTCCGGGGAGGGCACGAACGAGAAGACAAGGAGCAGCGCGGTGGAAAGGAGGAGGGCGCTCCCGACGACGAGGGCCAGCAGCGCCACGCCCCCGAGCGCCTTGCCGTTGATGATCTCGTCGCGGTAGACCGGTCGGGCGAGGAGGGTTTTGAGCGACCGGGACTCCTTCTCCTTCGAGACCAGGTCGAACCCGAGCGCAAGCGCGAGTATGCCCCCGTAGGAGACCAGTGTCTTGAACATCGAGGAGTAAATGTCCGCGACCGGCGGTGCGACAGGGGGCATCATTCGTTCCGGTCCGTCGTCCGCCGTCTCCATTGCGATCAGATCTTCGGTATACCTCGTCAGGTCGCTCTGGTAATACTCAATCCCGGTGTATGTCCCCATCAGGGCAAGGCTCAGGAAGAGGGCGAGGATCACCAGGAACCGCCAGCCCGTGATCTGGTCGGTGAATTCTTTCCGCGCCACGATGGAGACCCGTTCTGCCGTCATGCGACCCCTCGGGAGATCGATATCCGGGCGGAATTCCTGCCCGCCGCAGGGGTTTTTGCACGTTGATGTGCCTGCATCTACACCCGCCCCATTGCCGTCGATTTTGTTGTCATACCATCACCCTCTATTATCGTGCAGAACCGCACCGGTTCTGCCTATCAACACTGTCTGTTCTTTCCGGGCCCGAAAACGCCGTCCGGGCATTCTCATCCAGAGACTCGGTTATAACTCTATTTACCTTTTCTCTCACTTCCCTCTACATGTTCGCGGTCTTCTTCGGAAAGCGGAAGGCCGGATACATCCTGTACGGCTCACGGAACTGGAGAGGGTCCCGGCCGGAACCGGGAGTGCCGGGGCTCCATACTCGGTCCCCCTCCCTCCAAGGTGTGCTTACCGGATGTCCATCCGCAGGAACCTCGTGTACGCGATAGCGAAGAAGACGATAGGATAGACGGCCAGGGCCGCAACGCTCGACCATATCTTGCCGAGCGTATCTTCAAACGTCGCTCCTGATGATAAGGAGTTGCGCACCTCCTGGATCAGGTTGTCGGCCGCCATTCCGGGGGAGAGGAGGTTTCTGAAGCTTGCGATCAAATTTAGCTGTTCGTAGTATGCCGTGATCTCCGTCTGGTAGCCTTCCGAGAAGACATCTCCTCCGTATGCGGCGGGGTCGGGCTTCTCCATCATGAGGGCCGTGCCGATATGCGTGGTGGTGTAGGGGATCACGGACGAGAGGAGGATGAAGACGACCACCGCGAGGAGCAGGGCGCTGCCGCTCTCCCGGCAGAGGGTGGAGAAGGCAAGCGCGATGGAGAAGAACGTCACGAGGAGAAGGAGGGTGATACCTGCATAGGTCAGGATCATCCAGAGGTCGTCCGGGGAGGGCACGAACGAGAAGACAAGGAGCAGCGCGGTGGAGATGAGGAGCACCCCCCCGACAACGAGGACCAGCAGCGCCACGCCCCCGAGCGCCTTGCCGTTGATGATCTCGTCACGGTAGACCGGGTGGGAGAGCAGGCTTTTGAGCGACCGGGACTCCTTCTCCCCGGAGACCAGGTCGAACCCGACGGCGATGGCGAGGAGGCTCCCGTAGGAGATCAGCACGAGAAACATCGAGGAGTAAACGCCCTCAACCGGCGGTTTTGCGGGCATCGTCATCCGCCCCGGTTCGTCGAACCGGTCGTCCATCGTCGCCAGTTCCTGGGCATACCTATCCAGTTCTCTCTCGTAGCTCCCGACCCCGCTGTACGTTCCCGCCAGGGCGATGGCGAGGAACAGGGCGAGAATCACCAGGAATCGCCAGCCCGTGACCTGGTCGGCAAACTCTTTTTTGGCCACAATGAAGACCCGTTCCGCCGTCATGCGATCCCCTGGAGAGTCCGACTCTCCCCGCCGGAGACCCGGTCCGGCGCGTGCATTACGCGTGGCGTGTCCGGTTCTCTTTCCGGAACCTGGGTGTCGATCGCACAAAAACCGACCGGTATCCCGGGCAGAGGGTACGTTTCGCAAAAGAAGTCTACTGGCATATCTCCATTTCCTCCGTATAAAGTCTTACTTGCCGGGTCAGAGCGCCGCAGGACCGCGAACGGCCACCACTCACCGCTACTCTCCGGACATCGGTCACCCCGATGTCCGTTCGGCACGATCGGGTTGGCCTGGATGCCCCGTTCAGGCGTCACCATTCTGAGATTGGGCCTCGACGTGCGGATCAATGTTGTGGTCATCCAGATCAATATCGTGATAGTAGGCGTAGGTGCTTTTGCACCGGTCTCCGCGTCCCGGAGACGCTCACGGCGATACCCGCCCAGGCTTGCGCATGCTGCGACCGAGACGAGCGGCGGGATCGTCAGCGAGAATCGGCTCCGGGTGAGAGAGGCGATGATCGTACCTGACATACCGCACCGTTCGGGACGTGGGTTCGGCTGCCGGATCTTGTAACGCTTGATGAGAGCTCAACCTCTCTCTATAAACGATTTCTGTCACGATCGTCTACATGTCAGGGCGTTTCGGTCCATTTCGTTCCGGATCCAACCCTGGCCAACCGAAAAAGAGGGTCGGGCTCCTGCAGGTAGCTCACCCGATACCGACCGCCATCACAACCCTTATGTTTAGGTCAAGCCAAACTAACTAGTATCAACCATGTCGGCAAGAGTTGAGCATCTGGTCGAAGCATTTGGTCGCCTGATGGTCATCAAGAACGAATGCTCTTCTGAGATCTTCTCCGAATGCGGACTCACGGATTTGACGGTGACGCAGATCGCCTACTTAAAGGCCATCGACGAGCACCACGACGTGACGTTCAGCAGGCTTGCCGAGATCACGAGAACCTCAAAACCCACCGTCACGGAGATGGTTAATCGGTTCGTCAGGATGGAGTGCGCGTACCGGCAGAAGTGCCCCGACGACGGGAGGGTCACCTACATCCGCCTGACCGAGAGGGGGCGGATGATAGCAAACGCCGAGCAGAACGCGCTCCACCGGATGATCGAGAGGATAGTACGGGCGCTCGACGAGAACGAAGTGGATCTCCTCCTTGAGATCCTCAAGAAGGTCGGGTAATTTTTTTGGCCGACAACAAAGTTAGGTAAATTCGAACTAAATGATTGGAGTCACCATGCACTCACCACAACCTGATACCAGCGAGACTGTCGTCATACCGCTCTTCGAGACCGTGATCTACCCGGAGACCCGGACGAAGCTCCAGGTCGAGACGGCCGTCGGAGAGGCGTTGATTGCTGCCATGAAGAACGACAGGTCGGTATCCGCGGTCGGGCTGACCGTCAAGAGCGGCGGAGAGCCTTCGGAGAATCCGGCCGGTGCGCTCTATACGACCGGAACCCTCCTCGAGATAGCGCACATACAGCCCGCAGACGACGGCTACCTGGTCTTTGCGCATGCAACCTGCCGGGTGAAGGCCGTAACGCTCTCGGAGAAAGGCGGGCTGTTCTATGCCGTCCATGAACCGCTCCCTGACGTACCGGACCTCGACGAGGATGCCCGGGCGGAGATGCTCGCGGGCGTCAAAGCGGCCGTCCACGAGCTCAGCGGCAACTTCCAGGGATCTGAACAGTTCACCCGCTCCGTCGACAAGATGGCGTCCGTCGACCAGATCATGGGGTTTGTTCTGCCCTTCCTGCCGGTGGGCGTCGGAGAGAAACAGCCTCTCCTCGAGACGGTCTCCGTCCGGGAACGCTACACCGCGTTCCTCCGGCTCCTGGTGAACGTAAACGAGAGCATCAACCTCCGGATTGAGGTGGCCAGGAAGGCTTCTGAGAAGGTCGGGAAGGCGAACCGGGAGGCGATGCTCCGCGAGCAGCTCCGGGTGATCCAGGAGGAGCTCAACGGGGACGAGGGCTCGTCCGGCGAGGAAAGCTACCGGGAGCGGATCGAGCGCTCGACGATGCCCGACGAGGTGCGCAAGAAGGCGTTTGCCGAACTCAAGAAACTTGAGATGGGCGGGAGCCAGCACCACGAGAGCCAGGGGATCAGAAACTACCTCGACCTCCTCCTCGACCTCCCCTGGACGGTCGAGGAGAAGAAGGAGATCGATATCGAGGAGGCCCGCCGCGTGCTTGAGAGCAACCACAACGGCCTCGAGAAGGTCAAGGAGCGGATCATCCAGCACCTGGCGGTCATGAAACTCAAANAGGAGAAGCAGGGCTCGATCCTCCTCCTCGCAGGCCCGCCCGGTACCGGGAAGACGAGCCTCGGCAAAAGCATNGCGGACGCCCTGGGCCGGAAGTACGTCCGGATCAGCCTCGGCGGCGTCAGGGACGAGGCGGAGATCCGGGGGCACCGGCGAACCTACGTCGGGTCTCTCCCCGGCCGGATCATCCAGGGGATGAAGAAGGCCGGGACGAAGAACCCGGTCTTCATCCTCGACGAGGTCGATAAGCTCGCTGTCTCGCACCTGGGAGACCCGGCAAGCGCCCTCCTCGAGGTCCTCGACCCCGAGCAGAACAGCACGTTCTCGGACCACTACCTGGAGGTCCCCTACGACCTCTCCGACGTGCTCTTCATCGCGACCGCGAACTCGCTTGCAACCATCCCGGCACCGCTCCTCGACCGGATGGAGTTGATCGAGATCTCGGGCTACACAAAGAACGAGAAGTTCGCCATCGCAAAAGACCACCTGCTGCCGGAGACCCTCGAGGAGCACGGCCTCGATGCGGATACACTCAAGGTCGAGGACGACGCCCTCGTGACGATCATCGAGCGGTACACCCGGGAAGCGGGTGTCCGGGCGCTCAAGAAACAGCTCGCCCGGATCGCGCGGTTCGTCTCCACGAAGATCGTCTCGGGGACCGCTGACCTGCCCTATACGGTGACGGCAGAGATGCTCCCGGAGATCCTCGGAAAAGAGATGGTCCGGCAGGACGTGGCCCGGAAAGAGAACCCGCCCGGCGTCGTCACAGGACTTGCCTGGACGCCGGTCGGCGGGGATATCCTTTTTGTCGAGGGTACGTTCATGCCCGGCAAGGGGAGACTCACGCTGACCGGCCAGCTCGGGGACGTGATGAAGGAGTCTGCACAGATATCGCTCAGCCTGATCCGCTCAAGGCTGCCCCTCACTGCGTCCGGGTTCGACTTCTTCGCAAGCGACATCCACATCCACGTGCCGTCGGGGGCGACCCCGAAGGACGGGCCTTCGGCGGGGGTGACGCTCTTTACGACTCTTGCCTCCCTTGTCACGGGAAGAGCGGTCGACCCGACGATCGCGATGACCGGGGAGGTGACGCTCTCCGGCGCCGTGCTGCCGGTGGGGGGCATCAAGGAGAAGGTTCTTGCGGCGCACCGGGCCGGGATCAGGAAGGTCATCCTCCCGCGGGAGAACGAGCGGGACCTCGCGGACGTGCCCGAGGACGTGCGGCGCGAACTTACGTTCGTGACCGTGGATACTGTCGACGACGTCCTGCGTGAGGCGCTTGGGGTAGCGCTCCACGGGCCTGTCGTACCGTATTCGGAGAGGAGATGCGTGCCTGCGCACGACCTCTAACGCCCCTCTCCTCACGTTCTCCTGATTTTTCTGGCGGTTCCCTGCACGAGTTACTCCCGCCGTTCGGCGCGCCTCTTGTTTCTGGGTTTGTACAGGAGGTTTCTGGTCTGGCAGTGATCGGAGGGGCCCGACATGTAGACGCGTGTCACAGAGATTATTTATGGGAGGAGGTCAACCTCTCCCACGTGGAAAACCCGGGTGCACCTGTCCCGGGAGATGCACCAGAGGAAACAGAATGAAGCAATCTCACGTGGGGGGCATCGCCCTCCTGGTATGCCTGATCGTTGTAGTGGCGATCGCGCTGGGTTCAGGCGCTCAGGATGGGACGGGGTCTCCAGCCGCGGATGACAACACCCCGCCTCTGGTCATCGGCGACACCATGACCGT
>JGI24712J26585_10003584_pt1 | contig 12194 bp, 10 predicted proteins | sample BioPla3DNA2_FD_26585 | JGI IMG/M metagenome (IMG submission 26585)
GTAGGTGCTTTTTTCTTCATGCACTGAAACACATCTCGTTATAACCTTCCGTATTGGACCATATCGCGAATATATAAGATTATAATATTGCCAAATTATAAAAAAACCTACAAAATCATAAGTGATTGTGATATACTATTCACGATAGGTAGAATAGATTGTGCTAAATGTGTTTTACAGGAGGCAATATGTTAAATTTTAAGAAGATTAGACTGATGACAAAGCTTGCCGTTTATGAGAAAAAGGACGGTAAAGAAGACATTCATCTAAGTAAATATTATAAAACAGATTATGTAAGATTTCAGACGCTTAAATCGATTATTACCGCGACCATAGGATATGCATTGATACTTGCTTTGATAGCATTTTATCGACTGGAGTACCTGATTAAGAATGCGGTTGTTCTGGACTACAAATTGATTGGAACCTATGTACTTGGATTCTATCTGATGACTATTACTTTATACGGCTTGGGTTCGATTGCTGGGTATTCCATGAAATATGATGCCTCCAGAAAAAAGCTCTCAAGGTATTTTAAATTATTAAAAAGGCTCGAAAAGGTATACAATGAGTCTACCCATGAGTCTTAGGTTTGGAGGAATAGATGATGTTGCAATTACTCGAATTAAGAGAAAGAGTTAAAAACTTTTATCAAAGGTATGACGCATATCTTCTGCCTATAATAAAGTTTATATTTGCATTTATAGCATTTCAGACAATAAATAAAGAGATAGGATATGATGAGAGGCTTAAGGCATTACCGATTGTACTTGGCATCTCTTTATTAAGTGCATTCACGCCTTCGGCTGTCATGGTACTTCTTGCAGGTGTCATTTCTGTACTTCACATATATTTTGTATCCCCGATTTTGTCTGTCATAGTTATAGTGATTTTGATGATACTGTACTTTTTGTTTGCGAGATATACACCAAGGCACGGATATGTACTTCTTGCCATACCGGTCTTGTTCCTTTTGAAGATACCGTATGTTATTCCTATTTTACTCGGTTTGATTTCCACCCCCATAGCAATGGTTCCGACAAGCTGTGGTGTAATTATATATTTCCTGTTTCAGATAATTAAATCTGCGGTTACCATGCAGATAAATATTTCGATTGAGGATATTATTCAGCTTTACACCCATGTGATTGACAGCTTTACAGGCAACAGACAGATGATTATGACAATCGTAATCTTTGCATTAATCATTATGGTTACTTATTTCGTAAGAAAAATGTCCTTTGATTATGCCTTTGAAATTTCAATATTGGCAGGCGGACTGACAAGTATATTGGGCTTCTTAATCAGTTATTTAGTATTAAGCAGGTCTGATCAGATATTAAGCATGATTTTAGGAACGATTCTGTCTGTGGGTCTTGTATACATTATTCATTTCTTTAGACTGACACTGGACTATTCCGGTGCGGAATATGCACAGTTTGAGGATGATGTATATTACTATTATGTGAAAGCCGTACCGAAGGTGACTGTTACTGTGTCACAGGTAAATGTCAAGCATATTAATGTGAAGAAGTCCGGTAAAAGAGAGTTTAGTGATCCTGATACCGATGAGACAGAAGATTATGATTACGAAGAGGAAGAATACAATAATAAAGATGAATAGAAATAATCGTGGGAGAGAAGCGAATGGATGCAATCAGGAATTTAATTAATGATTATAAATATGCGATACCGGATGTTACTGTCACCGATATCATAGAAATCATTATACTTTCATTCCTTATTTATCATTTGGTTAAATGGATAAAGAAAACCAGAGCCTGGACCTTAGTTAAGGGACTAGCTGTTATTATGCTGTTCTGGTTTATCGGGGTTATCTTCCAATTAAATGTCGTGATATGGATTATATCCAATACCATAGATGTGGGTATTATTGCGATTTTAATCGTTTTTCAGCCTGAGCTTAGAAAAGCCCTGGAGCAGTTGGGTAAGAAAAACATAGTACGTTCAATTCTTATCTTCGATGACAATAAGGATGAGAGATTTTCTGATCATACCCTAAATGAAATAATACGGACTACCTTTGAATTAGCCAGAAAGAAGACCGGTGCTCTGATGGTTATAGAGGAGGAGATATCATTAAATGAATTTGAAAGCACCGGCATTATTATTGACAGTATAATAAGCAGTGAGTTATTGATTAATATCTTTGAAAGAAACACACCGCTTCATGACGGTGCAGTAATTCTTAGAGGAAATCGAATAGCTGCCGCAACATGTTATCTGCCCCTGTCTGATAATACACAATTAAGTAAGGACCTGGGTACAAGACATCGTGCCGGAATAGGCATCAGCGAGATGTCTGATTGTCTTACTATAATTGTATCCGAAGAGACGGGTAAGGTTTCTATAGCAAAGGAAGGAAAGCTGATTCGCAACGTAGACGGTGATTATCTAAGGGCGAAGCTGATTGATGCTCAGAAAAAGGCGGTTGACAATAAACGGTTGAAATTTTGGAAAGGAAGACTAAGGAATGAAAGAGAAGTTGACTAGGAATATTGGTTTAAAAATATTGTCTATACTTCTTGCAGCTTTATTGTGGTTAGTTATAACGAATGTAAATGACCCTGTCCGTTATGATACATTTACTGTGCCTGTAACCATTTTGAATGAGGAGCTTGTAAAGACCAAAACTCAAAGCTATGAAATTCAAAAGGGAGAGACTATAGAGTTCAAGGTATCTGCCAGAAGGTCTATTTTGGAGAGCCTAAGGGAATCGGATTTTGAAGCAACTGCAGACTTTAAGAATTTATCAAAATTCAATTCGGTAGAAATAAATGTAACTCCCAAAAGATTTGAAAATGATGTCACTGTGGATACCGGGAAGGATGCTTATCTTAATATCTCTATTGAGGAATTATCCGAGAGGGAAATAAAGATAAATGTAGTAGAAAAGGGTAAGGTCGGAGAAGGATATTATATTGGTTCCAAGACAGCAAGACCTAATATGATATGGGTAGACGGCCCGAAGAGCAGAGTAGATAAAATCAAACAGGTTATTGTAGAGGCTGATGTCGAGGGAGCAACAAGAAAGGTTACCCGACTGTTGAGGCCGAAAGCTCTCGATGAGGACGGTGAAGAAATAGATGCAACCCGATTGACTTTCAGTCATTCCTATATTGATGTGGAGATTGATCTGTATAGGGTAAAGGAGATTCCCCTGACGATTACTGCAACCGGGCAGCCCGCCAGCGGCTATATCATGACAGGTTTGGAATATCAACCGAAGACAATAGAAATTGCTGCGCATGACAGCAAATTGCATGAAATAAACGGCCTTGAAGTTCAAATAGATATAACTGATGCGACTACCGATATAGTGGATTATGTGGATTTACAGGATTGGTTAGATGACGGAGTGCATCTCGTCGATACGGATACAACCGCATCAGTAAATATTTCTATAGAAAAGCTCGAAACCAGGGAATTATCCATATGGCCAAACGATATCGAGCTTAGGAACAAGCCCATTAGTCTCAAAGAAACCTTCATCACCAGAGGGCCTATTAGTATCAGCATTGAAGGACCTGAAAGCGAGATTGAAGATGTAACAAGGAATACCCTAAAGCCATATATTAATTTAATGGGTTATTCTCCTGGTACATACAGCCTGAGCCTTGAGACTGATATTTCGAAGTATATTGTTATAGATGATACTTCAAAAATAATTTTAAGTCTAATTTATCAGCCGTAGGAGGTACGCAAAAAAATAGTTGCCAATTGAATTTATCGGTGCTATAATTGAGGTCACTATATTCCAGTGACCTCATATTTATACATAAGTCATCATAATATTATAAAATAAATAATTAAAAGAAGGGATCTGATGAATTGGGACTCGTGTAGATGATATTACATTATTTATAGTAAAGAAGTACAGTGTGATATATCGACTCCGAGGCTAATATAATTTTAATTTATGAATTATTATTAATTATAATTATATTATTATTAATTATAATTATATTATTCAGGAGGATTTGTTATGATGAATTTTAAAAGATATAGAAGAAATCCGGTTATCGATTTACCGGACAGGGAATGGCCTAATAAGGAGATAATCAACCCACCTATTTGGTGTAGTGTTGATTTGAGAGATGGAAATCAGGCATTAATAGAGCCTATGGTAGTCGAAGAAAAGGTGGAATTTTTTCAACTGCTGGTAGATTTGGGCTTCAAGGAAATAGAGGTTGGATTTCCTTCAGCATCACAGATTGAGTTTGATTTTTTAAGGCAGCTTGTTGACCGTAAGATGATTCCTGACGATGTAACTGTTCAGGTGTTGGTACAGTGTAGAGAGCACCTGTTAAGAAGAACATTCGAAGCATTAGAGGGAATACCAAGGGCGATAGTTCATATATATAATTCCACGTCCGTACTTCAAAGAGATGTGGTATTTAATATGAACAAGGAGCAAATCAAAAATATTGCCATTAACGGTACGAAGCTGGTTAAGGAATATGCTGAGGAATTCCCAGGTGAGATAATACTGGAATATTCACCCGAAAGCTTCACAGGGACAGAGCTGGATTATGCTCTGGAGGTATGCACGGCGGTAATGGATATCTGGAAGCCTACTCCGGAGAATAAGATAATCCTCAATCTGCCTTCTACTGTGGAGATGAATACCCCTAATGTATATGCGGACCAGATTGAATGGATGAACAGGAATCTTAAGAACAGGGATAGTGTAATCTTAAGCGTACATCCTCACAATGACCGTGGTACCGGCATCGCGGCAACGGAGTTGGCAATGCTTGCCGGAGCAGACAGGGTAGAGGGTACTTTGTTCGGCAACGGAGAAAGAACCGGTAATGTTGATATCCTTACCATTGCATATAATATGTTTTCGCAGGGAATAGATCCCAAGCTTAACATAGGTAATATCAATGATATCATAGAGGTATACGAGAGATTAACCAAAATGAAGGTTCATGAAAGACATCCTTATGCGGGTAAGCTGGTATTTACAGCATTTTCAGGCTCTCATCAGGATGCTATCAATAAGGGAATGCACGCCATGATGGAGAGAAAGAGCGAGATATGGGCTGTACCTTATCTGCCTATTGACCCCTCCGACATCGGCAGAAGCTATGAACCGGTTGTACGTATTAACAGTCAGTCGGGTAAGGGCGGCGTAGCCTTTATTATGGAGAATTATTTCGGATACAAGCTGCCTAAGGGTATGCATAAGGAATTTGCGGAAGTAATCCAGGCTTTATCTGAGAAGCAAGGAGAAGTTGCTCCTGACAGGATTATGGAGGAATTCAAGAAATGCTATATCGATAGGAAAGAGCCTCTTCACTTTAGAAGATGTAAATTCGAAGATATTTCGGACCATGAGGACGGATGTACCCATGCAGTCATACATTACACCGATCATGATGTGGAGAAGACCTTTGAAGCGACCGGAAACGGACCTATCGATGCCGTTCTGAAGGGCTTGCAGGAGGAATTGAATATCCATATCAAGATCCTTGACTATACAGAGCACGCCTTAGGAGGCGGTGCAGGTGCACAGGCCGCAGCATATATTCATATGCTGGATATGTCAACAGGTAAGGCAACCTTTGGTGTCGGAGTAAGCTCCAATATCACTAGGGCATCCATCAGAGCCATATTCAGTGCTATGAATCGTCTGGGTATCAGAGGATAAACATACTTAATAATATAANTAAATATTACAGCTGCTTGTTTACATTAATGTAATCAGGCAGCTGTTTTTGATTAATCTGTAAAATCAGGGATAAAATAAAAATAGGCGTAATGTAATGATGATTTTGCCCTAACGATTGGAGGCCGGATGATGAGAGTTAGCGTAATTGTTCCATTTCATAAGGGAGAAGCGTATTTAAGAGATTGCCTGGATAGCTTAGCAGAACAGACATATCATGATTTAGAAGTTTTAGTTATAGACGATCATGCCCCTGATGAGGACCTGAAATGTGTTTCCGAATATGAGAGTAAGCTTTATATTAAACTGTTCCATCTAAAGGATAAGACGGGTGTGGCAGCAGCCAGAAATCTTGGGCTTGATAAAGCAACAGGTGATTATATATATTTTCTAGACAGCGACGATTATCTGCATGAGGATGCCATACAGCTACTGGTCGAAGGCGCACAGGAGAGAGACGATGATATCATATATGGCAAGAAGAAAACCACCTGGTTTCAAAGAAGCGTATATTTTTTAAGAATACAGGAGGAACAGGAGGCTTTGGATCAGGAGGAAGATAGTGATGAGAACGACCTCAAAGCTCCTGAAATAAAGATGGAGGATGATCGGGAGGATATTCAGGAACAGGCTGAGGATTCTGAGGATCCGTCTGACGATAAGGATGACGGTGAGGAGGACGAGGAATCCAGACAGGAAAGAAAGGACAGAAAAAGTCATCTGGCAGATGATGACACCTTTAATAGCGATGAGAATTTGACCGAAGAGGAACTTATGGCCCGCAGACAGGCCAGAACAAGAATGGCATATCGTATACTTGTGAGTAAGAGAAAGGGCATAAGGAACATATCTGTTCTGGGTATTCTTTTTAAACGAAGCTTAATCGAGGAAAACAGACTGAGATTTCCCGAGAATCTGGTTTATTTCTCAGACCTGCCGTTTCTTTTGGAGGCATTATCCAAGACCGACAGATATAAGAAAAGATTCGGAGCAGTATATGTTAAGCGGAAGCATAATGATGCAATAAATTTTCCTGCTCTGTCTCAGATCAGAGACCCTAATCGGTTCAATGAATATATAGATGTATATTATGAGGCCCTGAGGCGAATTCCAAAGAGTTCAGATCTGAAAATAAGACTGGACAAAAAATATATCAATTATTATACGAGGGTATATGCACCAAAACTAAAAAGGAGTACAAATGACAAATGGCGTGAAGAGAATTTTGTTATTATTTGCAAGCTCTTTAGGGAGATAGAGAAGGAGGTAATCAGAGGGCTTAGAGGATATAAGAGGCGTCTTATAAAGGCACTTAGAAAACAGGATGTAGCGAAATCAATAAGGATTGTAAAGATACATCTTGGATATAAGAAGCTAAAGAAAATTACCCGTAGCAAAAGGGCCTTTAACAGATTTATGTATATTCATGTGTTTCTCAAAAGACCCATGGTAAAGAACTGGATTCTTTTCGAAAGCTTTTTTGGCAAGAGCTATTCAGACAGCCCTAAATACATTTATGAATACATTTCGGCTAACGTATCGGGAAATTACAAATGTATATGGGTTATTAATAAGAGAAGAACATATATACCTTTCAGACATAAGAAGGTTAAGCGATTTAGTCTGAGGTACTTCTATTATTTAGCCCGTTGCGGATATATGGTTTTTAACAGCAGACAGCCGGTATGGACAGTTAAGAGAGAGGGAAACGTGTTTTTGCAGACCTGGCATGGTACCCCCTTAAAGAAGCTGGTATTTGATATCGAGGATATCAGCTCGGCGACACCGAAATACAAGCAACAGGTATATAAGCAGTCCAGAAACTGGGATTATCTGATTGCCGCCAACGGTTTTAGCAGTGTGACCTTTAAGCGGTGCTTTATGTTTGAGAATACCATACTTAATACAGGCTATCCCAGAAATGATATCCTATATTCTCCTGACCGTGACCAGATAGCCGCTATAATTAGAAACCGCCTTGGTATACCAATGGATAAAAAGACGATTCTCTATGCTCCTACCTGGAGGGACGACGAGTTTTACGGTAAGGGTAAGTACAAATTTGAGCTACAATTAGATCTGGATTTATTAAAAAGAAAACTTGGCGATGAGTATGTTATACTTATAAGGACTCACTATTTTATAGCGGATTACATCGACGTCAGTGATTTATTAGGCTTTGCATATAATGTGAGTAAATACGATGATATATCAGAGCTATATTTGGTATCGGATATATTGATTACTGACTATTCATCCGTGTTTTTTGATTTTGCCAATTTAAAGAGACCTATGCTGTTCTTTACCTATGATTTAGAGAAATACCGGGATGTTCTTCGAGGCTTCTATATAGATATTGAGAAGGAGGTTCCCGGTCCTTTGGTTTTAACTTCACAAGAGGTTGTTGACTGTATTAAGGATATTGATATAATCAAAGAGAAGTATAAAGAGAGGTATCAGGAGTTTTATAACAGATTTTGTAGCTGGGAAGATGGACAGGCATCAAAAAAAGTGGTAGAATCAGTATTTAGATAATACGTGAATAAGCAGATCAGCTTATAGGAGAATAGCCTTGGAGAGAGTATTTAAGAATTTTAAAAAGTATAAGTATCTTTTATTTGAGCTTACGAAAAAGAATATTAAGTTAAAATACAGGCGTTCATATCTTGGTATACTTTGGACGCTGCTGGAGCCGATTCTGACAACCATTGTGCTGACACTGGTCTTTACGAATCTGAGGAAAACGGCGGATGCCACTTTCCCTGTGTATATCTTGACCGGAAGACTGTTATATTCCTATTTTGCACAGTCGACCAGGCAGGCCATGAAATCAATCCGTAGTAACAGCGGGATGATTAAGAAGGTATATGTACCAAAATATATCTATCCTCTGTCAGATATTTTATCGAATTATATTATCTTCCTGATTTCAATGATTGTGCTACTTGGCTCCATGCTGGTATTTAAAGTTCAGCCCACAAAGTATATTTTCAACGCAGTAATACCCTTGGTTTTACTTTTGATACTTTGTCTTGGTATGGGATTGATTCTGGCAACGTTGGCGGTATTCTTTAGAGACATGGAATATCTATGGGGTGTAATTCTGATGATGATTATGTATACCTCCGCCATATTCTATGATGCCAGCATAGTACCCGCAAAATGGATTTTTTACTTTAATCCGATTTATCATTTAATAGTCAATTTCAGAAACAGTGTTTATGGAACCCCCCTTGACGGGAATTCATTAATGGTTTCGCTTGGATATAGTTTTGCTTCTCTTATAATAGGCATTATACTGTTCTATAAGAAGCAGGATAAATTCATTCTGAATATATAAATAAAATTCGAAGCAATGCTGAAATTGCAGCAGATTCGAATATGGAGGATATTGTGAGTAAAGAGGTTATTATGGTTGATGACATTGGTATGAGATTCAACCTTATGGAAAAGAAAGTAGATAATTTAAAGGAATATTTTATTAAATTACTGAAGAATGAAATCAGATACCAGGAGTTCTGGGCACTGAAAAACATATCCTTTACGGTAAATAAGGGAGAACGCCTGGGAATACTCGGTTTAAACGGTGCGGGAAAGAGTACGCTTCTAAAGATAATAGCCGGTGTATTAAAGGCTTCGGAGGGCGAACTAAATGTCAGGGGAAAGGTCGTGCCTTTATTGGAGCTGGGGGCAGGCTTTGACGCCCAGTATACAGGAATGGAAAATATTTATCTGTATGGAGCCGTTCTGGGCTACCCTAAGGATTTCATTAATGAGAAATTTAATGATATTGTGGAGTTTTCTGAGCTGGGTGATTTCATTAATGTACCGGTTAAAAACTATTCATCGGGTATGAAGGCAAGACTGGGATTTTCCATAGCAACCATAATGGACCCGGATATCCTTATACTCGATGAGGTTCTGTCCGTAGGAGACGCTAAGTTTCGTAAGAAGAGTGAGAAGCGTATACTCGACATGTTCGAAAGAGGGGTAACCGTATTATTCGTTTCACATTCGATTGAACAGATTAGAAGAATCTGTGACAGGGCAATAATTCTTGATAAGGGAGTTCTGATTGCCGATGGACCGGTTGAAGAGATATGTAATGTCTATGAGAAGGAATATATCGGTGAGCTGGCAGCCAAAAAGCCTAAAAAGAAAAAGAAGAAAAAGAAAATTCCTGAGATAAAAGAGGAAGAGACAATTAAATCAGAGAAGGAGGAAATTCCCGAGACGGGAGAATAGATGGAATATGAAGAAGGTAATCACATATGGAACATATGACCTTTTACATGTTGGTCACATTAATTTACTGAGAAGGGCAAGAGAGTTGGGAGACTATTTAATTGTCGTATTATCAACGGATGAGTTTAATGCCATAAAAAATAAAAAGGCCTATCATAGCTATGAAGACCGTAAGATTATATTGGAAGCTATACGCTATGTGGATGAGGTAATACCGGAATATACCTGGGAGCAAAAAATCCGTGATGTGGTTGATAATGATGTGGATATATTCGTCATGGGTGATGATTGGAAGGGTAAGTTCGATTTTCTAAAGGATTATTGTGAGGTTGTATATCTTCCAAGAACGGAGGGCATATCAACTACAAAGATTAAGGAAGACCTTCATAATTAATCAGATAAATGAAAGGTATGGTAATTGGAATGAGAATCCTAAAACAGATGGTATTATTCTTTTATAAGATATTAACCAAGATAATGCCTGTAAATCATAAAATCATCCTTTTTGAGAGCAACCTGGGCAGGAATTTTACCGGTAATCCAAAGGCGATTTATGATGAGATGGTTCGCAGAGGGCTCGACAGGAAATACCGCTGTTATATCATACTTGATGACAGGAATACTAAAATACAGGGATCGGCTAAGATAATCATAAGAAGCCGATTCCGGTATTTTTATTATTTTGCCATTGCAGGCATATGGATAAGCGATACGAGATTTCCCAAATATATTATAAAGAGACAGGATACAACCTACATACAGACATGGCATGGGACACCCTTAAAGAAGCTGGCACTGGATCTTGATGCTATATACATGTCAGGAGAGACTGACCTTCAGGATTATAAGAGAAACTTCTATAATAATGTACAGACATGGGATTATCTAATCTCACAGAATAAGTACTCCTCTGTGATTTTCAGAAGAGCATTTGGCTTTAAAAAAGAGATACTCGAAATCGGCTATCCAAGAAACGATATCCTCTTTTATAAGAATAATAAGGATGATATCAATTCGATTAAAGAAATGCTTGGACTGCCTAAGGATAAGAGGATAATTCTCTATGCTCCAACCTGGAGGGATAATGAGTTTTACGGCAATGGCATATATAAGTTTAATACCGGTATGGACTTCTCGTTACTCATGGAGGAGTTAAAGGATGATACCGTATTTATCGTAAAATACCATTACTTAATAAAGGACAATATTGACTGGTCCCCTTATGAGGGTTTCATATACACCTTCGATATCGATTTTGATATTTCACTCTTATATCTGGTATCGGATATGCTGGTAACTGATTATTCCTCTGTTATGTTCGATTACAGTATATTAAGAAGACCTATGCTGTTTTACTGCTATGATCTAAATGAATATAAGGATATACTGAGGGGATTTTATTTTGACCTTATAACTGAAGCTCCCGGTCCTGTGGTTACGACTACAAGGAAGCTTATTCAGTCAATAAAGGAATATGATTATAAGATGTATGAGAATAAGTATGATGCATTCGTAGCTAAATACAACCATGCTGACGATGGTAATGCGTCGGCTAGGATTATAGAGATTATCACGAAGCTTTGAAAGGGGTTGTGATTATGATTAAAACAATAGGATATTTTATCTTTGCGTTTGTTTATTATATTTGCAGACCTCTTCCTGTGGACGAAAAAAGGGTATTCGGTATCATGACCCATGATACCGGCGAGGACAGTAATGTCGGTCTTGTCATTAAGGAGCTTAATAAGTTAAAGAAGGGATATTATTATAGTTATATCACCAAAGCAGAAACCGAGTCTGTAAAGGGCTTTAAGAGTATTTTAAAACTCTTATCATTTTTCTTTGTAAAGCCCTACAGTCTGGCCAGATCGAAAATAATACTGATGGATAATGTGTTCCTACCCATGGCATATATTCGTGTAAAGCGTAATGTTAAGGTGGTACAGCTATGGCATGGCACCGGCACAATCAAGAAATTCGGTCAGGATGCCAATACAGGAAGATTAAAGAAGCTGGAAAGAAGGGCTAACCGTAATATTACCCACCTGATCGTTAATAATAAGCAAACGGCTTCATTATATGCCAAGGTCTTTGGTGTTGAAACAGGTAAGGTATACCCGGTCGGACTTCCCAAAACCGATGATATACTTAATCGCATGTGGGAAGTTAAAAGAGACGGTATTAATGTATATAAAGAAATTATATATGCGAAAAACGATTTAACTTTGGATAAGAAAATGATATTATATGCACC
>JGI24712J26585_10003585_pt1 | contig 12193 bp, 19 predicted proteins | sample BioPla3DNA2_FD_26585 | JGI IMG/M metagenome (IMG submission 26585)
TTTGCAAAACGAGGTAATCCAAAAGAAAAAAATATATCTTTATGGTGCACCGTTTTCTGGCAAGACTTATCTTGCTAATCAGTTCCCTGATGTATTGCTGTTGAGTACTGATGGAAACTATACACATCTGCCTGGTGGTATTCCACCACACATTGACATTAAAAACGAAGTCAAGATGGACGGTAGATTAAAAAGAACTAAGTTAGCTTGGACTGTATTTAAAGATGTTATTGATGAGTTAGAAAAAAAGGAAAACACCTTTAGATCATTAGTACTGGACTTGGTGGAAGACATTTATGAAGCATGTCGATTATTCATGTATGACCAGATGGGCATTACACACGAGTCAGATGACAGCTTTAGAGCATGGGATAAGGTAAGAACTGAATTCTTATCTACCATGAAAAGATTTGTAAATCTGGATTATGAAAACATCATTCTAATCAGTCATGAAGACACATCTAAAGATTTGACCAAGAGAACTGGTGACAAGATTACAACTATCAGACCAAACATGAATGAAAAGGTGGCTAATAAACTAGCTGGAATGGTCGATATTGTAATCAGGGTTGCAGTTATTGATGGTCAGAGACTTTTAATGTTCAAAAATGATGAAGTTGTGTTTGGCGGGGGTAGATTAACATTCAATGAAACTGAGATTCCAAACGATTATAACGAGTTAATGAGAGTTTATGAGACTTCTAATGAGTTAATCAGTGCAGTTGAACCAGTTAAAAAGCCTATAAAAAAGGCTGAAGAAGTTAAGCCAGCTGGAAGAAGATCAAGAACTAAAACTGTTGAAGAAGAGGAAGAAGAAATTACAGATAATGTTGATGAAACATTAGAGGATGACACTAGATATGAAGAATATCTTTATCAAACTGAACCTGCAGTTACTAGAAGAACCAGAACAAGAACTAAAACAGTTGAACAACCACAACTGGATATTGTGGAAGAAGTTGTTAAACCAACTAGAAAATCTAGAACTAGAACAGTTGAAGTAACTCCAGATGAAAAAGGTTTAACTCCAATTGCTGAAGTATTGGATGACATCACCCCAAAAAGACAAAGAAAGAAAAGAGGATAAAAAAATATGGAAAAAAACAATTTAGTTTTGTTTGAAAATCAATCATTAGATTTAATGATGCAGTTATCTGATCTAAAAGCTCAGAAAGAAAAGCTTGAAGAACTGGATAAGGAAATCAGATCACAACTATTAGAAGCTATGAACAAATACGATATTATCAGTTTTAAAAATGACTATGTCAGTATCAGTAACATAGCACCAACTGAGTCAGTAAGTATTGACTTGAAGAAATTGGAAGAAAAAGAATCAGATCTTTATAACGATTTACTTAAAGACTATCCAAAAGTAACTAAAAGAGCTGGTTATGTAAGAATCACAGTCAAATAATCGAGGAGGAATATAGAAATGGCTGATATGTTTGAAAAATGGAATAAACAGATAAATGTTAACGAATACTTAGATGAAATTGCTGAAATTGAAGCAAATGGTGGTCAGGCTAACTTTGAAGAAGTCCCATTTGGACTATATGAGGTTGAAGTTGAAAAATTAGAGTTAAGAGCTTCTAAAAAAGGTGACCCAATGGTGAGCATCTGGTTCAACATCATTGCTGGAGAAAAGAAAGGTCAGAAAATCTTTATGAATCAGCTGGTTTTACAACCTTTCCAAATCTACAACACTAATGAGTTTTTAAAACAATTAGATACTGATGTAGATGTTAAATTCACTGGCAATTACTCAGATTACAACAATCTGATGATGGATATTAAAGAAGTTATTGATGCTGAAAAGCTACAATATGCACTTGAATATTCATCAAATGCCAAAGGTTACCCACAATTTAAAATCATGGTAGTATTTGAAGCTTAATAAAGGTATGGGAGCATTTGCTCCCTGCCTGTTAATAGAAAGGGGTGGTTCATATTATATTCTATGACTTTGAAGTATTCAGCAAGTACTGGTGTGTCTGTATTGTGAACCTCATTACCAATGAAAGAAAAATAATCGATACCAGGGAAGAACTGACCAGGTATTACGAAGAAAATATCAACCAGGTATGGATAGGCTACAACTCCAGAAACTATGATCAGTACATTCTCAAAGGTGTATTGGCTGGAATCAAGTCAAAATTCATAAATGATGAAATCATAATCAACAATAAGAAAGGCTGGGAAATATCAAGTGTGTTCAACACAATATTGCTCAATAACTATGACGTCTTTAAAACCAATGACCGTGGTCTTAAGTTTCTGGAAGCATCAATGGGTAACAGCATTAAAGAGTCTGATGTTCCATTTGATAAGCCTGATGAGTTTGATTTCAACGATTTGAAAGATACCTGGGACTACTGCATGTATGATGCAGAACAGACAGTTGAAGTGTTCATAAAAAGAATAGATGACTTCAATGCTCATCTTGATATCTTAAAAACCTTTAAACTTCCACTGCTGCATATAAGTAAAACTCAGGCCCAATTAAGTGCTTTAGCCCTGGACTGTGTCAGAAAGAAGTGGGATGACGAGTGGGATATTCAATTAATTGACACCTTAAGGATAGATAAATACTGGCACATCATGGAGTGGTTCAAGAATCCAATTAATCACAACATGAATTCAAGTCTGACAGTCAATCTGGCTGGAGTACCACATCAGTTTGGTTGGGGTGGACTGCATGGTGCGCCGGATAAACCGGTACATAGAAAAGGATTAATAATCCACGTGGACGTGGGAAGTTTTTACCCAACGATAATGATTGAATACGATTTACTAACTCGTAATGCCAGGGATAAAAATAAATTTAAGGAAATCTATGACAGGAGAATGCAACTTAAAGCTGAAGGTAAAAAGAAAGAGCAGGCGCCTTACAAGATTATCTTAAATAGCACATATGGTATCAGTAATGACCCATATTCAAGTGCTTACGACCCTAGACAAGCCCATAATGTGTGTGCTAACGGACAGTTATTACTGTTAGATCTAATTGAACATTTAGAAGATATACCATCAATGGAGTTAATTCAGTCAAATACTGATGGATTAATTATTCAAATAGATGAAGAACACTTCGAACAGTTAGATGATATATGTTATGAGTGGGAAACCAGGACAAGGATGTCACTTGAATTTGATTTTATTAAAGAGATTTATCAGAAGGATGTTAACAACTACCTGTTCATCAGAGAAGATGATTCCGTTGAAAGAATTGGTGCTTATGTTAAACCTTTAGATGATTTAGATTACGATTTACCAATAGTCAACAAGGCTTTGGTAGATTACTTTGTTAAAAAAATACCAGTTGAACAGACAATACTTAACTGCAATGAACTTAAAGAGTTTCAGATAATAAGAAAAATATCTTATAAATATGATCACATTAAACATGGTGAAACTATTTTAAAAGAAAAAACTATAAGATGTTTTGCTTCAGTTGATTCCAACGATCTGGGAGTAAGCAAGAAACATGCTACAACTGGTACATATGAAAAAATTGAAGGTACTCCAGTTAACTGCTTTATCTACAATGATGCAGTAAACGGACTACCTGTACCAAAAAAATTAGATAAAGGCTGGTATATAGAGCTGGCCAAAAAGAGATTAGAGGATTATGGCATAGTGGGAGGTTTATTCAATGAGTTTATTTAAAGGCTATCTGCCAACTAAAAATAAAAAGAGTTTAGTTAAATTTTCCGATGCCAAAACTTTAGATGAGGTCAGACATTTAGATGAGTACGCCGGCCTGTTAAATGATGATGTGGTGTTAATCGATATTGATAGTTGGGAGCAGTCAGATATTCTGATGGATATTGTTGATGATTTTCAATTAGACTGTAGAGTTTATCAAACCACAAGAGGTAGACACTTCCTATTTAAAAATAACGACTTAATAACCAAATGCTCAAATGGTATTCAACTAGCCTGTGGATTAACTGCTGATGTTAAAGTTGGCAGCAAGAACAGCTATGAAGTAATCAAGTTTGATGGCCAGGAAAGATTCATAGAGTGGGATGTTGAAAAAAATGTCAGCTACCAGGAAATCCCAAAGTGGCTGTTGCCAATTAATACTGATATAAACCTATTCAATCTTGAAGAAGGTGATGGTCGAAATTCAGCACTTTACAAATACATACTCACATTAAACAGATATGGATTTACTAAAGATGAATCCAAATTCACCTTACAGCTGATAAACAAATACATATTAAAAGACAGTTTGAGTGACAGTGAACTTGAAGTGATTATGAGAGATGAGGCTTTTCCTAAAGAAGTATTCTTTGAGGGTCGTAACTTCTTACACGATAGATTTGCTCACTACATTGTCAATAATTATCACGTGGTTAGAATTAATGGTCAGTTACACATATTTAGAGATGGAGTTTATGTTCCAGGAAACAAAATCATTGAAACAGCTATGATCAGACACATACCACAGATGAAAACGGCTCAAAGAGTTGAAGTATACAAATATATAGATTTAATAGCTCAAGAGAAACAAGTTGCTGAAGCAAATTTAATAGCCTTCAAAAACGGCATCCTGGATTTAACTACTGGAGTTTTACACCCTTACAGTCCTGAGATAGTAATCACTAACAAGATACCTTGGAACTATAATCCTAATGCTTATGATGAATTAACTGATAAAACTTTAAACAACATATCAGTTGATGATAAGGAAATAAGAGCACTTTTAGAAGAGTGTATAGGTTATTGCTTCTATCGTAGAAATGAGTTGTCTAAAGCCTTTATTTTGACTGGTGAGAAGTCTAATGGTAAGAGTACATTCTTATCAATGGTCAGTCATGTATTAGGTGAAAATAACATATCATCACTTGATTTAAGTGAGTTAGATGAGAGATTCAGTACAGCACTGATGAGTGGAATGCTGGCAAATATTGGTGATGATATATCTGATGAGTTCCTGCAGGGCAGGTCGATAGCACTGTTTAAAAAGATAGTTTCTGGTAATGCTATTAAAGCTGAATACAAGGGTCAGGATGCTTTTATGTATAAACCTTATGTCAAGTTACTGTTCAGTGCTAATGAGATACCTAGGACTAAAGACAAGACTGGTTCAGTGTTAAGAAGGTTAGTAATTATACCGTTCAATGCGGTATTTGATAAAAATAGTAAAGACTTCGACCCTTATATAATTTACAAGTTGAAGTCAGTAAAAGCAATGGAATACCTGGTAAGAATAGCTGTTGAAGGCTTAGAGAGAATACTTGAAAACAACTCATTTACTGAGTCAGTAAAAGTTAAAGAGGCTTTGGATAGTTATGATAAAGACAACAACCCTATTCTTGGATTCATTGAGGAAGATGGGAATATTGAAAATCAAGTTAATAAAGAGGTTCACAAAAGATATAAAATTTATTGTTTAGAAAATGGATTTATAGCATTAAACATAAAATCATTCTCAAATGAAATAAAAAGGTATTTGGGGCTAACTACAAAATCAATAAGAATTAATGGAAAGTTCGTAAGAATTTATACAAAACCTTAAAAATATCGTCACATTCGTCACAACATCGTCACATTAAAAACCCTTATAAATAAAGGAAAAATTGCAATTTGTGACGATGTGACGAAACAAATCAATTTCTTTATATATTTAATATAAAAATGTAGTTTTTTAAGAAATCTATATATAAATATATAAAAAATATAAATATAGGGGCATTTAATCGTCACATTCGTCACAAAAATTAAAAAAACCCTTATAAACAAAGGAAAAAACCCTGTTACGATGTCTGTTAAAAGTTCGTCACAGTTCGTCACAGTATCGAAACAAAAAAAAAGGAGATAAAAACTATGAATATTAAAGAATTATTAAATATTTTTACAGAAGATGTAATTAATGAAATTATTGCAGTCGACAATGGAGATGGTCAATATATCTTATCTATTAGTGATGATAATAAAGATAAAAACATTCAAATTAATGTTGTTTTAGATGAAGAAGTAGAGAATGCAGTTAATTTTAATGCATTCAACATTAATACGTATAACTACGTGATGTCCTACAAAACCCTATCTTTAATAACCAAAATCAAATCGCAGTGGGAAGACTATATTTCTAAAAATGAACATTTAGACAGAATGAAAAAGGCTTATGAAAACAACAATACTGTTGAAGATAAAAAACTGTTTGTTAAAAATCTTGGTTGGTTGCTAAGCCAGACAAGAAATAAGGTTGTGGATTGTGAATATGTTCCAGAACAGGAACTGGTAATTGTAACTTTTGTCAACGGTTATGAAAAAGCTGTGAATGTAGAGTGCAACAGCTATTCGGCAATAATCAGAGATGTGACTAAGCACTGCTGCGGATGAGGTGACAGAATGAGCAAATGGAAAGAATATGAGTTCAGGTATGAGGAACTCAAAAAGCAATACAGCAAGCTTGCTCAAGAAAACAAGAAGCTTATTCTTGAAAACCATAATCTGGAAACACAGATCAAACAGAAGGATGATTTAATCAACAAGCTTCAGGATGATTTGTTTATCAAAGGTGGCAGATTCTATGAAAGAAGTAATTGAGCTTAACAGCAAGCTGTATCTTGTCCGTAGACTTAAAAACGGAGCATTGAATCTTAAACCTGTGTTGATTAACAGAACTGATTTCAGAACACCATTAAGTGAATATTCATTAGATGAGATATGGGATGAAATCTACAAAAGGGGAAAGCCAGTTGAAGTTGGCGAATCTATGGAATATAGAGAGGAGTAGAAAAATGGAAAAAAATAACTATGAGTACACAACATCAGGTGTCAATTTAGACAGACTTGTTGAAGTGGTAAGGCTGACTATTGTTGTATCAATTCTGAGTCTTATTGTAAGTTTGGTGGCTATAAGTATGGTGGCTGTTATTTAGCAAAGGAGCAAAAACAATGAAAAAATTACTTAAAAACAAAACATTTATCGAATATGTCAAATTGATAATTATCACAACGATAATATCGATTCCAATTGCTGTTGGATTGGTAGAGTTCATAAAGTGGTACAGCTGGTACATTTACTGGGGGTGAGGTTATGGAAGCGAAAGAGATGTTTGAAAAGTTAGGGTTTGAAATAGAATATCAAAGCGAAGAAGAAGGTTGTATTGCATACGAAAAAACGGTGGAAAGTGGAAAATATCAAGTGTTTTTTGAAACATCTGGAGAATATTTTGCGTCAGCTGTAAGCAAATATAGCGGAAGTCGTTTGCCATTGTGGATAGAAAAAGATTTACACAAAGCCATAAATCAACAACTAAAAGAATTAGGGGTAAAGTTATGAAACTTAAATTCGTTGATTCGCTTCTAAAAGCTGAAAAACCAAAACTGACTATCAGACAGAAAGGCAGATACATATATCACTGCTATGTATGTCCTAAATGCCACAGAGAATTATCATTGAAAGATGAGAAGTGTAAAAAATGTAATACAAAAATAGATTGGAGTGAGTGAAATGTACAAAGTAGCAAAGTGTTATAACTGCAAGAAATATTTCAGTACCAAATACCGAGATAACTGCCCACATTGTAAAAGTTACTCGTATACCGAGCCGAATGAAGCAACGATAAAAAGAGAGTTCACTATGAACGAGATGGTTGATTATTTTGGCGAACAAGAAGTTCTTGAGTTCTTGAACGAAGGAGTTTAATTATGAACGATATTTTAAAGGAAATGGAACCAATGTTTGAAGTTCCAGCAAAAATGAAACTTCAGCAACAAGCTACTGAATCTATAAACTGGATAGCTGATGAATTAGACAAAATCAAAGGTGATTCTATGTATCAATGGCAGAAATCCGACAACATAGCCAAAGTCAGAGAGGCTATAAGAAAACTGATTTAAACAGGCTCTAAAAAATTTCTGACATATTGTACCTTCGAAAAAATATTAATACCAATTGAAGCCTGTTTAGATAAAGGGAGTGGAATGACTGGGACTTCTGCTCCCTTGTATAAAAAAGAAAGGAGCTAAAACAAAAATGGATCTAAAACAATTTATAGAAAAATATATGACTGAATACAACCTGACAAAATCATATGACTTTATAGAAAAGTATGTTATTGCACAGGCAAGAAAAATGGCAAAGAACAATGTAGCTGCAGTAAGTGATGAAGTTGTTCTTGAGTGGATTCTTGAAAGCGAAAAGGCAAATGAAGAACCAAAGGCTGAAAAGGTGAAAGTTGTGGCAACTGAAACCATCAAGCCTAAAAAGGCAGCGGTCAAGAAGAAAGGCGACGATTATGAGCAAATCAACCTGTTTGAGCTATGATGATGAACTTGCCAGAGTCCTATTCGCATTAAAGGGTCAGATAGCTTTCAAAAAAGATGGCAAAGAGTATATTACATATTGCTTTATATGTAACCGATATGAAAAAGTCAGCAGAGAAAAATGGAGACAGATAAGAAATGCAAAGGTATGTCCGAACTGTGGCAGAGAAATGTCAATAACGAATCTCAAATCAATGATAAAAGATAATTGGATTCAGGATGGCGATTATGGTTATTGGGTAAAAGGCAGCTGGAAGTTCGGTGAACATCCGAAGGCTGAAGAAGTCAAACTTGTAGCCGACTGGAGTGGTAATCAGCTTAAAGTTTTAGGAATAGTAAAAACAATAGGTTGCAGTCTTGCCTTCGATGATAAAACCGAGTGGCGAAAAGTAAGAAAAGGCAACACGTATCACTACTGCTTCTATCAGAGATGTGAAGTCAGAAAAAGGACTATGAAAGACTACTATATGCAGCTTGACCTTCCGTTCAAGTCAAATCAGATAACTCTTATCAAAAAAGGAATCTACAATCACAATCAGATGAGATACATATACTGGTTTGATTTAAAAAGTGATGAAGAAGTACAAAAATATTCTGGCTATATTAACCGAAATTCAATGGAGTACCTTAACGGATGGACTGAAAAGCTGAACGTTTATTATCTGGACTATCTTGCAAGAAACAAAATAAGCATCATAGATTTCAGGGACTATATCAGAGACTGCAAAAGACAGAATAGAAAGTTTGGAAAACCTAAGAACTTCCAGCAGGAGCATATGCGAAGGGCCAGACTGATAGAAATGGAAAGAAGGCTCAAAAAAGAAATAGAAAAAATAAAAGAAGCTGAAAAGATCAAGGAAAGACAGAAGGAACTTCTTGAAAATGAAGCAAGAATCGGCAACGCCGAGTTCAGAACGTTTTCATCATATGAGGAAATTCAAAAGGTTGGAGAAGAACTGCATAACTGTATTGCCGGAAGTTACGCCCATATCTATGCTGAAGGCAGATGCGATCTGTATTATGTAAAGCTGGATGGCAAGATAGCAATCGCTATTGAAGTTAAAAACAAAAAGATAATTCAGGCCAGAGAGAATCACAACAAGGAAGTTGAAAATGAAAAAGCCGGACTGGTCAAGAAGTGGGCAAAGATGAAGGGATTCGCATATGGCTAAGAAAACCATCTACATGCAGATTACCAATGACATATATGAACTACCGACTGCAGTTGCTGACACAATGGTTGAGCTGTCAAAAATGACTGGAATGAGTCCGGCAGCCATATCAAACGGAGTCAATCTGGGGGTAGGCATGGAAAGAAACAAGAAGAGATTTATAAAAATCGAGGTGGATGATGATGACAGCTAAGGAGTATTTGCAGCAGATAAGGAAGCTGGATATTCAAATTAGGAATAAAAAGAAAGAGCTTGAAGTAATTCAAAACCAGATGACTGGTGTCAGTTCCATTTCCTACGAAAAAAAGGAGCCAACTACTTCTAAATCAACCTTATCACCTCAAGAGAAGTATTACCCCAAGTATGAAAGGTACAGCAAATCAATACTGACCGATATTGCTGAACTGGTTGAACTGAAACAAAAGGCAATCAGACTTATAGACAGCATTGATGATGCTGACTGCATTGATGTGTTGTACAAACGATATGTTCTGATGAAGAGGTGGGAAGTAATAGCAATAGAAATGGATTTCAGTTATCCTCATATTCACCGAATCCACGAAAGAGCATTAAATCTACTAAATGAAAAGATGATACAAAATGAGACACTTTTATGTGATAAAATAGTATCGTAGAAAAGTGAATCTACTGAGAAAGGCATTTCATAAGCAAATGTCTTTTTTTAATAGAGCCGGTAGAATCTCCGTAAATTAGGTTTTTATCATTGTTTTTTCCATTTTACAGTTATCCTTTCTATTTGTACAAAACTCATAACTGCCGGCTTTATTTCTAAAGTTGGATGTCGGTCCCCTTTCAGATATCTGACTTTTTTATTCGAACAACACAATTGAAGGTGAAAGATATATGACAAACAGGAAGAGAGCAAATGAAGTCGGCAAACATAGAGTTGCCTACGATAAGAACAAACAGAAGATACTGGCAACGCAGTCAGTCTGCGCAATATGCGGAAAGCCGGTAGACAAGAGTCTTAAATATCCCCACCCTCTGTCAGCAACGATAGATCATATCGTGCCGCTTGACTTAGGCGGACATCCAAGTGATATAGCAAATCTGCAACTGACTCATTGGACCTGCAACAGACAGAAGTATAACAAGCTGGCCGATGGAAGTGTGGTAGTTCCAAAGGACAAAGCAATATCCAACAGGGTACTGCCTCAAAGCATCAACTGGATGAATTACAAGGCTGAATAGCAAAGTGAAAAGATAAATGCTTTTAGCTGACCAACCTACAGATTCTAATGTAAGGAAATAAAAATAAGTGCTGAAAAGTAAAGCAAAATATAAGGGTGTTGTGTGAGCCATTTTAAGCCGTTGTAACGAACGTTTATTTATAGGGGTAGGAGAACGTGCCAACCTCTCTTCTGAGTTACAGCACGGTCACACATCAAAAAAACACACGGAAAAGAAAGGAGCCTGCAAATGAGTGAATTATTAGGCATAAGAGAACTGAGAAAAAAACTGGAATCCAAGAAACCCAGAGTAGATTTAAGGTATAGATACTATGATATGAAGAATAGTGTAATGGACTTGGGGATATCGACCCCAGATGAACTGAGAGGCTTTAATTCAGTGCTTGGCTGGTGTTCAAAAGCCGTTGATAGATTAGCCGATAGAATCAGCTTCAGGGAGTTCAAGGATGACAATTTCAACATTAACGAAATATTCAACCTTAACAATGCAGATATTCTTTTTGACAATGCCATCAAAAGCGCTCTGATCAGTTCGTGTTCTTTTGTTTACATTAGTGAAGATGAATCCGGCTATCCACGTCTGCAGGTTATTGATGGAGCAAATGCAACCGGTATTATCGACCCTATTACTTATCTGTTAAAAGAAGGCTATGCAGTTCTTGAAAGAGACAGAAATGACAGACCTGTAATGGAAGCGTATTTTGAGCCTTACAGAACTACGATTTATTACAAAAACAAAGCACCTGAAGCATATGATCATAACGTTGGTTATCCGCTACTGGTGCCGGTTATAAATAGGCCAGATGCCAAAAGGCCATTTGGTAGAAGCAGAATAACCAGAGCCTGCATGAGCTATATGCAAAGTGCTGCAAGAACAATTAAACGAAGTGAAATCAGCGCTGAATTCTATTCTTTCCCTCAGAAATGGGTAGTTGGCACGGATCCAAGTGCTGAAAGGATGGAAAAGTGGAAAGCTTCTATTTCTACCCTGATTGAAATATCAGCAAGTGATGAAGGAAATGATCCAAGACTGGGCCAGTTCACTCAACAGTCAATGCAACCTCATAATGAGCAGCTGAAAATGTTTGCAAGCTTGTTTGCCGGTGAAACTGGCTTAACCTTAGATGACCTGGGATTTGTAACCGATAATCCATCAAGTGCTGAAGCTATTGCTGCAGCGCATGAAAATCTAAGACTTGAAGCAAGAAAAGCCCAAAAGGTATTTGGCAGCTGTTTCCTGAACGTTGGCTTTCTGGCAGCATGTTTACGTGACAACTACAACTACACAAGAGAAATGATGTTCCTGACTAAACCAAAATATGAACCAGTATTTGAACCAAGCAATTCAACTCTTTCTTTAATCGGTGATGCTGCTATCAAGATTAATCAAGCAGTGCCTGGTTATTTTAATGAAGAAAACCTACGTGATTTAACCGGTATTGAAGGTGGCAGTTAATGGATGCTAAAGAATTACTGGAAAAAATCAAAGAAGAGTTCAGAAAAAGGTTTAAGGAAAAAGAAGGATTT